>OFGE01002216.1_pt1 | contig 14788 bp, 13 predicted proteins | sample 1521681 | NCBI WGS metagenome assembly OFGE01 (sample SAMEA3504093, study PRJEB24116) | mouse gut metagenome | biome: mouse gut; feature: mouse-associated habitat; material: faeces | place: Denmark | collected 2011 | reverse complement strand
CCATCCAACTCTTGACCTCGAATTTGATTAACACTTTTTAAGAGACACTAGTGATATGGAAAATTATCATCTATAAAGCCATGCCAATTGTCCACTTTTTCATTAAGTATCCTATATGGTAAGACATAATTCAGGAACAATGACACATCATAGTAATTTGACCATGGGGTATTACGCCAAGTTTCACAGGCATAATTTATCAGACTTATTAAATACTCCGATTTTATATTTCTTATATCCGGAACCGACTTTAAGTGAACTTTACCGATTGATTTCATCATTTCATTGAAAGCTCCATTTCTGGATTTCCGGTCAAATTTTGACATCTCAAGATATATGGAGTCATATGCGTCCATATAATCACCCTCTAAAGAATGATGGTAGGGCATATTCTCTATTAGGAACCTGGCGGCACAATATTTTAACGTATCAGACTCTCCGCTGAAATGCTCAAGGACTTTTTCCATCTCCTCCCTGTTATCTCCAGCCAAATCAAGAGCTTTCTCTAGTCGGTTACCACATGAGGTTATAGTTGTCATAAGAACTAGTATAAGGCAAAATATATAGCTTATACCACAGAATGATAATACTTTCATGTTTTTTGCGCTAAATTAGTACATATTAGCCATGAATCCCACTTATCAATGTCTCATAAACATACGATATGATCTCTTCATCGTATAAAAACGTCTCAAATATCTATCTATTTGTCTCCACCAAGTGGTGACCTAATATTTCGTATAAGAATCCCTATCCTTTCATTGCCATAAATTCCACTTCGTTATATGCTTAATTCAAATCAACAGCCTCTATTTCCCTGAAGTTATATTTCCCAAACAATAAAATCCGTCATGTAATTTTATTGCTGTTATATGTATAATATACATGAATCATCATTACGTTCCAACTTCTTATCAGTGTGTAGTTGCAGGAGTATTCTTATAACAGCCCGGATATAGCCGGGATCTTCAGCATAGCCAATCTTTTTCAGCCATATCAGATAATCGACATCGCTTTTTATTTTCTTATTCTTTTGATAATATCGGTATTGGACTTTTGTGTAGTAGGCCTTGACTGATTCAGTCCAGTGGTTGAACTCGTAGTATTTGCCTGTGCGTGGATTGGTAAGCCCGAAAAGGTTGTGCTTGTTGCGACAGACCGGGGATTTGAACCAACCTGTTTCAAGTATTGCCTGTGCCAATACTATCTTCGGATATTTTATGCCGTTCTTTTCAATCTCGGCAATCAGATTTGGAATGGTCAGATCCGGGAGTCCGGAACAGACCGGTAGCTGCCCGAAATGTGATTTTGATGTGGTGACACTATGTGCGGTTAGCTTATCCGACATATTTTTTATGCCAACGACCATGTCCGGGAGTAATGACATTTCAGACAGTGTGCTATCACACTTGTTGTCAGTGTTATAAACTTCTCTCTTGTGTGTTTCAACCGTCACGGGAGAATCTTTTGTGACGGTGTAAAACTGGGCTGCGGCATACTGTGAACAGAAAACTGCACAAGCAATCGCAACAAAAATGTTCGGAATTTCAAATTTAGCAATCATGTGGGGATAATTTTGAGGCCGACAAGCGGTTACGCCGCAAATTTATAACCTCTAATTCATTGACATGGAAATTCCGAACAAAAATCAGCAGGACACGCTCCCTTATGAAAAACTCGCCCTTTTGGGTATCGACAGGGAGAAAGCTGATATGCTTCCGCAGGACGTGAAGCAAAAACTGATGCAGGGGGAGGTCACGCCTCTTTTGCAGGTGTCTATCGACACCGGGAATGGCATGGTTATCTCATTACCCCTCAAACTTCAGCTCGCCGCCGACAAAGACGGCAATCCCACGCTGATCGCATATCCCGTGCAGCGTGAACTGTCGGTTGATAGGAACAACGAGCTTCGCCTGTCGCAACAGGAGCTTGACGCACTGCGCCGTGGCGACGTTTTGCAGAAAGCCATCGACATCAACGGCGAGAAGACTCAGCAGTATCTCCAGCTCGACCCGGAAACAAAGTCAATCATACACCGCCGCATAACCGAGGTGCAGATTGAGCAAAAGCTGAAGGACATGGAAAAGGTCAACGACATCGAGCTTGGCTCCCAGCAGAAACAGCAGGCACGCGAAGGCAAACCAGTGGAACTGTCGGTAGGCGGCGAAAAGGTATCGGTCGGCATCGACCTCAAGGAACCTCAGGGCTTCAAGGTCGTAAAAGGCGACCTCAAGGAGTGGGAGCGTCAGCAGAAACTCCGCTATGACGAGCAGCACCCCGAATATCTCGGACTGGTAATGACCGACAAGAACCGCTGGGAATATCAGAAAGTTGTCGAGCATGACTCTAAGGAACGTGCCATCAGCCTCGACCCCACGCAGAAAGAGGAACGGAAATCCGGCCTCAAACGCTGACACACATGTCAGCTTCAAGAAAAAAAGAGCCGGGCCAACTCTCCGTAATGGATCAGTTTGACCGCATGAAAGAGAAACACCCCGACGCCTTGCTGCTTTTCCGCACCGGCAACACATACGAAATCTACCGTCAGGACGCGAAAAAAGTGTCGGAAATTCTCGGTACACCAGTCTCCACGCGTACAGTCGGCAAAGAAAAGAATGTCGATATGGCATCCTTCCCGCGCGAAGCACTCGACACTTATCTGCCACGGCTTGTACGAGCCGGAATGAGAGTGGCTATATGCGAGCAGCTCGAAGACCCCAAACAAAAGAAAAAGGAGTAGGAGGCGAAGCTCGGGGAAACTACATCACAACAACCCATTAACAAAGAATCCGATATGCCAAGAAAAAAGAAAGAGAAGACTCCCCAGGAGGAGCCAGTAAAGACCACAAAGGGCGCGGTCGATGAAACGACCCCGAAAGAAAAGAAATCAGAATCCCAATACGCCACCCAGGCGAAGCCGCCGAGCGTAAGCCCCGTGAGCCTCAGATGGTGACTGTCAACGGTGACAAGGTGACACACGGCCACGCCTACCAGAGCAAGACCAACCCGGAGGACTGGTATTTCACCGCCAAGATCAACGGCGAACAGTTGAAGCCTCAGAAGATGGATCCGTCTGACCTCGCCGCCTATCAGCAGAAGGAACTCACAGTGCCGCAGCTCATGGAACGCTACTATCCCACCAAACTCATGCCGAGGGTACCCGATGTCTCCTATCGGGTGGCTAATGTGCTGCCCGGCCCCGAGGGCAACCTGACTATCGACAAGTTCAATGTCTATAAGGAGACCGACGAGACCCGCGCCGACTACGGCAAATATAAGTTCTACGCACAGGTGGGAGACAAGAAGATGTCAACAACCGCCTCACGCGAGGACCTGAACGCATACTTCGACCGTGTGGCTACTCCCGGACAGCTTGTGGAGCGCAACTTCGGCGACCGTCTGCACCTGCAATCCCACTACGAGCAGTTCAGGCTCCCGGAGGGCATCGACCCCAAGGGTATCCGTGTCGCAAAGGATAAGGAGGACAACAAGTGGAAAGTGTCGGTTGACCTCGGCGAAGGACGCGGACGCTCTTCCCGTCAGGAAATCTCCTTTGATGATGGCTATTCGCTTTTCAAAACCAAGACCGCCACACGTGAGCAGATAGCCGCGAAATACCTTAACGATGAGATAGGCACAAAACTCGCCGCTCCGCTCTCTATGGAGAAATCAGCCTCCATGAAAATGTAAAACCGTTTCCCAACAACACTTAAAAGAATACCACTATGGCAAAATTAGAATATGACGAGCTTGTGCAGCTCCTTCAGGACGGTACAATAGGCTTCCTCCGCTTCATGCTTGAAAGCGACAACGCGGAGTCCTACCTCGAATGGTGCGGGCTTCACGGCATCGAACCCTCAGAGGAATCCGCCGAGTTCTACTACGACGAGACCGAGATCGACATGATGGAGCGTCAGCTGATAGACGACGAGGATTATGGCATCTGGAACTAACGGCGCGTCCAACAGTTCAGGCCAGCAGGCTCTCGACCGCTTTGCCCAGATGATGATCGAGCGTATGGAGAAGATGAAGGCCTCAGACTGGCAGCAGGGCTGGATCGGTGGAGCCTCCTCCGCCGGCCTGCCCCAGAACATCATGGGACGCAACTACTCCGGCTCAAACTCCTTTTTCCTCCAGCTGCACACGGCGGCACAAGGCTACGAGCTACCCGTGTTCCTCACATTCAAGCAGGCACACAACTTCAAGGCCCATGTCCTCAAAGGTGAGAAAGCCTTTCCGGTGATATACTGGGACATGATGGTGCGGGACAAGGACGGCAAGAGAATATCCTCCGACGAGTACCGCGCCATGAGCCGTGACGAGCGGAAAAATCTTGACGTGATACCCTTTGTCAAGGCGTTCCCGGTTTACAACATCGACCAGACCAATTTTCGTGAGGCACAGCCTGAGAGGGTGCAGAAACTTCTCGACCGCTTCAAGGTGCCTGAAATGCGCGACACACAGGGTATGTACGCCCACGGCGCACTCGACCGCATGGTTGCCGAACAGACATGGCTCTGTCCCATACAGGCCGACCGCAAGGAGAAAGGCGCGTACTATTCCCCCTCGCGTGATATTGTCGTGCTTCCCATGAAGCAGCAGTTCAACAAGGGCGCGACTCCAGAGGACATATACCGCGACGGCATGGAGTTCTACTCGACAATGCTACACGAAATGACGCACTCCACCATGACACCCGAAAGACTCAACCGCGAGGCGGGCGCAAAGTTCGGTGACCCGAAATATGCGAAAGAGGAACTGGTGGCCGAGCTTACAGCGGCCATGATAAGCCACTCCATGGGCTTCGACTCCAAAGTCACCGACAACTCGGCGGCCTACCTCGATTCATGGATTGGGGCACTCCGGCAGGAGCCGAAGTTCATCGTGTCCGTGATGGCCGATGTCAACAAGGCTTCGGAAATGATACTCGACCGGGTGGACGCTCAGCGCATATCGCTCGGCGAACAGCCTTATCTGGCTAAGAACGACCCTCTGATGGCTCCTTTGGAGGACGAGATATGCCCGTTCAGGAACGCCGCCATAATCAAGACCCGCTCAGGCGACTTCGCCCTGCGTGCCTCATACAACGGCGTCGATCTCGGCATGAAGCCCATCGAGCGTTCAACCGCGAGAATGTATTTCCAGCTTACCGACCAACGCGAGAAAGATATATTCCTCGGAAGCGCGATACGCAAGAATTATGAATCGGAGATAGCCGGCATCGACCGCCGCGCCTCCAAGTCACTCTCAATCGTCTGAAGCTATGGCACCGGCTGACTATAAGATCAAGTTCAAGGAACTTAAATCGCGTGTGGGTATTGATGATGTCGCCTATTCGCTCGGCTACCGCCTCGACCGCAAGGCAGGTGTGGGCCGGTACATCGAGCTTGTGCTGGGCGAGGGACGCGACAAGCGCGACACCATCATCGTCAGCAACCGCCGCGACAAGGCTTCGCAGACTTTCTTCCGGCGGGACGGCTCAAAGGGTGACGTGGTGTCGTTCATACGCGAGAATCTTTCGTCGTTCAATGTCATCGGGCTTACCGAATGGCAGAAGATAGCGAAAGTGATGGCGCAGTTCGCCAATATGCCGGAGCCGGATTATGACCGCGACCGGGATTATGTACGCTCGGCATCCGCGCCTCAGGTGTTCGACCCTTCGCGTTACCGTGTCAAGGATCTGGACGCGGCCAATATCCCCCGGCTGTTCGCACAGCGTGGATTGTCGGCAGATACGGTCAAGGCTCTCGCCCCGTTTATTTCCCTTGTGTCCGACAGGCGCAAAGGGGCGATTATGCGGCTTAACAACAGCCTGAAATCGTTTATCTCACATGAACAGAACATATTCGAGGGACTGAATATCCGCTACTTCGGGCCTATCGACGGACATGACGTGGGCGCGATAGTGAAAGTGCTTAACGACATAAAGGATATGAAAGGCCCGCGAATCCTGCACATAAAGACCCAGAAAGGGAAAGGGTTCGGGCCTGCCGAGAAAGATCCCTCGACATGGCATGCCCCCGGTAAATTCAATCCGCGAACGGGCGAATTGCAATGCAGTAACCCGGGATTGCCGGCGCCTCCCAAATTTCAGGAAGTGGCGGGGTCGACATTGGTCGAGCTTGCTGACAAGAATCCGAATGTTGTGGGCATCACCGCAGGGATGCTTTCAGGCACTTCGATGAGCATACTGAAAAGTGCGCATCCTTCACGGGTGTTCGATGTCGGGATTTCGGAAGGGCATGCTGTGACTTTTGCAGGCGGCCTTGCAAAAGAGGGTCTGAAACCGTTTGTTGCAATCTATTCATCGTTCCTGCAACGGTCATATGACCAGATTATACACGATGTGGCCATAATGCGCCTGCCTGTAACTTTCTGTATCGACCGTGCCGGCCTGGTAGGTGAGGACGGCGTTACGCATCACGGGGTGTTCGACATCGCATATCTGCGCACCATCCCGGGGATGACAATCGCGTCGCCCCGTAATGAAATGATGTTGCGAAACCTTCTTTTCACGGCGCAGTCGGCTGATTGCGGGCCGTTTGCCATACGTTATCCGCGTGGGGCGGGTGAAAACACCGAATGGCGCAATGAACCTGTTGCTTTGGAAATAGGTCGCGGCGAGCGGTTGCGCGACGGTAAAGATGTGGCGGTGATTTCAACCGGCCCTATTGCCTCGGAAGTGGAAAAAGCCCTGAAGGAGACTGAAGCCGCCGGTATTTCAGCTGCCCATTATGACATGACATTCATAAAGCCTATCGACGAAGCCTTGCTTAAGGAGATTGCTGCAAAAGGATGCCCGGTGTTGACTGTAGAGGATGGAACAATCATCGGCGGACTTGGTTCGGCAGTGATTGAATGGATGTCGGGGCATGGATACACACAGGTTGTAGAACGAATCGGCGTTCCGGATCGGTTTGTGGCCCAAGGCACTGTTGCACAGTTGCGGGCTTTGTGTGGCATGGATGCGCAGTCAATTGCCGCTGTTATAACCCGGCTGGCAAAGGGTGGCGGCTCCGTGTGCCAATCCGAACAACATTCAGTTTCCGTGTCATGAAAATTGTAATCGTGTCATGAAAATCGTAATAGCCGGGGCAGGCGAGGTGGGTTCACACCTGGCCAAACTCCTATCAAGGGAGGAACAGGATATTATCCTGATGGATCGCGATTCCGAGAGGCTGGCGCGTCTTGACGCCAATTATAACCTTATGACCAAAAACGGTGCGCCTACGTCGTTGCGCGACCTGCGGGACGCCGGTGTCGACAGCTGTGACCTGTTTATAGCGGTCACGCCGTTTGAGAATACCAACCTGGTTTCTTGTGAGATTGCCAAAAAACTCGGCGCACGGCGCACGGTGGCGCGTATCGACAATTACGAATTCCTGGCCGGTGAAAACCGTGAAATGTTTGCCGGGCTTGGTGTTGACCACCTGATATATCCCGAAGTGCTTGCCGCACAGGAAATATGCACCGCATTGAAGCGGCCGTGGGTCAGAAACTGGTTCGAGTTGCACCAGGGTGAGCTTATAGTAGTGGGGGTCAAGCTCAGGGAGAACGCCTCGCTGATAGGACGAAAACTGCGCGACATTACATTCGCACAGCATAATTACCATGTTTCGGCCATCAAACGCCGTCATGAAACAATCATCCCACGCGGTGATGATGAAATCCGCGAGGGTGATATATTGTATTTCACCACTACCCGCGAGTATATCGACGAGATACGCACCATTTGCGGCAAACGTCAATATAAAATCAAGAAAGTGATGATTATGGGAGGAAGCCGCATTGCAGTGAGGCTGGCACATATGGCGTCGGCTGACTATGATCTCACGATTATCGATGACAATATAGAGGTGTGCCGCCGGTTGCCGCATAAATGTTCCGGCTGCAATGTGAGCATTATTCATGGCGATGCACGAAACAACGATGTGCTCACCGAGGAAAACATCTCGGCAATGGATGCCTTCGTGGCGCTTACGGATTTTTCAGAAACCAATATCCTGGCATGTCTCACAGCTAAGGAATTTATGGTCAACAAAACTATAGCCGAGGTCGAAAACATTCAGTTTATCTCTGAAGCCGAAGGGCTTAACATCGGTACGGTAATCAATAAAAAGCTTCTTGCCTCAAGCAAGATATTCCAGCTCATGCTTGATGCCGACGAAAGTTCGGCCAAATTCATGGCGCTGGCCGATGCCGAGGTCGCCGAGCTTGAGGCAAAACCCGGCTCGAAAATCACAAAGGCGCCGGTTATGGATTTGAAACTCAGCCATGACCTTACGATTGCCGGACTTATCCGCAAGGGGAAAGGTATGCTTGTTGACGGGCGCACCCGCATCGAGCCTGGCGACCACGTTGTTGTGTTCTGCCTGTCGGGTTCGATTCACAAAGTAGAAAAGCTTTTTGTCTGAAACAGTGAAAACCAAGCGCAGATGAGGTCGGGCATTAATTTCGGTATGCTGCTGAGGGTTATGGGGCTGCTTGTCATTATCGAGGCGGCTTTCATGGCTGTGCCGTTGGTGACATCGCTTGTTTACGGCGACGGCGACACGATGGCGTTCGTAGTGTCGATACTCGTTGCGGCCTCTGTCGGTGCATTGATGACATTCGGGGTGCGTCCGGGGCGTCGAGACATGGGAAAACGGGAAGGATTCCTGCTCACTGCGTCGGTGTGGGTGTTTTTTTCGGTGTTCGGCATGATTCCGTTTCTGATCTGCCGCACGCCGCTGACCCTTTCCGATGCTTTTTTCGAGGCTATGTCGGGGTTTACTACCACCGGGGCATCGGTTATGCAGGAAATCGACGGGCTTTCACATGCAATCCATATGTGGCGGTCGCTGATGCAATGGATAGGGGGTATGGGTATAATCCTGTTTACCCTGGCCGTTGTGCCTATGCTTAATTCCGCAGGCGGGATGCAGATGTTCAATGCCGAAGTGACAGGTATCACACATGAGAAACTGCGTCCGCGTGTCAGCTCCACTGCCAAGCGGTTGTGGCTGGTTTACGCGTTGCTCACCATCGCGCTGATTCTGCTTTACTGGATAGGCCCGATGGGGATGTTCGACAGCATATGCCATGCGTTCTCCACCATGTCGACAGGTGGGTTCTCCACCCGTCAGGAGTCAATCGGGGCATGGGATTCGTTGTATGTAAAAATAGTGTCGACGTTGTTTATGTTTATCGGCGGTGTGAATTTCGCATTGATATTCAAGGCTTCATCAGGCCGGTTTGCCGATGTGTGGCGCAATCAGACATTCAGGGCCTATCTAGTGGTGATATTGTTAATGTTCCTGCTTTTCGACCTGGCATTGGCCTTTAACCATAAGGTTCCCGACACCGTAGAGGCTTACACAATCGACCCCCTGTTTCAAATCGTTTCGACAATGACCTCCACAGGCTACACTGTGAGCAATTTCGAAAGCTGGGGAGTGTTTATCCTTGCGTTGGAGTTTATCATGATGTTTTTCGGCTCCTGTGCCGGTTCCACATCGGGTGGTGCCAAAATCGACCGTGCCCTGTTTTTGTGGAAAAATTCGCGTAACGAGCTTTACCGTTGCATTTATCCCAACCGCATTCTTTCGGTCAACATCAACGGTTCGGCTATGACCCCTGAGCTTATCAACAAGGTGCTGGCTTTCCTGTGCCTGTATGTCATGGTTATTGTGGCAGGTGGCACGTTGCTCACTGTCACCGGGGTGCCGTTGATTGACAGTTTCTTCTCGGCCTTCTCGTGTGTGAGCAACACAGGGCTTGGTGCAGGTGTTACAGGCTACGGGGGGTCTTACGAGCTTATCCCCTCTATAGGGAAATGGATTCTTTCATTGCTCATGCTGATAGGGCGTTTGGAAATATTCACCGTCCTGGTTCTTTTCGTGCCCGGATTCTGGCACAAGTAATATTTGATGTTTAATTAAAATTAACAGTCGGGGGGGTGAATTCAGTGCGTTTTCATAACTTTGGATATTCTTTTATTTGGACTAAGTTATATTCAGATTTATGAAAATCAAGTTATTGCTTTTTGCCGGGATGTTGTCGGGAATTGCCGCTCATGCAGCCCTTGACCCGAAAGTTGTTGTTGAAATATCAGAGGTTGCTTCCCCGTGTACTGGGGTGGCTATTGACAAGTCGGGCAATGCTATGCCATGCTACTATGTTGTAAATGGCAACAGTGCTACTTTCCGGATATTGGATGAAAATCTCGCTGTCGCAAAGGAATTCACTTTGAAAGATGTGTTTTTTAAAGATTCTGATAACAATAAATACAAGCGTCCTAACATCGGGTCTACATTAGGGTCATTCACGAAATGGGATGGTGACAACAATGTGATTCTGACCCAAAATGTTTTTGACGATGACGATAAATGGGAAGTGGCAATCGAGATAGAAGAGAATTATAAAGAATTACCATATGTGATTAAGAATGAGGACGGCGTTACGCTTGGCTCATTCGATCCGCGTGAACATGGTGCCGGTAGTATAGGGCTACGTTATTTGTTCCTTGGGAATAAAGGATATGTCACATATAAGAATGAATGGGACGCCGCTATCCCTGAAAAACAATATATGACCGGCATCATTGATTTCAACAGTGGAGGTGCAGGGATGACTGTTGCTGCTTCACTGACAGCGGCAGGCAGGGTATATCCGAATCCGCTTCCGCAAGGAACGCCTCTTACCATTGAGTTTGACAATGAGGTAGAGGCCGGTGCGTTGGTTGTGATAACCGATATGAGAGGGCGCGTGGCCTATCGTTTGCGGTTGGACGATTGCAGTGACCGTGTGGTGATTTCTGCCGGTCGGCTTGGTAACGGCACATACGTATATTCTGTAATATCCAATGACGAATTGATTCAAAGCGGGAAAGTGATAGTTGAATAAACGTACCTGATAGATTTGTTTTGTATAGGTAAGAAGTGCCGGTCAGTTTGCCAGTTCGGAGCGTATGAACGGGGCGGTGGGGGAATCGGCGGAGGCTATTTCCTCGGGGGTGCCGGTGGCTATGATGCGGCCGCCGTTTTTGCCACCTTCCGGCCCCATGTCGACCACATAGTCGGCGCATTTCACCACATCCAGGTTGTGCTCGATAACTAGCACTGTGTTGCCTTTCTCGACAAGGCGGTTGAGAACTGACATCAGCACTTTTATATCCTCGAAATGAAGCCCGGTGGTGGGTTCGTCGAGAACGAACAGGGTTTTGCCGGTGTCGCGTTTGGCAAGTTCCGTTGCCAGCTTCACGCGTTGGTTTTCACCTCCCGAAAGGGTTGATGACGGTTGGCCCAGTTTTATATAGCCGAGGCCGATTTCCTGCATTATTTTCAGCTTCTTGAGGATTCGGGGCTGATGTTCGAAAAATTCCACTGCCTGGTTTATGGTCATGTCGAGCACATCGGCTATGGATTTGCCTTTGAAACGCACTTCGAGGGTTTCGCGGTTGTAGCGTTTGCCTGAACACACTTCGCACGGCACAAGCACGTCGGGCAGGAAGTTCATCTCGATTGTTTTGTAGCCGTTGCCCTTGCACTCTTCACATCGCCCTCCGGCCACGTTGAACGAGAAGCGCCCCGGTTTGTAGCCTCTGATTTTGGCTTCAGGCAGGTCGACAAACAGGGAACGGATGTCGGCAAACACCCCGGTGTAGGTGGCCGGGTTGGAGCGCGGCGATTTGCCTAATGGTGATTGGTCGACGGTTACTATTTTATCGATATGCTCTGTTCCGAGCAGTTCCCTGTAGGGGAGCGGCTCTTCAGCCGAACGGTAGAACTTCTGCGACAGGATGGGTTGAAGGGTGCCGTTTACAAGCGATGATTTGCCGCTGCCCGACACACCGCATACGCATGTTAGGGTGCCGAGAGGCAGTTTGAAATCGACTTCGCGCAGGTTGTGGCCGGTGCATCCGAGCAATTCGAGGAATTTCCCGTTGCCCGGCCGGCGGGTTGACGGGATTTCTATCACTGTATGGCCGTTGAGGTAGCTTGCTGTCAGTGTATTGGTCTTGAGCATGTCGGCGGGTGTTCCTTCGAACACAACCTGCCCCCCCTTGCGGCCGGCTTTAGGGCCGATGTCGACTATATAGTCGGCATCGAGCATCATATCCTTGTCGTGTTCTACGACGATAATCGAGTTTTGGGCGTCGCGCAGTTTCTGTAGCGAGGTTATAAGCCGCCGGTTGTCGCTTTGGTGAAGCCCTATGCTAGGCTCGTCGAGGATGTAAAGCACATTGACCAGTTCGGAGCCGAGCTGTGTGGCAAGCCTGATTCGTTGGCTTTCGCCGCCTGACAGCGTGGCGGAGTTCCGGTTGAGTGCGAGATAGCCCAACCCGACATCGACCAGGAATGCCAGGCGGGAACGGATTTCCTTCAATATTTCATGCCCGATGGTGCGTTGGCGCTCGTCAAGACGGTTTTCAACCCCTTCGGCCCATTCAAGCAGGTCGGTAATATCGAGGCGTGCCAGTTCGGCTATGTTTTTCCCGTCGACGAAAAAGTGGAGGGCTTCCCGGTTGAGGCGGTCGCCGTGGCATTCGGGGCACACGAGGCGGGAGTAGAATTTCCCGCTCCATTTCTGAGCCTCGGGCGATGCGTCGTCACCCTGTTGCATCTCGATGTATTTCACCAGCCCGTCGTAGCTAAGGAAATAATTCGATATGGAATGGTTTTCCGATTTGATCTGCAATCTTTCAGGCGTGCCGTTGAGGATGTCGTTTATGGCTTCTTCGGGAAGGTCTTTGACCGGCATTTTGAGGTCGCACCCGTATTTTTCGCAAATCGCGGCAATCTGCCAAAATATGGTCGAGTTCTTATATTTGCCAAGCGGGACGATGGCCCCGTTGAAGATTGACATCTTGTCGTCGGGGATTATTTTTGCGCGGTCGACTATGTTGACCGTTCCCAATCCTTTGCAACATGGGCAGGCTCCCAGGGGTGAGTTGAATGAGAAATTGTGAGGGGCCGGTTCGCGGTATGACAGCCCGGTGGCAGGATCCATAAGGGAAAGGCTGAAATGCGCCGCGATGTCGTTGTCGACATCATATACCATAATCTGTCTTCCACCTTGGCGCATGGCGTTTGCCACTGAATCGCGCAGCCTGGAATCATCCTTCCGCGACACTTTCAGTTTGTCGACCACCAGCTCCACGGAGTGGTTTTTATAGCGGTCGAGTTTCATTCCGTAGGTGATTTCCCGCAATTCTCCGTCGACCCTTACGTTCAGGTAGCCCTTCTTCTGCAATTGCTCGAACAAATCCTTGTAATGCCCTTTGCGGTTTTGCACAAGGGGTGAGAGAAGGTAGATTTTCTTCCCGTCGTATTTGTCGAGAATCATACCCACGATTTTCTCCTCGGTGTATTTCACCATGGGTTCCCCTGAAAGGTAGCTCCGTGCTTGCCCTATTCGGGCGAATAACAGGCGCAGGAAGTCATAGACCTCGGTTGTGGTGCCTATGGTGCTTCGTGGGTTACGGTTTATGGTTTTCTGCTCGATTGCGATTACCGGCGACAGTCCGGAAATCTTGTCGACGTCGGGACGTTCGAGCGAGCCGAGCATATTGCGGGCATAGGATGAGAATGTCTCGATATAACGCCGTTGGCCTTCGGCATATATGGTGTCGAAGGCAAGAGACGATTTCCCGCTGCCGCTCAACCCGGTAATCACCGTTAGCGAGCCGTGGGGGATGGTTACATCGATATTTTTGAGGTTATGCACCCTTGCCCCGATTACTTCGAGCGAAGGGGCATCACCGTTATGCGTTGGTTTCTGCATTGCTGTCGGGTAGGTAGTGGGGATTTGGTCCTGGCAGGTTATTTTACCCACCCGGGGTTGTAGAGGTCTTTTTTAGTGAGCCGGTTGGCCGATTTCGACATTGCCTCTCTTTTCGGGATTTTTATCTTATAGCTTTTCCCGCCTGTCACAGGGAGTGATTTGGCGCGTAGCCAGGGGTTGTATTCACGGAGCATGGCATAGGTCGTGCCGTGGTCGAGCGCCCATTGCGGAAGGTTGTCGATGGTTGAGGTAACGGTTGTCTCGGTGTAGGCTTCAGGGGTGTAGAACTGGTCGGCAAGGAGGTTGAACCCGTATTTTGCAGGGTTCTCCATCAGTGTTTTGGCTGCGAATATACGGTAGACATAGCGGGTCGTCTCCTCCACAAGGTAGAGGTCGAACGACGAATCAGCCAGCTGTGCGTCAAGTTCGGTCGATATGCGCCCTTGGCCGCCGTTGTATGAGGCCATGGCCGATTCCCAGTTGCCATATTTGTTATAGGCTGATTTCAGATAGCGTGCCGCTGCCGCCGTGGCTTTTTCCACATTGTAGCGTTCATCCACGTAATCGTTTACCTCCAGCCCGTATTGTTTGGCCGTCGACGGGATGAACTGCCACAATCCGGCGGCTTTGGCCGGTGAGTAGGCGCGCGGGCTTAGGGTTGATTCGATGCATGCGAGATAAACCAGGTCTTCAGGAACTCCGTTACGTTTAAGTATCGGCGCCATCACCGGGAAATAGCGGTTGGCACGCTTAAGCATCAGCATTGTTACGGAGTGGGAGTAACACATCTGCGACAGTTCACGGTCGAGCCGTTCGTACATGTCGGTGCGGTCGAAATCGAATTGCTCGCCTGCGAAGCTGATTTTGCGTGGAACGGGCGGGCTTACCACCGGCTGGAAATTCGTGGCCTGCACCACGCTGTAGGCCGGCCCTTCCGCAGGGGCGGTTCTCGGGGTTGCAGTGGTGTTGGAGGTTTGTGCGGAGGCTTGCAGTGTGCCGCATATCGCAGTGAGAACGGCGGGGG
>OFGE01002215.1_pt1 | contig 14788 bp, 11 predicted proteins | sample 1521681 | NCBI WGS metagenome assembly OFGE01 (sample SAMEA3504093, study PRJEB24116) | mouse gut metagenome | biome: mouse gut; feature: mouse-associated habitat; material: faeces | place: Denmark | collected 2011 | reverse complement strand
GGCCAGCCAAAAATGAATTAGTGGGGAAATCATGATCACCCTATCACATGCAATGAGGAAACCTCAGCAATGTGCACGGGTTGATCAATGATCGTTGAGTTTCTCTCATCTCAATGCAATGTATCCACAATTTTGTGGGATGCAAAGACAGAGAACTCAAATGCCAACTAATTCTTGAGAATAGATAGCCAAATTTCAGGGGAGGTGCCTTGCTCTATGGCAGCAAGTGCTTGAGCAATTACCACCTTGTCACGTTTCTGTTGAGATCTGAGTTTGCATACCAGCCATAGAAGAAACACTAGTCCACAACACAGGGTTGCGCCAAACAGGCCCACTCCCACCCACTCTTTAAAATGTGAGAATGCAGAGGACATCCAGGAAGAAAGTCCTTTGATTCCATCGATCAATGATGGGTCCACGCGCGTAGAATTAATCGTCATCACTGCTGTACGTAGCGCCTCAAGCTTTTCGTCAAATCCTTCAGACCAGTTTCCTGTAAGAAACAAAGACAATTCTTTAGATAGATTAGCTGCATGTGTCCAATTTTCATATTGGACACTAGTAATACATAAGGCTCCTGATTTCTTATCACAGCCAAGCTGAGCCAATTGGAGCAGAATTTCCAGTCTTTCCTCCACCAGGTCAATGCGCTGGTTCACTATCATTAGCCCACCTTTTAATTGGGCACTGAGCACTGAATGTTGATCGATCGCCTCTGCCACAGAGGAGGACAACTGCTCGACAGTTGTACTTGACTGGACTGATGTTGCCATAGCAATTCCAGCAGCTGTAGCTGCCGCCACACTGGCAGCCATTGCCACCACAACGGCTGCAGTGATACCAAAGTCTCGCTTTTGCCTGTGTAAGGTTATGGTGGAAGGGATCTCCACGGGGACAGGAACCCATCGTGGAATCTTGGCAAGCATTGCACGGCTGGCCCACTTAAGGCTCCAGCATTGTGACATCCAGCAGGTTTCATTAGTACAGGATTCAAAGGAACCATTAGAAAGAATAAACAAGAAAGGGGTGTACACACAAACTGGAGTAGGTAAATAATTAGTCTGCTTTATCAGTGTCTTATTAAATCCAGTGATTTCAGTAGTAGAATTTTGATAAATGGTTCTATCAGGTAACAGAACTTGATGAAACTGAGCAAATTTTGAAATACCATTAAAAATCGTTTTTCCAGCAGCTCCTCCTTGGAGGAAAACCAAGGGATTAAGATCTGTACAGCTACCATTAATCCCACAAAGTACCCATTTATGAAAAGGATGCATTCTAAAGTCCTGTATGAAAAGTCCCTTTTTCATAACATATTTCTGCTCTGGGTCATCTATCATGTTGGGAGAAAAGGAAAAGGTTTTACTCTGATCTGCCCAACGAGTGATGGAGGATTGACAATCAGACCAAGGCAGGATCAGCCCTTCATCTTCCAAGCTACAATGAGGAGCCATTTTTGGTTGATTGGGACGTTCTTTGTCTGAAAAGTTAGGTGGTAGAAATGTACCATTAACCCAAGTTGCCTCATGCCAGAAGGTCCGATTTGTAAGGGTTATATCTCTGTTGGAAGTGTCTTGGGTTATTTTCACCACGCCTCCTCGATACTTAAAAAACATTCCCAAAGCTCGGCTGGTGAGTCTGATACAATTTCCTAATTCATAAATTTGGAAACAGAGAGAACCTCGTTCCCTTAAAGAGCGTTTTTCTCCCAATGGTGCCCAGATAGGGTCAAATGGTAGGTATGGCAGACCTAAAGTTTTATTGGTCGTAAAAAACTTGGGAAAAACAGCTGTATTATGACGAACAGGCATGGGCTTAGGGAAAGCAGACAGAATTGCCCATCTATACTCTCCAAATATACTAGGAACCCAAATCCACAGAGGTAGCATGAGGATTAGAGGTAGTTTCCAAGGGATCCATCTGGGAGTCATCTTCAGGTGTCGGAATTTTCCGTGTCAGTCGTTCCGGCAGCCAAAATGGGTTGTCTTCTTCCTGTGGGAAAACACAAACAGCTCCCCTGGATCTTATTAATATAGGATCCGGGCCTTTCCAGAGACCAGTCAAAACATCTTTCCATTTTACCATCTCTTTTGGCCTGTCAGGCTCTGAACAGTGACGTTCAGCCGCAGTATGGCCTTGAGCATCAAGGTTTAAAAAATTAAGAGTGAAGAGTGCCATAGAAACAGCTACTCTTGGCACTGTGGGTAGAACTTCCTGGATTCCCCCCTTTTGTTTAATAAGGTAGGACTTGAGGGTGCGATGGGCACGTTCTACAATGCCCTGCCCTTGAGGATTATACGGAAGACCAGTCAGATGAGTCACTTCCATCTGGCGACAGAACTGTTGAAATTTTTGAGAGGTGTAAGCTGGTCCATTGTCTGTCTTAAGGAGTTTGGGTTTTCCCCAAGCACTCCATGCCTCGAGACAATGTTGTATAACATGAGAGGCTTTTTCACCTGTTAAAGGTGTGGCAAACATTACACCAGAGCAGGTGTCAATAGAAACATGTAAATATTGATTTCTCCCAAAGGAGGAAATATGACTGACATCCATTTGCCAGACCTGTAATGTCCTGACGCCACGAGGATTTACCCCTACATGAGGAGTAGGTAAAAATTGACAACAGTTTTGACATTGGGTGACAATGTCACGAGATTCTTTCCTGGTTAAAGTAAAACGGTGGTGTAATGTCTCAGGTGTCACATGAAAGCATTCATGAAATTCTCTTGCAGCCTCTGCCTGTGAGGACAAAGCAGCAGCCACGATTCTAGTGGCTTTGTCTGCTAAGTCATTTCCATGAGACATGAGGCCAGGAAGGCCAGAATGACCTCAAACATGAGTAATATAGACAAGATGTCTTCTGTATAACAAGGCTGACTGAATCTTTTGAAAAATGTGAGCAAGCTTACTAGTTGGTTTAATTAAGCCTGCAACTTCAAGCATATTAACTGCATTGAACACATATAAGGAATCAGATACAATATTGAGCGGTCCCAGGAAAGTTTCAAGGACTTCTAGAACTACCAAACACTCTACAACATGGGGTGATGAATCATTATATTGTTTAGATGTTACTTGGCCATTTACTACATATGCACCTATACCAGATTTGGATCCATCTGTATACACTACTACCCCATCCGGAAGTGGGTGTTTGACTGTTATTATTGGAAACACTATAGCTTGGCTTAAGGCAAATTGTAAAATTGTATGTTTTGGATAATGGTTATCAATTTGTCCTGAATAGGAGGCAACCAAGACTGCCCAATCGTTGGTTGTTGCTGCCAGGGTTTGAACTTGAGCAGAAGTATAAGGTACACTTACTATATAAGGTTCTTACCCGAAATAAGTAATGGCTGCTTTTATCCCCCTAAGTGCAAGTTGAGCAACTGCATTAGGATACCACTCAATGATTTTTGCAGGGGAAGCATTAGGATGGACCCACAACAAGGGCCCATTTTGCCATAAGACCACTGTTGGTAACTGTGCAGTTTTTAATATGCACAATTCAAATGACTTTGACTCGTCAATGCGTTGTAATTGAGCATCTTGTAGGGCCTTTTCTACAATTTGTAAAGCTTGACATGCAGCTGGGGTAAGTGCTCTGTGGGAGGAGATATGGGTATCTCCCTCTAATATGTCAAATAAGGGCTTTAATTCTGCTGATGGAATTTTCAAAAAGGGTCTCAGCCAATTAATATCTCCTAACAATTTTTGAAAATCATTCAAGGTATGTAGTTGATCTTTGCGAATCTCTAATTTTTGAGGAACAATTTTGTCAGGATAAATAAGTGACCCTAGGAAGGCTCCCATTCGAGCAACTTGCACCTTTTCGGTGGCCACCTGCAATCCCCATTGCCCTAACGTTTTTATTAATATAAGGTATGCATCTTGCAATAACTCTGAATTTTTATGGCAAATCAAAATGTCATCCATATAAATTATCACCTGTAATGATGGAAAATGTTCTCTAACTGACTTAAGTGCCAATTGTACATACAGTTGACACATGGTGGGGCTATTCGCCATCCCCTGAGGTAGGACCTTCCATTGGTATCTTTGATCTGGCTCTAAGTAATTAATGGCTGGGATCGTAAATGCAAATCTTTGCCTATCTTGAGGGCATAAAGGTATAGAGAAAAAGCAATTTTTAATGTCTAGGATTATAATTTCCCAATTTTTGGGTAAGGCAGAAAGTAATGGTAGCCCTTGCTGAACTGGTCCAAACAGATGCATTTGCGCATTAATTGCTCTAAGATCATGTAATAAGCGCCATTTGCCAGATTTTTTCTTAATTACGAAAATAGGTGTATTCCAGGGTGAGGTAGAAGGCTCTAAATGACCCAAGTGTAGCTGTTCAGAAATTAGTTTTGTGGCTGCTTCTAATTTTTCAGAGGAGAGAGGCCATTGGGGAACCCATACAACTTCCTCTGTAAGCCATGGTATGGGCATGGAACCCTCAACAGCTGTCTCTAGAAAAAATCCAAACCTTGTCTCCCATTATTACCTTTTTGAGGGATAGGTTCAAGTTTACCCTGCTCTCCTTTTCCTAATCCCCTTCCTTCTTTATAGCATATTTTCTTAATCATTCGAACAGCTTGTGGCGAGCATGCATTAGTTAAGGTCAGTCCTAGTGCCTGTAAGATGTCTTTCCCCCAGAGATTTACTGGGAGTGGTAAGACATAAGGAGTGAATCGTCCCATTTGACCTTCAGGCGCTGTCCAGCTCAAAGAACGGGAACTAATAGTGGGACAGGACTGATAACCGAAACCTTGCAAAGAATGTGATGACTGAATAACTGGCCAAGTTTTCGGCCACCAGTGAGAAGAAATAATACTTTTGTCTGCTGCTGTGTCTAAAATCCCCTTAAATTGTTTCCCTTCTATAACTAACTCTAAAGAAGGCCTGGAATCTAAAGGCATTATTAAATAAGCCGAATCATTTCCAGTAGAACCAATCCCTCTGGTAGCTTGAGGGACACCAGAAGAGGGAAAACAGCCATGTAGGCTTGGCTGAATTACTAACTGAGCTATTCTATCTCCTTGTGAAATAGAAACGACACCCTGAGGACAGGAACAGAGAACTTGAAGTCCCCCTTCATAATCTTGATCTACATCTCCAGGGTGAACAATAAGACCTTGTAGTGTAAGGGAAGCCCTGCCCAATATTAGGCCGACACTCCCAGATGGCAGAGGTCCTTTATAGTCAGTAGGAATAGGCTGCACTCCCATTTGAGGGATCAGCATGAATTGGGTGGTGGTACGGAGGTCCAATCCAGCTGAGCCTTCTGTTGCCCTGCGGACTGTGGGGTCCACCTTTCGCCTGTCGTGGTCCCGTATGTTTTCGGGCCCTGAGACCTGAGGGCCCTGTACTGGTTTTTTGAAATGGTGTCATTATCTACTGCTTGAGGGAATCCTGGCTGCAGGAGCCTGCCTCGAATGTCCCTGATTGAACGACAAGCGCTAGTCCAATGATATCATTTTCCACACTTAGTGCACAATCCTGGTGCTCTCCTTTTAACAAGGGCTCTACAGTCCTTTTTTAAGTGTCCCGGTTTGCCACGATTATAGCAGAGTTTGAGCTCAGCCATGTCAGGGCATTTTTGCACTTGTAGAATGGCAGCTGCTAAACCTGCATTAGTGAGTGGCCCACCAAGTTCACGGCAAACCTTCGACCAGTCCTGCAGTCCCTTGCTTTTTCCAGGTGTAATAGCCGCCCTGCATTCCTGGGTAGCCTGTTCATATATCAACTGTTCAATTAAAGGCATAGCTGCTTTTGTATCTCAAAATATTCTCCCTGCTGCCTCTGTCATTCTAGCCACAAAATCTGAGAATGACTCCTGAGGATTTTGTATAATTTTTGTCAAGTATCTTCCAGACTCTCCCTTTTTGGAAAGTGCCTTCCACGCCTTAATGGCAGCAGTGGAGATTTGATTGTATGCTCCCCAATCATAATTCGTCTGATTATTAGCATATTGCCCTTGTCCTGTTAATAATTCAAATGTCCAATTTCTCTGATTGCCTTCAGCAGTGGCATTGACTTTGGCCTGTGTCTGAGAAGCATCATGCCACAACGCTTTCCACTCCATATATTGCCCCATATTAGGGAGTGCAGCCTTCACTGTTGTCTGCCAGTCTCCTGGGGTCATGGCTAAAGTAGCAAATCTTTCAATTTGGGAGATAGTGAAGTTGGCACTAACTCCATAATTGCGAACCGACTCAGCAAGTTCTTTTATCTGAGTATACTCCACGGGGGCGTGTACTCGCCCTCCATCTGCAGCTTCAAAGACAGGAAATGCCTGATATAATTTTTTCTTTTCCTCCTTTGAAAGAAAAGAATCAGAATAAAATTTCTCCACATAAGGTGGAGGTGTATTGAGACTAGAAGGCCCAGAGGTGGCCTGCTCTGTGTCTCCAGTAACTTTTAATTTTTTCTCTGATTTCTTCACTCGCCTTTCCTCTGGATGGTATCTTTCTTTTTTATAATGAGCTGCCTCATAATGTGACTCCTCTTCCTCAGAGGAGCTAAGCTCATCTGCTTTTAAACTATCAAGCTTCAAAGCCTCTAGTTCCTTTACCGGATAAAGGCTTTTCCTTTTCTGAACTTTCTCCTTTTCCTTTTTCTCTCCCTGAGGACTTATCCTCAAATTTTTCACTTCCTCTGACTCAAGGTCTCTGGAAGGGCTTTTTTTCTTGTGCACATTTTCCTTTTTTAGAGCTCTTAACCTTTCATTCCATTCCGTTTCTGCCATACTGTCCTGTGCTTCTTCTAATATTGCCTGCCCTGTTATTATTGCTGGATGGCATCTCTCATCCTCCAGGCACGATCTCACCAGTTTCCATAATGGCATGGTCCCTGCCTTTAATTTCCCATTCTGTTGTTCCTTAGCTAAGTCTTCCCTTAATTTCTCCCAAGAGGAAAGAGTTAACGACCCTGAACACGCGTACCAAGGTGATATACGTTCTATTTCCTTAATGAACGTTTCTAAGGTTCTTGTAGAAACTTTTATCTCTCGCTGTTTTAAAACAGAGTGTAGAGCTGTAGTTACAGAATGTGAATTTCCCATACTGCTCCCTTATCTACGAGAGGCTTAAATATGAGACAAGCACTGCGGCTTATATACGTCCGTCTGATCGTGCTTAACAGCATTCAAAACTTTTTCTTTCAGCGCCACTTCTGGTGAGTGCAGGATCAAACCAGGAGAAATAGGGTTAACACAGCCAGCATGAGAACAAAAGGCTTTTAGTGCCACCTTCCAGTTAAGGGGAGGGATTAAGAAGGATCAGAGTTACTTACAAGGATTCAGCATGCTCTCGGAATTCCAAAATCCACCGTGGTTCTGAAATCTGCTCCGGTTGGTCGGAGGGTCTCCTCTAGGTGCCGCGTTGTTAAGGCGTTTTTTCCCGGGTTTCTAGCACCAAGTATCCCGAGCTTATCCCCGTCCCGCGGGAAATAAACACAGGACACACCAGATTCTTCCACGGTTAACTTTTACTTCTATATCATATTGAGGTAGACAAAGAAAGCTCAGAAAGTGTGTGGCTTAAATACTTTTGGTGACGTGTCTAAACTAGGACTGGTAGCAACACCCATGATCCTCATGCACCCTGGGGATAGGTTAAAGCCCCCAGGGGTTGGGCAAAAGCCTCGGAGATGGACTGGTGACTTTGGCTGGCTGTGCTCTCGCAGCTGCGCACAAAGAGGTTTAGCACCATCTAGTGGCGGCACGTAGATTGCAGCCCTTTACATCTCCCCCTCTATAATTTATTAAAATGAGGCTGGTCTAGGCCTCTGCAGTTATGTCCATCTGCTGTGGCTCCTGTTTTAGGTCGTTCCTCTAATGTCACAGCCTTACCCGTTATCGGGTAACCCTATCACCACCGGGCCCCATTGTCTTAGGTTGGTCTGTGCATGAGGAAAGTTGCCCGTCTTTGGATACCACAGTGCTGTGTGACTATAACTGCTAAATGGCCTAGGGTGAACTCTACAAAAGAGGCCAGCCAAAAATGAATTAGTGGGGAAATCATGATCACCCTATCGCGTGCAATGAGGAAACCTCAGCGATGTGCAAGGGCTGATCAATGATCATTGAGTCTCTCTCATCCCAGTGCAATGGATCCATAAATCCGTGGGGTGCAAGAGCAGAGAACTCAGATGCCGACTAATTCTTGAGCATAGATAACCAAACTTCAGGGGAGGTGCCGTTTTCAATAGCTAAAAGTGCCTGAGTTATAATCACCTTGTCACGTTTTTGTTGGGTTCTGAATTTGCATACCAACCAGAGCATGAACACCAGTCCACAGCATATGGCAGCACCAAACAAAATCACTCCCACCCATTCCTTAAAGTAAGAAAAAGCAGAGGTAAGCCAAGAGGTAAAGTCTCCGAGGGTCACTGGTTCCACTCTGGTCCCATTAAGGTTCAGGATCTGTATCTGCAGCCTCGTCTGCAACCTTTCCAGCTCCTGCGACCAGTTCCCCTTCAGGTAATTCGATAGGTCTGTACTTTTAATAAAAGAATTATTAATATACCTATTGGGAGTAATGCACACATGCGATGTGGATGCCACACAACTCATTTGTATGACATCCATCATCCGTTCCATATTATGTTGTAAAATATCCACTCTCTGATTCACTAACATTAACCCTGAGGCGATATGAGAATCCACCTTTTGCAGGGTAAGCAATGCTTCAGAGGATTTTTCTGCTATCTGACTTATGGTGTCAGCAGTATTAACTTGATGGGCCATAGCAGTTCCTGCGGTAACTGCTGATGCCGCGGACATCACAATGGCTGTAATAATGGCAGCTGTGATTCCAAAACCTCTCTTTTGCCGAATAAGACTCGTTATTGGGAACTTCTCTGGATCTGCCTCAACAGGCACAGGGACAAAGATTGGTAGATGAACCACTAAGGCTAAGAATTTGGTTCCATTCCAGCATTGCGTCAAAAAACAAGTGACATTTGTACAATCTAACCATTCTGTATTATTTTGAAATTCAGCCAATATAAAGAAAAATGGAGGATTGACACAAACTTCTACTGGAGAAGTAGTCATATTTCTGATAATTCTATTAGTTGTCACATTATCTAAATGAGCAGAGGTATTGGAAAGTGTGGCAGAAACATTCAATATCTCATGAAAGGTTCCAGTCAGCAATGCAAAGGCTGACAAACTGGTACTAGCACCTGCCTCATTACTTAAAATCCATTGGTAATATGGCCAAATATTTTCTTTCCCTGTAGCATCTCCTTTATCGTTCATTATAGCAAAATCTAGTGGGGGTGACAAAACAAAACCCTTTGCTATTTCTTTCCGAGGAAAAATTTTTGATTGACAAGGTGAAAAAACTATAGGAAATGCGAGGTCCGGATGACACCAAGGCATGCTGCGTATAGCAGTAGCATTGCCAACAGGCCATCGTGATCTTTTGGGAATGGTCACCTTTCCCTTTATCATAATAGTGGTGATGTTTATAGGTGAAGTTATATTATTTTCAACATCACCTGAGCCTGATTGCGCTCCTTGAGCAACTTGCGTTAAAGCATTAAACAACACTCCAGAGCTCACCTTATTTTGGCTAATGGGATCTGCCCAATTAGAGATAATCTTTTTCTTTAAAAATATACAGGGTGTAAAAGGTTTATCCACATTATGCACAAAGCATAGTGTATAATTTAAATGAAAACTAGTACTCTTATACACCCGTGGCTCTTGAGGAGTTTGTCGTGCATAAGGCACATCCAAAAAACATTCCTTTGCAAAAAACAAAGGCTAGGTAGAAGAATTGGAATGTACCGGTAAAGGTACTGGCCATGATCTTACTATGGCCCATAAAGGTATACTTATCCTGGTTTCAATCATCAGGAGCAGGAGAATCATCTTGGGGTTCATCTTGCTCTTTCACGGTCCTTGTCAGTCGCGTCGGGACCCAAAGTGGATTTTCTTCACCCTGTGGAAAAACACAAATAGCTCCCCGGGATCTGATTAAGATAGGATCCGGGCCATACCATTTATTATCAAGGACATTTTTCCATTTGACCATTTCATTGGGCGATTGAGGCCATTGTCCGTGCCTTTCAGCTGGTGATCTTCCAGCATCATCCAATTTTAAAAAATTAAGAGTAAATATTGTAAGGGATAGAGCCATCTTTGGCGTCATAGCCTCTATTCCCCCTTTCTGTTTTTGCAAATATTGTTTCAGAGTGCGGTGGGCTCTCTCAATGATGCCTTGGCCCTGTGGATTATAGGGCAATCCAGTAATATGTTTTACTTGCATTTGTTTGCAAAATTGGCTAAATTTAGAAGAAGTATATGCAGGACCATTATCTGTCTTTAACACTAGGGGCTTGCCCCATGCAGCCCAAGCCTCTAAGCAGTGAGATATGACATGAACTGCTTTTTCCCCTGTCAAGGGAGAGGCATGTAGGACACCAGAACTGGTATCGATGGATACATGTACATATTGTAATTTCCCAAAAGATGGGATATGCGTGACGTCCATTTGCCAAACATCTAGGGGTCGCAATCCGCGAGGATTAACACCCACGGAAGGTGCATTAATAAATTCTACACATTTACCACACTGTAGGACAATATCTCGGGCTTCTGTTCGTGTGAGCTTAAATTTTTGTCGTAATGTAGAAGCAGGGACATGATAAAGCTGATGAAAATTCTTAGCACTTTCTATAGAACTTTGTGATAGGAAAACCATGTCTCTGGTGGCTGAATCAGCAATTGCATTTCCCTTAACCATAGGTCCAGGTAATGATGTATGTGCTCTAATATGTTGAATATAAAAGGGATGCTCACGCATCAAAATACAATTTTGTATTTTCCTCAAAATTTCAGATACTGGACTAGACTGCTTAAAATTTCCGGCAGTCTCTAATGCTAGAACCGCATTAACTACATAAACAGAATCAGAGATAATATTTATGGGCATAGGAAATCTTTTAAAAACTTCTAAAACCACCAAACATTCTACCAATTGAGGGGCTCCTGGTGTAAATTGCAACCTTACAGCCTTTTCATTGATTACATAACTTCCAATTCCTGTTTTGGATCCATCTGTATAAATATCAATGGCTCCCTTTATAGGGGTATTAGCCGTTACCTTTGGAAATATTACTGGATGTAATAACATAAAATGTAATAACGGATGTTTAGGATAATGATTATCAATTAAACCAGAATAACTGCATCTAAGAATGGCCCATTCATCTATAGTAGCACACAATATTTGCATTTGTGCGACAGTATAAGGGACAATTATGCTATCAGGCATTTTTCCAAAGTGAGTAATTGAAGTTTTTATCCCTTTGTGGGCCATATTTGCTACCATGGTGGGATAATGCTCTATAGTCTTATTAGGGGATATATGTGGATGTATCCATACTAAAGGACCATCTTGCCATAACACAGCAGTTGGCAAATTTATGGTTCTTAATATGCATAGGTACAAAGGTTCTTGCTCATTTATACGATTTAACTGTGCTTTTTGGATAGCTCTTTCCACCTTCCTAAGAACATCAGAAGCCTCAGGTGTTAATTGTCTCAATGAGGTAATATGTGATTCTCCTTCTAAAATTTGAAATAAAGGTTTTAATTCCGAAGTAGGGATCCTTAAATAAGGTCTAATCCAATTTATATCTCCTAATAATTTTTGAAAATCATTTAGTGTCTTTAGATGATCTTTTCTAATACTAATCTTTTGTGGGGTGACACATCGTAAAGTAATAGTGGCTCCTAGAAAATGACTAACATTAGACTGCTGTACCTTTTCTGGTGCAATAATCAAGCCATTATTTTTTAAAGTTTCATTAAGCAAGCCATAAGCTTGCTGTATACTTTCTTCTTCAGGTCCACAAATTACAATGTCGTCCATATAGTGACAAATTTTTAAGGAGGGGAAACCATCCCTAACCGGTTGTAAAGCTTTTCCTACATATAACTGACATATGGTAGGGCTATTTGCCATTCCTTGGGGTAATACCCGCCATTGGTACCTTTTATCAGGTTCCATATGATTAATAGAAGGCAAGGTGAATGCAAATCTAGGTTTATCTTTCTTATTTAATGGAATGGAAAAGAAACAATCCTTAATATCTACTACTATAATTCTCCAATCCTTAGGTAGAGCTGAGAGTAGGGGGAGTCCTCTTTGTACAGGACCCATAACTTGCATTTGTGCATTAATGGCTCTTAGGTCATGTAACAATCTCCATTTACCTGACTTTTTCTTTACAACAAAAATGGGGGTATTCCAGGGTGATTGAGTGGGTTCCACATGTCCCAGGTCTAATTGTTCTTGTACTAATTCTTTAGCTGCTTTTAACTTCTCAGAGGGTAAAGGCCACTGAGGCACCCACACCGTGTCCTCCGTACGCCATGGAATGGGCAAAGGCTCCTCAGTGGCCCCTAGAAAAAACTCAGCCCTTTCTTATCTACTTTTTCTGTGGCTTTAACTGGTGAAATTCTACCTTGTAAGTTTTTTCCAAGACCTAGTCCAGGTATATATCCCATTCCTTTCATCATTTCCTTGCTTTTCTGAGAGTAATCATTAGTCAATATAAAGTTCATGGCTGACAACACATCTCTTCCCCATAAGTTTACAGGTAAAGGGAGTACATAAGGTTGAAAAAGCCCTGTCCTTCCTTCTTTATCTTTCCATTGTAAGGATTTTGCACTTATAGTTGGGGTAGCCTCATATCCTAATCCTTGTAAGCTATGTGACGATTGATTAACAGGCCAAGAAGCAGGCCACCAATTACTGGATATAATGCTTTTATCTGCTCCTGTATCCATTATACCTTGAAAGGTTTTTCCTTCTATTTGTAATTGTAAAGTGGGACGATTATCCAAATCTAAAGATATGTAGGCCACATTAGTTCCTGTAGAACCGAGTCCCTTATCCCCTCGGGAATCCTGGCTACTAGGGAACATGTTATGCAAACTAGGAAGAATCAGTAATTGAGCAATGCGATCTCCAGGAGAAATGGCTACAATACCTCGGGGTGCAGAACACATAATCTTAACTTGTCCCTCATAATCTGAGTCTATAACTCCGGGATGTATCATCAATCCTTTCAAAGCAGAAGAGGACCTACCCAACAGTAGGCCCACTGTATCCTTTGGTAAGGGACCTCTAAAATCTGATGAAATAGGTTGGCACCCCATTTGAGGTGTAAGAATTACTCTGGAGGTGGCACAGATGTCCAATCCTGCTGAACCCGGAGTGGCTCTCCTCGGTCTCTGGGTGGCCTCATGGACACTGTGGTCTGAAATGCCCCATACATTTGGGGGCCCTGGGGACGGGGGCCCCTCACCCCGTTTTTTGGCTGTTGCACTTTAAACTGAGGTATTGGCCTTCCTTTTATATCTCTGACTGATCTACATTCATTTGCCCAATGTCTTCCTTTCCCACATTTTGGGCAAGTACCTGGTTCTGTCTTTTCAAACCTACTCTTTCTACCCTTTGTACACTGCTTTTGCATATGACCTGTTTGTCCACAATTATAGCAGGTTATTTCTTTTGCTTGCGCCATCAAAACTGCGGCAGCCAGCCCTGCATTTGAAAGAGGTCCTCCTATTTCTCTACAGGCTTTCATCCATGCTTGTAGCCCTTTCCCTTTCCATGGTGTGATAGCATTTCTACATTCTTTGGTACATTGCTCATAAACTAATTGTTCAATTAATGGCATTGCGGCCTCAGCATCACCAAATATACGTCCTGCCGCTTCCATCATGCGAGCCACAAATTCAGAGAATGGCTCATTAGTTCCCTGAATAATTTTTGTCAAGTTACCAGATACCTCTCCTCGATTAGGCAATGCTTTCCAAGCTTTCACTGCTGCCTGATTAATTTGATCATAGACCTGCACTGGGTATCCTAATTGATTGTTTGTCCATATACCCTGACCTGTAAGCATTTCAAAGCTCCATGCTTGTTGCCCTGCAGTAGCATTAGCACGGGCCTGACTCAAACACAGATCATGCCATATAGACTTCCAATCTAGATACTGTCCCATCGTAAGACATGCCTTTACCACACTCATCCAGTCAAAAGGAGTCATGGCATTGTGAGCCAATCTATCAATTTGGGACTGAGTAAATGAGGCATTAACTCCATAGGTCCTTACTGACTCTGCTAGCTCTTTTACTTGTTTATGCGATATTGGCTCATAATATCGCTGTTGAGCATGATCCTGAAAAACAGGAAAAGCCTGACATATTTTTTGCAACCCTTTAGGAGTGCAAAAAGAGTGACCATTGCCAATTGCTTTCTTATCTGCATAAGGCGGAGTAGGTGGGGGAGCACTGAAACTCCTCCCTATTGGACCAGATCTTTCTGCCTCATACTCCGCAGCAGCCTCCTTCAAATCTTCCTCCTCTCCTGTTGATAATTCGGAATCCTCTGAGCTAGACAATTCTAACGACTCAGAGTCCTCGAGAGGAGGGTAAATTGACTTAATTTTCTGCTTTTTACTATTTTTTATACTATTTTTTGTATCTTTACATTTTGGGAGTTGACAATTAAAGCCATGATATAAGATCAAGGCAAGAAAGATAGCAACCCCAGCAACAATTATCAGATCTATTTCGTAGGAGAGCATGCCTCTCACATTAATTTCTTTCTACTTACCGGTACCACCGTTCCTCAGCTGAAGAGTTCTGAATCCACGCCGGATCCTTCTCAGCAGTCTGTTTTGCGGGAACCTTTATTAACTGCTCCTTCCCCGTGATGCAGTTCTGAATCCTCCCTGTAGCAGGGGGTCTTCGCTC
>OFGE01002214.1_pt1 | contig 14792 bp, 8 predicted proteins | sample 1521681 | NCBI WGS metagenome assembly OFGE01 (sample SAMEA3504093, study PRJEB24116) | mouse gut metagenome | biome: mouse gut; feature: mouse-associated habitat; material: faeces | place: Denmark | collected 2011 | reverse complement strand
CGCTGTCGTGCGCGCTGCGCAAGATCTCTCCCGACGTGATCGTCGCCGGCCGCCAGGCCATCGACGGCGACACGGCGCAGGTCGGTCCCCAGGTGGCCGAGAAGCTCGGCCTGCCCCAGGTGACCTATGCCGAGGAGGTGCTCGAACTGAAGGAGGAGAGCCTCGTCATCCGCCGCCGCCTCGATCACGGCATGGAGGTCGGGGAGGCTCCCGTACCGATGGTCATGACCGTCAATGCGTCGGCCGCCGAGTGCCGCCCGCGCAACGCACGGCGCATCATGAAATACAAGTATGCGCTCACGGCTTCGGAGGCTGCCGCGGCTCCCGAGAGCGAGAATGCCCGCATGGCCGCGTCGCGCGACTACCTGCGCATCGTGGAGTGGGGCGCCGCCGACGTCGATCCCGATCCGCAGCAGCTGGGTCTGGCCGGTTCGCCCACGAAGGTGAAGAAGATCGAGAACGTCGTTTTCCAGGCCAAGGAGGCCCGGAAGCTCACCGCCGCGGACTGCGACATTAATGAACTGATGGTCGAACTCATCGCGAGCCACACGCTCGGTTAAATCCGCAGAAGTAATCCATGAACAATATATTCGTATATATCGAGAACGAGGGCGGCAAGGTCGCCGACGTGTGTCTCGAACTGCTGACCAAAGGCCGCGAACTGGCCACGACGCTGGGTGTGAAGCTCGAAGCCGTAGTGCTGGGCGAGCATCTTGCAGGTATCGAGACCGAACTGGCCAAATACGGCGCCGACACCGTCTGGGTCGCCGACGACAAGATCTTCGCACCTTTCCGCACGCTGCCCCATACGGCCGTCATGTGCGGCCTGATCGAACAGGAGAAACCCCAGATCGCGCTGTTCGGCGCGACCTGCAACGGCCGCGACTTCGCCCCGCGCGTATCGTCGGCCCTCTACAGCGGTCTTACGGCCGACTGCACGCAGCTGGTGATCGGCGACCACGCCGACCCCAAGACGGGCAAGGGCTACACGGGTCTCCTGTACCAGATCCGTCCGGCATTCGGCGGCAACATCATCGCCACGATCGTCAATCCCGACCACCGTCCGCAGATGGCCACCGTCCGCGAGGGCGTGATGCGCAAGGAGGCGGCCGCGAAGCCGGGCGCCGGCGAGGTGAAGGCCATCGACTGGAAGGAGTATGTGACGGACGCCGACCTGGCGGTGAAGATCCTCGACCGCCAGATCGAGGAGCGCAAGATCGACATCAAGGGCGCCGGCGTGATCGTCGCGGGCGGCTACGGCATGGGCTCGAAGGAGAACTTCGCCCTGGTGCACGAGCTGGCCGAGGTGCTGGGTGCCGAGGTGGGCGCGAGCCGCGCCGCCGTGGATGCGGGCTTCGCCGAGCATGCGCGCCAGATCGGCCAGACGGGCGTGACGGTGCGTCCGAAGCTCTTCATCGCCTGCGGCATTTCGGGTCAGATCCAGCATACGGCCGGCATGGACCAGTCGTCGATGATCATTTCGATCAACACCGACCCCGAGGCGCCGATCAACCGCATCGCCGACTACGCGATCACGGGCGACGTGAACGACGTCATCCCGAAGATGATTAAGTACTACAAACAAAATTCGAAGTAATGGCTAATTTCTTTTCAGATAACAAGGATTTGCAGTTCCACCTCCAGCATCCCGCGATGCGCAAGATCGTGGAGCTGAAAGAGCGCGGCTTCGCCGAGAAGGATCGCTACGATTACGCGCCCCAGAATTTCGAGGACGCCATGGACTCCTACCGCAAGGTGCTCGACATCGCGGGCGAGGTGTGCGGCGAGGTCATCGCTCCGAATGCCGAGGGGGTGGATCACGAAGGTCCGCGCGTGGTGAACGACCACGTGGAGTACGCTTCGGGCACGGTGCGCAACCTTGAGGCCATCGTGGCGGCAGGCCTGAGCGGCATGACGCTGCCCCGCAAGTACGACGGCCTGAACTTCCCGCTGGTCTGCTTCGTGATGGCCAACGAGATGGTTGCGCGCGCCGATGCGGGCTTCGAGAACATCTGGGGTCTTCAGGACTGCGCCGAGACGCTCAACGAGTTCGCCTCGGAGGAGATCAAGGCCAAATACCTGCCGTGGGTTTCGGCCGGCGCCACCTGCGCCATGGACCTCACGGAGCCCGATGCCGGTTCGGACCTAGGTGCCGTGATGCTGAAAGCCACCTGGTGCGAGGAGAAGCAGACCTGGCTGCTGAACGGTGTGAAGCGCTTCATCACCAACGGCGACGGCGAGGTGTCGCTGGTGCTGGCCCGCACCGAGGAGGGCACGACCGACGCCCGCGGCCTGTCGATGCTCGTCTACGACAAGCGCGACGGCGGCGTGAAGGTGCGCCGCATCGAAAACAAGCTGGGCATCAAGGGCTCGCCCACGTGCGAGCTGGTCTTCACGAACGCCCCCGCGCAGCTGGTCGGCGACCGCAAGATGGGTCTCATCAAATACGTGATGTCGCTCATGAATGCCGCACGTCTGGGCATCGGCGCCCAGTCGGTGGGTCTGTGCGAGGCCGCATACCGCGAGGCGCTGAAGTACGCCCGCGAGCGCGAGCAGTTCGGCAAGGCCATCATCCGCTTCGCCGCCGTGTCGGAGATGCTCTCCAACATGAAGGCCAAGTTGCAGGGCGCCCGTGCGCTGCTCTACGAGACCACGCGTTTCGTGGAGATCTACAAGCAGTACGGCCACATTTCGCACGAGCGTTCGCTCGAAAGCGAGGAGCGCCAGGAGATGAAGTTCTACAACCGCCTGGCCGACGGCTTCACGCCGCTGGTCAAGCTCTTCTCGTCGGAGTACGCCAACCAGCTGGCCTACGACTGCGTGCAGATCCACGGCGGCTCGGGCTTCATGAAGGATTATGCCTGTGAACGTCTGTACCGCGATGCGCGCATCACTTCGATCTATGAGGGCACTACCCAACTCCAGGTGGTAGCTGCTATACGTCACGTCACTACCGGCACTTACCTGGGGCTTATCAATTCTTATCTTGAGAATGATGTGAAGCCTGAGCTCCAGAGCATCAAGGAGCGCATCAGGGTCATGGCTGAGGTATATGCCAAGGCTGTCGAGACTGTAGGCAAGGTGGAGGATCAGGCTTATGGTGACTTTATGGCCCGCCGCCTTGTGGAGATGGCCGGTGTCACTGTGATGAGCTGTCTGCTTATGCTTGACGCTGAGCGTAACGATTCGTTCCGCCGTTCAGCTGAGGTGTATCTCAATCTTGCTCAGGCTGAGGTGACGAAGCATGCTGAGTTTATCAATACTTTTGATCCTGAGAGGGTTGATGAGTATAAGGTGATGTAAAGACTGCTTCATAGTATAAATAAAACAGAAGATATTCCTAAAGACGGGGATATCTTCTGTTGTTTTTTGACGGTGGCGGTGGGGGCACGCCCCACCCTACGAGGCGAGGTTATTGGCGAGAGAGGTGGTTAGTGGGTGGTGCGAGGGGTAGTTGAGTAGTGGATTAATGAATTGAAAGCCAGCCTGATTTGTCAATGTTGACAAATCAGGCTGGCTGGATGTTTTGGATATTGTCTGTTGCTTGGTTTTAGATGTTGTCGAGGACTGAGGTGAGAAGCAGTGCGTTGTGTCCGACAAATGCGATCTTGCCCTGTGGGTCGATCAGCACCATGTGGGGGATTCCTTTGATGCTGTAAGGCTCAACTACTGCCTGGAACATTTCGTCGGGGGCATAACGCTGGTTCCATTCCATCTTTTCCTGTTCCATTGCCTGACGCCATGCCTTTTCGTCCTGGTCGATGCTTATGGCGTATATGTCGACCTTGTCGCTATATTTCTTGTATATCTCACGTACGATGGGGATGGCGGCGCGACACGGCACACACCATGATGCCCAGAAGTCGATGAGTACGTATTTGCCTTTGCCGATGTATTCGGACATGTTGTGACGGTTGCCTTCGGTGTCAAGGAGTGCGAAGTCGGTGTAGTCCTTGCCTTTGACGTATTTTCGGGCATATTCCATGGCTTTGCGGACAGCATCAAGGCGCGCGGGAGAGTTGTTGGTCTTGACCTTGTTCCATATCTCCTGGATCTCAGCTTCGGTGTGTGCGAATGGTGTGTACAGCTCATTGGTCCACATGCCTGTGCAGAAGTGGTATGCGGCATGGTCTTCCTGGAATTTCCTCACTGCGTCAGCATGCTCACCGAAGGCTTTGTTGTAGACTTCTTCGAGGCGTTTCTGCCCTTCAGGTGAGGTGTCGCGCTTCTCGTCCATGAACATGTTGTAGGAGGCATCATAGGAGGCTTTCTCGTAGGGGCGTATTGTCTCAAGGTACTCCATGTATTCCTTTTGCGCCTCGCCTGCCTTGATGGAGAAGCATTCGTAGTTGCCTCCGAACAGATTTCCGGTACCAACATATAAAGGCAGGCTGTCAAGGTGGGTTGCCGAAACCTGTATGGGAAGGTTCTCTACCATGAACTGGAGAGCCTTGATGTCGGTTAATTTTTCAGGATTGGTAAAGCGCAGCTCGAAGAGGGACGGCATGTCGACGGAGCCTTTTATCTCAAAGGAACCATCGGCGGCTGTGGACTCAACACGGCTCTGCGACTCGGTGTTGATAAGCTCGATTTTGCTTCCAGCCTTAAGTCCGGGGATCCTGCCTGTGATGGAGAAGCCAGGGGCTGTCTGTGCCACCATAGCTGCGGACGAGAGGAGCGAGATGAGTGTAACGAAGTGTTTCATAAGTAAGATTCTGCTATCTAAGATTGTTTTCAAGGTATACATCTATATCAATAGGACGGTAGGTAGAGCAGACGAGATTGCCTGCGGGATCGATGAGTATGAGACGCGGGATGGTGCTTATGGCATAGGCGCGTGAGGGCTCTTTGACCTGGTCGGGGTTGAGGCGGAGCTGGGTCCACTCCATTTTTTCTTCGGACATTGCCTTGTCCCAGTCAGCCTTTTCCTCGTCGCAGGAGATGCTATAAACGTTGAGCTTGCCGGCATACTGCTCATGAAGCTTGCGCACATGGGGTATAGCCGCACGACATGGGGAGCACCATGATGCCCAGAAGTCGATGAAGGTGTATTTTCCAGGGGTCACATAGCTTGACATCGGGCGAGCCACACCATCGGTGTTGTCGACGTTGAAATCAAAGAATTTCTGTCCGAGGCAATGCTTCATAGCCCTATCCCCTGCCTTGCACACATAGTTAACACGAGCAGTGTCGGGACAAGCATTGACGCTTTCGACCATTGCCTTGATCTCATCTCCGGTGTAGGCGAAAATCTTTGCGAGCTCCTTTACGGTAAGGTATGCCGAGAAGTGATAGGCGGGGTGAGTAGCGATGAAATCACGTCGGGCCGCTGCGAGCCCAGCTTCGGCTTCGTATTTCATTTTATCATATATCGCCATTGTGTCGGGGTGGTTCTTGGTCTCCATCCACTTTCCAGTATGCTTAAGTCCGATAACCTTGACATCCTCTTCAACACCAGCACATTTAGCCAGATACTCAGTAAACTGGTCGTGAGACGCGCTTCCTGAAACTTTCATGAATTTTTCATTGACAACAAACGGATTGGCTTTGACAATGCTGTCGAACGGGAGGGTGTAGGATACATCGATATCGGAATTCTCGACCATTATACGCGAGGATAGAAGGCGATATAAGCCGAAACTTTTGTTGCGGACCTGAGAGAAGGATAACTCGCACATCGAAGGCATATCCACGGAATTGGAGAAGGAGAAGTTTCCGTCGGTGGTGATGACTTCGGCAATCATCTTAGGATCGGCACCATCAACATTCACGAGAGTCACTTTGGTGCTGTCAGCAATCCCGGGGATGAAGCCCTTGATGGTGAAACTGTCACCCGCCATGGCGGGTGACACGATTCCCATGGCAAGCGCACTTACGAAAAACAAACTTGCTAATCGAGTGTTCATAATATTACATTAAAGTATTTAGTGATTTTTACTGCTTCATGAATCAACGCTGAGCATCGCGGCACCAGCGGACGGATAGAAGGTTGGTGCGATCGGTGGCGTCGCGCCCTACCCTTTCATTGCCGAATACGACCTTGCGGAAATAAGCGGTCTTCTTGAGCCCGGCATCAGGGGCTGTAGTAGAAGTCCAATAGTAGCCATACTCTTTTTCGTGACTTATATTCTTGTCGATCCATCCGTTATTCCTGACTCCTATCATGGCACCGCCGAGGAGCAATCCGATCTGCGGTCCTGAACCCTCAGTCATCAAAGCCTGACCGGCACTGCCACGCATGCCGAAAGAATCCACATCGGCGCTGCCGAGGGTTCTCTCAAGGTTCTTCCAGTCCTCGTCGGTTGGCAATCTCCATCCTTCAGGGACAGAGGCAAGAGCGTCGTCGTAGGTGAGGAGGTTTCCATAGCGAGGCATATACTCGGTCTCAGCATATTCCAACTGGCCGCCAAAGGCGAGTGCGTTACCCCAGTCCTGTTCGTTATCGAACTCATATTCAAGCATTGATGCTCCATTGCGGGCGTTGGAAGTGGTCCATTCAAGGTTTCCGATGCGTACCCATCCGTACTCATTGCCAAGATCGTCGGTCATAGTACCGGAGGCTGACGGAGACACTACCACATCGTCATCATCGCTGCATGAGGCGAACACACACGGAATAACCGCGAGAACCATATATAATAACTTTCTCATAAATAATTCATTCTAAAAATATAGTACGTCAAAACACATATCCTACCGATATGAATGCATCCTTAACGGAATTATACTTGACCATCACCTTGGGATATTCGCCATACATCTCTTCGACCTCTTCAACGGAGTGATCAAACGCAAGGTTGAAAAAGTCGTTGAAGTCGTCGGTGCCGTACATATAGAACATGTCGTAAGCCGGATAGCCCAAATTAAAGAAGCCTATATAACCCAAATTGTATATTAGAGACATATTGATACCATCCCATTCGGGCACGACACTGGATATGTACTTGTTGAGATAGGCACCGGAGAGCTGACGGAACTCTTCAAATTCGGGAGCATTCTGGTACATGCTGCTTACCTTGGTGCTGAGCATGTCCTTGCATACTTCCTTGAAGTACTCCTCAGCTTCGGCATCGGTGGCATCCATTATATCACCGACAGCAATGGCACGGCAGCTCACATTATTGACGGTCTTGATATCCTTTGTCCCATTATAATCAGTCGAAGTAAGAGACTTTGCCACAAGGATGGAGAACGGACGCAACTTCTCACCGAAATGCGGCATAAGATACTTGGTCATAAGTTCAACAGCCCTTGACTTGTCCTGATCGGACTCCAGGAACTCCAATCCGTATTCGATGTACTCATTGTAGGATGTGACGTTGTATCTGAAATCGATCTTATTCTCTTTCCACACATCCTCACCGAAAGCATCCTTGCCTACATATTCCCTTTTGAGGACATCGGAGAACAACAGGTTGACTTTTGTGTCATTGTAGAACTTGCGACGCATATCCGCCTCGGGGCCTATAGCGTCATCGGGGACCTTATAGAAGTTCTCTTCCTGACCAGTTGGCTCAAGGACTTCATCACTATCGGAACATCCTGCAAATGAGAGCCCAATAATCACGCAAAGAGTATATAGAATTGTTTTTTTCATTGTAGGTATTTTTAAGCCATAAAACTGTCAATCATATCACCATTCCCATTCCCAGCCGCTGCCACCTTGGTCACCGCCTTCGGTGTCGGGCTCGGGACGGTCAACACGCACCACCTCACGCCGGGGGCGGTTGTTGTTGCCGATAGAGGGTTGGAACTCCCTGATAGGACGAGGTATGGGCAGGGTGTAGCCTTCGTCGAATTCTTCAAGACGGAACACTTCAGCATAACTGAACTCCTTAAGGCCCCAAGGTCCTGTAGCGGCAAAGTAGCCGTGGGCATGCTCTATGACAGTTGACCATGGATAGGGCTGGCAAACAGTGTAGCGGCGCAGGTCGAACCATCTGTGCCCCTCAAGAATGAACTCACGAGCACGCTCCTCACGGATGAGGTCGATAAGATCATTGCCTGACTGGCTGACAGTGACAGCAGAACGGTAGCGAGTAAGCATAAAAGCCTCAAGTGTGGTACGCGCCAAGTTCTCATTATTGTCAAAAGCGGAAGCCTCGGCGAGTGTAAGATAGGCTTCGGGGGTGCGGAGCAGGAATGTGCTTGAGACATCGGAAACAGTGCTTCGCTTGCTGAACTGCCCATTGCGCTTGAGGAATACCGGCGACACCCCCAAGATCTCGGACTTGCCTATATAAAGCCCGGAACGCAAATCATCGGCGGAATACTTCTGCTCCATCACATCAGAAACGCAGAAATGAGGGGATGTCTGAGAGCCGAAATCGTCAACATTGTCAGAGAAAGCGTCAGCAATCCTGTATCCTCCCATGGAGAAGAGGGTCTCGGGGGATGAGAGATAGACACAATCGTCACCTACAGCCTTGGTGTGGAGGTCGAGAAGACGGCGGTTCTGATCAAGTGTGAGCGAGGCGTAGCGAGCTGCATTCTTCCAGTCCTGCATGTAAAGATACACACGGCTCCTGAACAGAAGGACGGCTGAATAAGTCGCCCTGTGGAGAGTCTTCACAGGGGTGTCCTTAAGAAGAGACTCCGCCTGAGAGAGATCGTCAAGAATCCTTGTGTATGTATCAGCAAGGTTCTCGCGGACATACTCCTGATCCTCCACAAACTCAGTGGTCTTAACAGGGACTCCCGGTGTGGATGCGGCAGTGGAAGGGTCGTAGGGCTTGGCATACATGTTGGCAAGCAGGAAATAGTAGGCGGAGCGGAGGAAGTAAGCCTCACCCTTTACGCGGCGTTTCTGTATCACGTCGTCAGGATCGTTCTCGGGCTGCTCGTCAATAAGGTATATGACCATATTGCACACATTGATGCTGCTATAGAGCTTATTCCAATATTTGTCATCGCCTCCGACATACTTCTTGAGAGGATTGTATCCCATCTCAGCCTGCCATGTGTAATAGGCATACATCGATGAGAGATAACTGTGAGTATCATACTCACTGACATAGGTCTGCTTCATCTCATCTGCCATAAAGTGGAGGCAGTCGATATCATCACCGTTCCTTCCCTGTGCGGACATGGCGGACGGCTGCATGTAGCCGGAACCGAGAAGCACCTCGTCAAGATCCTGCCAGCTCTCAACCTTAGCGAGATCCTGGGAATACTCCTGAAGGAAATCCGAACAGGATGACATGCCAACGGCGGCAAACGCCCCCACGGCAAGACTTAGAATATATTTATTTACAGTTTTCATTGTTGCTGTCGGAATGTAAAGATTAGAATGAGACATTTAATCCGAATGAGAAGCTCGGACGGTCAGAAAGCTGAATGGTGGTGAATCCGCCCTGGGTAGGTGTCTGACCTTTGAGATCCTTGGCACACCATGTGTGAAGGTTATTGCCTGCGGCATGCAGCTCAAGGCGAGAGAGTCCCCATGGAGAGATGAGACGTTCTGGCAGCTCATAGGATATATTGACACTTGCGAGCTTAAGATAGTCGGCACTCACGACACGCAGGTCGCTGTAGTCGTACATGTCCCAATAGCTGTTGGCGATAACATTGATGTAGTCAGAGCCAGAACCTGTGGTGGACCAATGGTTGATATACTTGAAATAACTTGGGTGACCATTGGGGATGATAGCCGGGATATCGGTGTGAAGCTCATCGCCAGGCTGCTGCCAGCGGTCAAGATAATCGCGGCTAAGGTTGAGCTCGGGACGGATCTCGCTTGCGGTGGCAATATTAGCTCCGGAATAGGATTTCGCCGAAGAGCTATACATTCCGAACAGGCGTGTCTTAGCACCGAGACTATAGTTGAATGATGCGGTGACATAAAGACGTTTCCAACGCAGACGAGTGCTGAAGCTGCCTGACATGTACGGCTCACGCGAACCGGTAGCTGAAAGCACGCGGGTGTAGGTGTCGTATTTGCTAAGTCCGATCAGCTCGTCGACATGATCATACCAATCATCGAACATTGGACCACCGTCGATAGGGCTCAGACCGAGATAGCGGTAGGAGTAGAATGTGCCTACAGGCTGTCCCTTCACGATAGCATTACCGTTGAGGAAGTCCTGGAGATTGTAGGACTCACCTGCGGGAAGAGACTCAATGGAGTTGATGACTCTGGAGAAAGAGCCTGAGACACTCCATTGCCAGTAGCGGGTCTGGATAGGGCGTCCGGTGATGCTGACACTGTAGCCGTTGTTGGAGATGTTGCCACCGTTCACCACATAAGAGCTGTAACCGTTGACGGTGGATATGCTCTTGGTCATGAATGCATCCCTTGTGCGCTTGAAATATACGTCGCCTTCAAGTTCCAGACGGTTGTTGAGGAAAGCGATGTCGAATCCGAGATTGACGCTTGTGGTCTTCTCCCACTTTAGATCAGGGTTAGGGTTGCGTGAAACGGTAGATGTGAACTCTCCGAAATAGTCGTCCATGGGACCTTTCTTTATAATCATTACAGGGGACTGGTCGCTGAGCATGTTGCCCTGGAATCCATAGGAAGCCTTAAGGATGAAGCGGTCAATCCACGTCGCCTGCCTGATAAAGCCGAGCTGAGCGGGGTCGAATGACGCAGACACCGACCATATGGGAAGGATTTTGTCGTTAGCCCTGTCGCCGAAATTATTGGAGCCGTCGATACGAGCATTGGCATTAAGGAATATCATGCGACGCCAATTGTAGCTCGCGGTGGCATATGCCGAGATGACATTAGCCTTATTATTTGAGAGCGTGGGAACGTTATTGGAGATCCAAGCCTTGTAGTTGGGATAGTTGTCAAGATTGATACCTGAAACAAAAGTCATGCCACGGTCAGGGAAATATCCTCGGTCGATGCGGTTGTAACCGTCGTAAGTGTTAGAGGATGCTTCAAAACCTATGCCACCACTTATGTTGTGAATCTCATTCTCACCCAGATACCTGTTGGCGTCAAGTTGCAGACGACCGGTCCAGCTGCTGTTACGAGTATTGTTGAATGTGAGCTCTCCGCCCTGAGGCATTACGCTTTCAGCACTCGGTGGCATACCATACTCGCTATCGCGCAGCTCGGCGGCATACCATGTACGGTCGCCCCAGTAGCTATGCATGTCGGTGGAGCTTGTGGTGTAAGAAAATATGGCATTAGCGGAGAGCCAGTCAGTGAAACGGAAACGGAGGTTGGCATTGAGAGAAACAGTTGACTGTTTCTGCTTATTGTAGCTGTTCTCAAGCTCGTTAAGAATATTATAATTGTGTCCGTAAGAGTAACGCTGGAGCTTGCTGTAATAGTAAGGGGAGCCATCGGCATTGAAAGCAGGGATGGCACGGCTCGCGCTGTAGGCATAATCAACAGGATTTATCGACTCCTGATTGTACTGACGCTCGTTGACATTTCCGGTCACACCAAAAGCAGCCGAAAGCCATGGGGCAAAATTGATGTCAAGATTGACCATCGCACTGTAACGGCGGTTGGTGGTGCCCTTGATCACATCATCGTTGTCCATGAATCCGAGAGAAGCGTAGTAGACACCGCGCTCACCACCGCCGCTCACGCTGGCATTGTGCTGCTGGGAGAAGCTGTCGTGGGTGAGGAGGTTGAACCAGTCGGTGTTGACGGTCTCGACATATGCAAGCTCGCTGTTGAACTGCTCCTGAGTAATCTCCTTGTTAAAGAGACGCATCATTAGCCCTTCGTAACCGACCATAGAGGAGTTGGCGTTGTAGACGTAATTGTCGTTCCACAATTCACGGGAGAGCTGTATGCGCTCCTTGGAGTTCATCACGTCGACCGACTTGTCGGAATAGCGTGGACGGATCTTCCAGGTGAATGTGTTGTTGTAGCGTATCTGCGGCTTGCCCTCGCGACCACGCTTTGTGGTGATCACGATCACACCGTTTGCCGCCTTTGTGCCATAGAGGGCTGTGGCGGATGCGTCCTTGAGGATGTCGAGACGCTCGATGTCCTGTGGGTTGAGTCCGGCGATGGCGTTGCCTATACGGTTGACATAGTCAGGGTCGTTGAGGTCCTCGGCCGAGATGGGCACAGGGTCCTGCACTACGATACCGTCGACAACCCAAAGGGGCTCACGGTTGCCGATGATGGAGGATGTGCCGCGGATACGGATCTTGGGTGCAACACCCGTCTCGCCGGAATTGGACATGAACATGAGATCGGGCACCTGACCTTCGAGCATCTGGTCAATAGAAATGGCATCGGGGCGCAGGATATCCTCAGCCTTGATAGAGGTGATGGCACTGGTAGATGCACGTTTATCAATGACCTGATAACCTGTTACCACAACATCTTGAAGCACATTAGTGTCATCCTCAAGCATAATCGAAAGCTCGCCTCCACGCCATGTGACCTCAGCTCGCTTCATGCCTATATAGGAGATTTCAAGGGTTACACTCTTACGTCCTTTTGTCGGTAGAGTAAAAACTCCGTTAAGGTCGGTTGCCGTTGCTGTTTTGGGCGATTTCTTTTCCCATACAGATGCACCAGGAAGAGGTTCTCCGGCAGCATCGAACACAATACCCTTTATTAGGTTAACCTGCTTTATATCAGATTGTTGTGGGGGGGACAAATTGCCCTACTGATGTCCCAGAGCCGGCAGCAAACACACCAGGCACTGTCAAAGCAGCCATAGCTACTATAAGACACAGTAATTTCCAAAAAACGTAGGTTCTCATGGAGTGAGAAAATAAAAAAGGTTTATATTATGATTGGTTGACTTATAGAGGCAAATTTAGAAAATAATTCTTAAAGTCGCATAGCTTTAGTAAAGAAAAATTGCATTTTTCGTCCGAATTTAACACCAATGCTATCAAACGATGTTTTTTAACATATTTATATAGCATTCTGACATTAACACAAGCATACAAAAACAGATCAAAAGTAAAATTTTCCAAGAGAGAAAAAACACCACTCCGAAGGCGCATCGCCAATCCGACATATCATAATCTTAAGAATTATTAACTGCGGGAGGCTCCTCCTTATACATATATATAATATATCTTTGCAGTCAAACACGATAATTATCACATTTCACTCTTATGAAACACAGCCTCAGTTCAGCATTGCTAATGACCATAGCACTTGCCGCCCAAGGTAAATCACCGGAATGGGCGGACCCAGGTGTCAATGAGATCAACCGGATGCCAATGCGCACTTCGCACTTCGCCTACCGTGACGGCGAACCACACGACAAGACAGCCTCAGCGAACTTCCTCAACCTTGACGGAAAATGGAAATTCAAGTTTGTGGAAAACCGAGACGAGCGACCGTCGGAGGATGTGTTCTCCAAAGAATACGACGACACCTCATGGGGCACCATGCAGGTGCCAGGGATGTGGGAACTGAACGGTTACGGCTCGCCAATGTATCTCAACGTAGGGTATCCATGGCGCGGCAATTTCAGAAACAACCCGCCCATAACCCCTGACAAGGAGAACTCTGTGGGCACATACCGCCTATCCATCACCGTGCCAGCAGAATGGGAGGGCAAAGATGTGATAGCGCATTTCGGCTCCGCCACATCCAACCTTGCGGTGTGGGTAAACGGCAAGCGTGCGGGATACGGCGAGGACAGCAAGCTCGCCCAGGAATTTGATGTCACCCCTTACATCATACCAGGAAATAAAAACCTTATAGCCTTGCAGGTGGACCGATGGTGTGACGGAACTTATCTTGAGGACCAGGACTTCTTCCGCTTCGCAGGGCTTGCGAGAGAGAACTATCTGTATGCCCGAGAGAAGAACCGCGTGGAGGATATCCGCGTGAACGGTGACCTCACCAACAATTACACCGACGGCAGACTATACTATGAAGCAGACATAAAAGGATCCGGCACACTAAGCATCAGACTGACATCGCCCGAGGGGGAGGTGGTGGCCAATGCCGAGCGTAAAGACGCCAAAGGGAAGGTGAGCATAACCATGGATGTAAAGAACGCTGACAAATGGAGCGCGGAATCACCTGCCCTATACACCCTCACAACAACTTTCACGCCGAAGAAAGGGGCAGCTGAAACCATACCTATCAAGATGGGATTCCGCAAAGTGGAGATAAAGGATTCGCAACTTCTCGTGAACGGCCAGCCTGTGCTCTTCAAGGGAGCCAACCGCCATGAGCTTGACCCTGACGGGGGGTATGTGGTGAGCGAAGAACGCATGCTACAGGACATAAAGAGGATGAAGGAGATGAATATCAATGCGGTGCGCACATGCCACTATCCTGACGATCCACGATGGTATGACCTGTGTGACCAATACGGCATATATGTTGTTGCCGAAGCAAACATAGAATCGCACGGCATGGGCTACGGCGAAGAGACGCTGGCCAAGGTGCCCGCCTTCGCGCAGGCGCATATGGAGCGCAACCAGCGCATGGTGCTGCGCGACAAGAACCACCCCTCGGTCATCGTCTGGTCGATGGGCAACGAGGCGGGCATGGGGCCAAACTTCGAGGCCTGCTACCGCTGGATCAAGGATTACGACGCGTCGCGTCCGGTGCATTACGAACGCGCCGTGTACGATCGGGACGGTGCGTTTACCGACATCATCTGCCCGATGTACTGGGACTATGCGCAGTGCGAGAAATACCTGAATAACAACCCCTCCAAACCGCTGATCCAGTGCGAATACGCGCATGCCATGGGCAACTCGATGGGCGGTCTGGACCACTATTGGAAGCTGGTGCGCCAATATCCGTCGTATCAGGGCGGATTCATCTGGGACTTCGTCGATCAGGGACTCGCCCGCTACGAAAAGAACGGCCGCGTGTCGTTCCTCTACGGCGG
>OFGE01002211.1_pt1 | contig 14812 bp, 10 predicted proteins | sample 1521681 | NCBI WGS metagenome assembly OFGE01 (sample SAMEA3504093, study PRJEB24116) | mouse gut metagenome | biome: mouse gut; feature: mouse-associated habitat; material: faeces | place: Denmark | collected 2011 | reverse complement strand
CTCCCACTGTTTCTCAAAGAGGGCCTTTAGCTGGGCGAGGTTCTGGATGATGATGGACACAGAAATCTCACGGCTCCGCATGGTGGACAGCAGCTTATCAAACTCATCGGGCAGGGCAACATTGGCAAACTCGTCCATGACAAAATGCACATGAACGGGCAATCTGCCGCCGTGTACCACATCCGCCTGATAGTAAAGCTGTTGGAATAGCTGGGTGTAGAGCATACCGATGATGAAATTAAAACTGGCGTCGTTATCGGGAATGACAGCAAAAATGGCCGTCTTTTTCTCACCCAAACTCCACAACTCCATCTCATCCGTCTGCGTCATGCTTGCCAGCGATTCCAGGTTGAACTTCTCCAGCCGGGACACCAACGTGATCTGAATGGATTTCAGGGTCTTGGCGCTGCCGGAGTGATAGGAGCGGTAGTATTTCAGGGCGATATGCTCCGGGTTCCGCATTTCCAAACGGTCAAAGAGTTCGTCCAGCGGGGAGCGGAAGTCCTCATCTTCCTCCCGGACTTCCCCGGCCCGTATCATCTCCATGACCATCGGAAAGTTCTGTTCATCGGGCGGGGCTTCATAGTGGAGATAGAACACCAGCGCCAACAGGAGCATTTGCGCCGCCTGATCCCAAAAGGGGTCTTGGGACTGTGAGCCTTTCGGCGTGGTGTTCTTAAACAGATTCGTCACCAGCCGTTGGATGTCGTTATCGTTGCGAAGATAGACAAAGGGGTTATAGCAGTAGCTCTTTTCCATGTTGATAAGGTCGATTACCTTAATGTCGTACCCCTTGGCGTTCAACAGGTTCCCCGTGTCCCGCAGCAGCTCGCCCTTGGGATCAAGGCAAACAAAGCTGGTGTTGGCGTTCATAATGTTGGGTTTCGCAAAAAACCTCGTCTTGCCAGCGCCGGAGCCGCCGCAGACCAGAATGTTGAGATTGCGGCGGTGTTTGCGTCCGTCCAGGCCGATAGCCACATTCTGCGTCAGTATCTTGTTGGCGGTGGCCTTTTTGTCTGCGTACTTCTTCCTGACGGCCTGGGCCGTGCCCCACTTGGCGGAGCCGTGTTCCTCCCGCCTGCGGTAGTTGCGGTCGGTGGAAAGATAGATACCAATACCCAGCCCGTAGCACAGAATAAAAATGAGGACAGTTTTCAGGCTGTCCTCGCACAGTACGATGTGGAATGGGTTATTGAGCGCCGTCCCTCCGTAGCGCACCAGCCCCACCAGCCCGCCGCCCATGTAGGGGGCCAGCAGCAGGGCCAGCCAGACGGCGGGGATGATACCGCAGGCGTAGAGGACAAGCCGGGACGTGGAAAACTTATCTTGCCGCACGGTCAGCCCTCCTTTTTGCCCGCTTGGTGGGCGCGTCAATGACTTTGAGAATGAGGTCGTCCACATCCTCCTGTGAGAGAACGTATTTGGCTACGCCTCCCGCAGGGGAGTCGAGCTGGTGGGCGCCGCTCACGAGAGCGTTCCAGCCGTCACCCACACGTATGTCGGTGCACCACCATTCGCCGTCGGGCACAAGAGGTGTGCAATACAGGCGGAGAGTCGAACCGCCCTTGACAGCGCTCCAGTCAAAAGCACCCCATGCCAGATCCTGGTTGCCACCCCATCCGTCGTTTGTCCATTCGCCCTGCCATATCACTTCCTCAAGCGAGATTTCCCATTCGATGGTAATCTTGTTGACGGTGCAGTTCTGTCCCTGCACGATGATGGCGTTGTCGCTCCATCCGTCCTGTTTCGCGAAAGCGTCGAGGGCTTCCTGAGTGAGCACGAGTTCGGCCTGAGTGGCTCCTGCCGCAGGTTCAAGCATTGCGAACTGCGCCCAGCCGGAATCGTTCAGCTGGAGCTGCGCGCCGTCGGCCGGCTCGATGTAGAATATGAGCTTCGAACCTACGGGCACGTCGGCAAGCTGCTCATGGGTTATGTAGATGCGGGGATCGTCCCAGTTTCCTATGGTCACCGGAGTGCTGAGCAGCACTCGTTCCTGATGCGTGGCGGGTATGACGTCGTACGTGTAGCTGATTTCGCCGTTGCTCGACACGAGAGTGACAACGGTGTTCTTGCCGCATGTGCCGGGCAACGTGACATAAAGCCGGCTGTCGTTAACGATGAAGTTGACCGGCGCACCGTTCACTTTTACCTCCGTGAGTTTGTCTTCGTTGGCAATAGCGGCCACAAACATTCCGTAGGCCGTGAGTTCGCCTTCAGGCTGCTCGGTGATGTAGGCGCATTCAGGCGCTTTGATAGTGAGCGCTGGAGCCTCCGCCACTTCGCCGTTGGCCATGTGCAGTTTCACGACACCGCTTTCTGCCGTAGCGGGCGCTGTCATGGTGTATTCCGTGGCGGGCACAGCGGCCACGTCCACCTTAACGCCGCCGGCAAATTCCACGGCCACGATTAGGTCGAGGTTGCGGCCTTTCATCGTGAACTCAGCTGCAGCGGGCACTTCTGCGGGTTCGTACAACTGCACCTCGGGCTTGGCAGTCGAGACGGCCACTTCCACAGTCTTGCCGCTGCGCAGGTTGAGCACAAGATTTCCGCTCTGCGCCGCCACGGGGAATGCTACGGTGAGTTCCGTGGCGCTGACAGTGGCAGGCTCTACGGCGTCGGCCACGCCGGGGAACACGAGGCTCACCACCTGATCCATGTTCACACCCTTGATTTTCAGAATGTCGTCGGCACGCAGGCCCTCGGCCGGAACGGCCTCAAGCTCGGTGGGCACGACTACGCCAATATTGGCACATGCCACCTTGACACCCGATGCGGGAATCATGACGATGGTTCCGTCGGAGACGTCGGCGGGAAGTACAAACTCTATTTTTCCTTCCACGAGGGAAAATTCCACTTCCGAGCCGTCAGGCATCAGGACGCTGCGCACAAGGTCGAGGTCGGAACCGGCCACCACCACTTTATCGCCGCCTTTGGCAGCAGTGAGGTCGAGAGGCGTGCACGATGGCAGCACGACGTCGAGTTGTGTTTCGCTCTTTATCATGTTTGGCATCTCTTTGGCGTCGCTTACATAAATCGCACCGCTCACGGCCTCCTCCGGCACGACGAGTTTTATGTGCTTGCGGTCGTGGGCGAGAAAATCTTCGGCAAAAACGTTCACACTGTCGCCGCCCTCGACGAAAGCGAAGCACACCTCGCTGATGAGGTTGAGGTATTCGCCGTTGATGGTAAGCTCGTTGCCCGGCTTTACACGGACCGGGTCGAGGCTTTCGATGCCTATCGGCTCCAGGAATGTAAGCAGAGTCTTGGTCTCCATGGTGCCGCCGGCGTGATGCAGGGTCACGGTGCCGGGTTCGGCCGTCTGAGGCACGGTGATGCGTATCTCGTTGGCGTTCACCACGGTGATGTCGGTGATGTCGTCGCAACCTGGCACCGAGATTTTCGTGATTTTATCCAGGCCGCTGCCGAGGAAGCGCAGTTCGCCTCCGCGGGCCACCGGCGAGGGACCGAACACATTCAGGCTCACTCCGCCCTTGTACTGCTCGGTGCTGTATTTATCGCCGTCGTCGCAGGATGTCACTGCCGGGGACAGCAGGAGCATGAACAGGGCGAGAAGGCCGCTTATGCTGAAAAACTTTTTCATGATTTGATTGGTATCTTGCGATTAGACTGATTAGTTGGGCACGACGCGGATATTGTCGATATATAGCAAGGGCGAGCACTCCACGCCGGCCACGCCTCCTGCCCACACGAACATCTGAAGGTTGGCGAAGTCGGAGACATCGGTGAGCATGCGTGTTGCCCCGGTGCCGTCGTAGTCGTAGATGAAATCCTTTATGGGAAGTGTCACCGTCACCCACTTGCCTGCCGTGTGGTAGGCCTCAGCCGCTGTCCACGGAGTCCATAGGCAGCGTGCAAGCCCTACACCGCCGGCTTCCTTGGAATTGATATAGGTGTTGTTGCAACCGGCCACGGTGTTGCCGAAGCAGTCGAGACCTGCGTTGCCGAACGACACGAGCGACGTGGGAGCGAAGCACACCTGGAGGGCGCCGGCCTGCCATGCGTTGGAAGCAGGCACGTAAAGTTCGAATTTCAGCGCCTTGCTGTTGAAGTCGGTGAAGTCGGCCACATCAAAAAGACGTTCACCCACACGCTCGGGGTATGTCACAGGATCGGTCCACGCTCCGGCCCAGTACTCGAAGGAGTAATCCGAGTCGTTCCAGTCGGCCGACGCGTTGAGAGTCTTTTCGGCATTGCCGAGAACCATATAGTTGCCGGCGATGCTGATTTCATCCTCCACTATCGGACGGGCGTGCCAGCTTTGAGCCACACCGAGCCCCGTAAGGCCGTCGAAATCGAAAAGCATGCCGCGGGTGTCCATGTAGCGGAAGCCTGCCACACCCTTTCCGTATATGCTTTCTACCGCTATTTCACCCTCCCCGGCGCCTTCCGGAATGACTATTTCAAGGCGGTCCTGCTCTATGGATTTGATTTCGGCAGGAAGTCCGGCCACCGTGACGGCAAGCGGCACGTTGGGGTCGTCGGCGAAATAAGCGCCTTCGAGCACAACGGTCTCGCCCGCATGCGCCCATTCGCAGTCCATACGTTCCACGCGCGGGGCAGGCACGGTGACTTCAAAAGGATAGTCCACCTCCACACCCGTAGATGTGATAAAGCGCGCTTTGCCGGTTACTTCGCCGGGCAGTGAGTTGGGGATGTTCACTATTATGCTGTGGCTTGTCACCATGTTGGGGCTGAGCGTGGCTTTCTTGTCGTTGAACCACACCTGCTGCACATCGCCGAGGTTGTCGCCTACGAATGCCACCTGCGCGCCGAGAGGAGCTTTGGTGAGCAGCGAGTCGGAAACGCTGATGTCGCACGGACGGGCGTATTTGATGACCGGTGTAGCCCCTTTGTCCTTCTCGGCGTCGGTCTCGTCGGAGCAAGCGGTGCCCGCTGCGGCAAAAGCGCAGACAGCCGCGAGCAACGTATATTTGAATATGTGTTTCATTTGTTGTCTTTTGGATGGTTGGTTACTCGGCGGGGGTGTCGGGGGTGTCGGGGGCGGCGCCTTCAAAATAGTCGACGGGCGCGCCGCTGAGCGACGGCGAACTTGACGACACGGCGGCCGGAATGGGACATACGAAGGACGAGGCGCTGAGCAGTATGTGGTCGTACATTGCATAGTCCTCCTTGCTGTCGACAAGCTCGTAGCTGTCGTCCTGGTTCTCGTTGGTAGGGTCGACGGCCATGTCGCGGCGCGCTATGTACTGCGTGCAGCGGTTGTAGCCGGTGCCGTGGCCGTTGTTCACCCAGTCGAGCGCTGCCTGGTCGCCGCTGCGGTAGCGCAGGCGCTGTGTGTCGAACCACGTCTGGCTTTCGAAAGCAAGTTCGCAACGACGCTCTTTGAGCAGTTCGGCATACGTCACCGAAGACGGCTCGGAAAGTCCTGCACGCTGGCGCACCATGTTGAAGTACTTCATGGCGGTGGCGTCGGATGTAGCGTCGGCGGTGCCCATCACGGCTTCCACGTAGGTCAGGTATACATCGGCAAGGCGCATCAGGTAGATGTTGTTGGCGGCATCCTGCATGGTACCGCTGAGGCCGCCGGTATCGGCGTTCTTGCCCACGATGTATTTCTTGACATGGGCATTCATCTCGTTGCGGTCCTCGACCGGGGTGTCTTGCCCGTCCATGCGGTTGACGATTTTATAGGTGTAGCCTCCGTTGGCCTTGCTGAGGCCGGGATAGAAGTCGCCGTTTTTCATGAAAGTCCACTTGCGGCGCAGGTCGTTGCGTTCATAGCTCTGCTGCAGCGATATGGTGGGGCCTTTGCCTCCTCCCCACTGCTCGTCGGCGAGAAGGTCGGAGCGGCTCCACGCCGTGGTGCGGCCGTTGCCGTAGCCGTATCCGAGCGATCCGCATTGTATCGCAAGGATGCTTTCGGGGCTGTTGTTCTTGTCCACGTCGAACAGCGTGGCGAAGTCTATGCTTGTGAGTGCTTCGGTGTTCTCTATGCAGTACAGGGCGTCGTCGGCGGCTTTTTTGTAGAGCGCCTCGCGGTCGTAGCCGTAGTCTTTGTGGGCGGCCATGGTCACACCCAGCTTGGCACGCAGCGCACGGGCTTTGCGCACATCGAGACGCCATGCATCAGCGTTTGAAGGCTGGAGATTGGCCACGGCGAAGTCGAGGTCGTCCATGGCGAAGCGGTAGATGCTCGCCTGCGTGTTGCGAGGCAGGTCGAAATTGCCGCTGGAGATGGTCTCGGAGTTGTTTTCAACTATTGGCGCGTCGTGCCACACTTCGGCTATCACGTAGTAGCAGTAGCCGCGGATGGCGTGCGCTTCGGCCAAAGCCTGGGTCTTGTCGGCTTCGGTGATGGTGCCGCCGCAGATGGGCACGATGTCGTGGATGATGGAGTTGCAGAACAGTATCACGTTGTACAACCCTTTCCATCCTTCGTTGATGTACTGGTTGATGGGCGTGTATGTTCCGAAAAACCACTGGCCTTCGGCACCGTAGGTGTAATACATGTCGCCGTTGATCATGTCCATTTTCCACTGAAAATTCATGTGGAAATTGCTCCATGTCTTGGCGCTGTATATTGTCGAAGTGCTCGAGCGGAGCGCTTCGGGAGTGACGTAGTAGCTCTCCATCACGGGCTTGTCCACGGGGTCCACCGTCAGGAAGTCGTCGCAGCTTGCGAGCGAGCCGGCAAGGACAAGGGCCAGAGCGGAAGTCTTGAATATGTTTTTCATTTACTTGTTTTGCTTAAGAGAGATTAGAATGCGAGGTTAAGGCCTATCGTGTAGGTGCGGGGAGTGGGATAGCGTCCGCGGTCGATGTTCTGTAGCAGAGAGCTCTGGTTGAAAGCACCGATTTCGGGGTCGTAGCCTTTATACTTCGTGAAGGTGTAGACGTTCTGCACGTTGAAGTAGAGTTTGGCATTCTGAAGGAAGGCCTTTTTAGCCCAGTTATGCGGAAGGTTGTAGGCCAGCGAGATGTTCTGTATGCGCAGGTAGGTGGCGTCTTCGAGCCAGCGGTCGCTCATGCGCTGGTTGCCGTTGGCGTCGAGGTTGCTGAAACGCGGGATGCCGTTGCTGCCGGGGGCGAGCATGAGATTGGCTATCACGTCGCCGCCGGCGGGGTCGATGAGCATGGCCTGGGCGCGGTCGAGCACATCGGTGCTCTGATTGTCCCATATGGAACTGAGACCTTCCACACGGGAGCGGGCCCAGTTGAGGATGTCGCCGCCGAACTGGCCTGTGAGACCGATATTGAGTTCGAAATTCTTATAATTGAACGTGTTGGTCCAGCCGTATACGATGTCGGGATTGGGGTCGCCTATCACCTTCTGGTCGGCATCGTTGATGACACCGTCGCCGTTCTGGTCCACGAATTTCACGTCGCCTATCCATGCGCCGCTCACCTTGTCTATTTTATTGGCATAGGGAGTGTCGCCGCCGGTCTGTGTGGCGTGGCCGAGGATGTCGGCTTCGTTCATGAACAGGCCGTCGGTCTCGTAGCCGTAAAATACGCCCATCGGTTCGCCCACCTTGAACATGGTGCAGGTGCCGAATTCGCTGAACCAGTCGATTTTACCATAGATTACCTGCGAGTCTTCATTAAGAGCGACGATTTTGTTGCGGTTGTGCGACAGAGTGACGGACGAACTCCAGTGGAAATCCTTGTTGGTGACGGGGATAGCGTTTATCTGCACGTCAATACCGGTGTTGCGCGTCTTGCCCACGTTGGCATATGGAGGCGCGATGCTGCCCCACACGTCGTCGCCGCTCGGGCCGAGGTGGCCGGGCACAAACATCTGCATGAGCAGGTCCTGTGTCTGTTTGCGGTAGACGTCGACGGTGAAGCTCAGGCGGTTGTCGAGTACAGCGAAGTCAACACCCGCGTTCCACTGCTCGGAAGCCTCCCATTTGATGTTGGGATTGGCGAGGTTCTGAGGGATATATCCTGTGCCGAAAGGAGTGAGCACGGTCTGCATGCCAGAGCCGTAGCGGTAGGTGTCGATGTTGCTGTTGCCCACCTTTCCATAGCCCAGACGGAGCTTGAGGTTGTTGAGCCAATGGGCGCTCTCAAGCCATTTCTCCTGGTTGATGCGCCATGCGAGAGCCACCGAGGGGAATGTGCCCCACTTGTTGTTTCGGCCGAACTTGGAGCTGCCGTCGCGGCGCAGGGTGGCCGTGAGCAGGTAGCGGTTGTCGAATCCGTAATTGGCGCGTGCGAATATGGAAGCGGTGGTGCTGGCGTCTTTCCAGCCGCTGTTGCTCTGGAACTCGCCATCCTCGCCCATCACATGTATGTAGTCGTTGGAGAAATTCTTCTTGATGAGCTGAGTACCCTCCCAGCTGCTCCTGGAGGCTTCGAAACCGGCCATCACCGTGACGTCGTGTTTTTCGCCGAACACCTGGTGGTAGGTGATGTAGTCTTTCTGCATCCAGTAGAAGTTATGGTCTTCGCGCTGCATCATGCGGTTGGTGTCGTTGCCGTTCACACCGAACTTATAGGTGGGCTGGAACGATTTGTTCTGGTTCTGCGAGGCGTCGAATGCATACTCTGCGCGGAACGTGAAATACTTCAGGAAGTCGGCGTTGACGTAGAAATTGCCTGTCACGCGCTGGCGCAGCAGCGTATTGTTGGTGATGAGCGCCATTGCCACGGGATTGTACTTCGAAGCGCCGTTGGTGGTGGTGGGACCGGCCCAGTTGCCGTCGAAATCGCGCACAGGCACGGAAGGCATCATGGTCATGGCCTGCATGATGATGCCGTCGTTGCCGTCCTGGCGGGTGATGGTCTCGTCGGTGCGGGTATAGGCCAGCGAACCGCCGATTTTCAGCCATGACGTGAAGTTATTGTCGAGATTGAAGCGGGTGTTGAAGCGGGTAAAGTCCGAGCCTATCACGGTGCCTTCCTGCTTCATCCATCCGGCGCTCATGGCATAGACGGTCTTCTCATTGCCGCCCGTGACTCCCACCTGATGGCTCTGCATGAAGCCTGTGCGGAAGATTTCGTCCTGCCAGTCGGTGCCCTTTCCGAGCAGGCTCGGGTCGCTGTACATCTTGTCGTAGTTGCCGTCGCCGATTACGCCCTCGTTGTAAAGCTGGGTCTGATATTCGGCATATTCACGCAGGTCCATCATGTCGAGGCGCTTGGCTGTCTGCTGCCATGCCACATAGCCGTCGTATGTGATGTTGGTGTGGCCGGCGGAGCCTCGGCGCGTAGTCACCATGACTACGCCATTGGCGCCTGCGGCGCCATATATGGCACATGCCGAGGCATCCTTGAGCACGTCGATGCTCACAATGTCGCTCGGAGCTATGGAGGCGAGCGGATTCACTGTGGTCTGACCGTTGGAACCGCCCATCCAGTCGAAGCCGCCTATGCTGGTGCTGCCGCCCATGGGCACACCGTCGATGATGTACAGGGGTTCGTTGGACGAGTTAAGGGAGCTTGCGCCACGGATACGCACTGAGGTGGCGCCGCCTGGTGCACCGGAGTTCTGCGTCACCTGCACACCGGCCACTTTGCCCTGAAGCATCTGGTCGGCATTGGTGACGATGGTCTGACGCATCTGATCCTCGGAAAGCGACGCCACGGAGCCTGTGATGTCGCTACGCTTCTGGGTGCCGTAGCCCACAACGACGAGTTCGCTGAGGGCTTCGCTCGAATCCTCGAGTGTGACGTCGATGTTCTTGCGCCCTTTTAGTTTGACTTCCTGCGTCTTCATCCCGACGTAAGAAATTACAAGTGTTGCGTCGGCATTGCCCACACGAATGGTGAACTTGCCGTCGATGTCGGTGGTCGCGCCTCCGGTCTGGCCTTTCTCTACCACAGAAGCACCGATGATGCTTTCGCCCGTAGAATCCAGGACAGTACCCGTAACCGTGACCTGCGCTGTCAGGCTCATGGACACTATTGCGAATAGTGCCAAAAGCAGGAACTTGACATTCAGATTGCTACATGTTTTCATGAACAGCTTTTAAAAGGTTAAGTTATGGATTGGTTTATATTGGCTTATTATATTGTATAGCGCCTCAGCGCATAGACAATGGAGGTATTCATCGACACAAAGTTAGTGCAATTAAACAAGTCAAAACTATACTTTTTTATCTTTAACTATGCAAAACACATCTTATGTTAAACAACATCTTTTTATCGTATTTTTAACGAATGCAAATTAACACTTACCTTAAAATTGAATGTTTATGTCCGCAATTACAATAGATACCACTCACAGAACCAAAATTACGGACGTATTTTCGAAAATTACGAAATACAATATCAAAGAATCAAAGATATACTATTTTAGCAATTATTATAAATAATACAGGTGCCGGACTCGCGGCACCTGTATTATTTATAAGCCGTCTATGAATTCGGTTTTCCGGCTCTACCACCAACGCTTAAAGAATGCATCGCGACGGCGATTCCAGTCGCCGTAGTCCACATAATGACCGCATTCGGGATATATAACCAGCTCTTTGGGAGATGTGATGAGGTTGTAGCTCGACATATTCGTGTGCGGAGGGCAGGTCGTGTCCTGCAGCCCTATGCCCATGAGCACAGGGCACGTGATGAGGCGCGCAAAATTCTTTATGTCGAAGTAGCTCAGATTGGCATACATCCGGCTGTCGGAAAGGCCGAGGCGCGAGGCTTCCTCCTTGACGGACGATGCGGGCCAGCCCACAATACGGAAATAGTCGGGATAATCACTCAGAAACGGGATGTAGGGAGCTATCGCGCGCAGGCGTCCGTCGGAAAGCGCAGTTGCGATTCCTTCTTGGAGGAAGACGGCAGAGTGTCGCTGACTGTCAGCACCATCTGCGGCCGTTCGGGTGCATTCCACCACCGATTGTGGCTTTTGTCCACTTCCACGCGCAGATTGCGAGCGGCCGCACCACCGGCCGAGGCCATAGCTATGGCTGCTGCCGCAAAAACAATTGTCTTATTCATAGTATTACGGATTTATTTCGTTCACTGCACCGCGTATTATGGCAAGCGTGGTGGAATCGGCTGCGAACACCGAGTTTAGACCTTGCGGCTCCTGTGCGGGGTCGCAGGTGTAATCGTCCCACGGCTGCCAGTTTTCGTGTGCGGGCGCGGCATAGCCGCCCCATCCCCAGAAGTTGCAGCCGTTTATCATTCCCGAGTCGGCTATAAGGCGGAATATGCGGCTATAGAAAGCGTCGCGGCCGTGCACGGGACTGCCGGGAGTGTAGCGCATGCCATCGCGGGGATAGCCGAATTCTTCGAGCACGAGCGGCTTTCCGGCCGCATGCATAGCCTCATAATGCGGGCGTATGTATGCCACGGCCTTGTCGAAGGCCGGAGCCACGCTGTCGGCCACGGAGAGGCTGTCTATCCAACCCCAGTTGTAGGGCCACAAGTGCAGTATGCCGTAGTCTATCTCGGGCGCTTCATGGATTTTACGCCACAGGGCCATATCATACTCACATCCGTGCACACCCTCACTGCCGGTGCTTACCATGTGGTTCGGGTCGCATTCCTTTATGGCTCTCGCCGTTGATATTATATAATCGGCGAACGCGGCTTTGGTGGCACTGTCGCCGGCGAAAGCACGCGGTTCGTTGGCCACCTGCCACGACATGAGAGCCGGACTTTCGGCATATGGGCGTGAGGTATATCGGTTGACACGCGACGCCATGCGGCGCGCATGGTCTATGGCGAGACTTTTCGCGGAATCATTGGTCACGAAACGCGCCATGGCGGCCATATACGCAGGATAGCCGTCGATGGCAGGATTGGGCTGACGGCCCGCACCGGCCCACTCGAGGTAGGTGCCGTAGCCACCGCTCCATTCCCATGCATTGTTGAGGAAAAGCACCGCTTTCATGCCTCGGCGCTCGAGTTCGGCCATAAGATAGTCGAGGCCGTCGAGAATGGTGTCGTTGTACACACCGGGTGATGTCTGGAGCACCGGCATGATGTGCGACGGCACGTTTTCCTCGCCGTCGCCCCCAACGAGCACGCGCAGATTGTCGACACCGATGCTCTGCAACAGGTCGAGTTCGCGGGCGAGACGGGCGCGGTCGCCTCCCCTGCCCTCCGAGGCCAGTATGGCCCCGTACCAGAAGTTGGTGCCCACGTAGCGGTAGACGGAATCGCCTATGTAGAACTCGCCGTCGCGCACCGACACATACTGCTGTCCTGCGGCAGCATCCGCAGGCTTGCACATGCTGAGCCCGGCGGCGACAAAAGCACCGAGCACTATGGCATATAATATCTTTTTCATGTCGTCAGCGGCGTTTCACAGGCGGCTGCTTGCCGCCGAAGCATGTGGACAGAGGCGTAGGCACGCTGCTTCTGAACGGTATAAGCGGAAGCCCCATCATATTGTGCACCTTGCCTACTGCGAAATTTCTGAAGCAATAACGCACTTCTTTTATTTCGCCGGCTTCGGGACATGTGATGTGTATGTCGCGCGAATCCAGTCCTTCGTAGGCCGTGGCCGGATGCCACACGCCGTCGGCGCCGCAAGCTTCGAAACCTTCGAGATACTGGTTGGGGGTGAAGCCGGAATCGGCACCCGTGAAACGCAGCGTGGCCTTGTCGCCCTGCACTTCCATTTCCCGGAAATGCGGATAAAGCACCGGCATACCCTCAACGCCGTAGGCATCTGCCGCAGCTACCCACGAAAGCCGCTCGCCTATCTCGCGCTTGCGGCTGGCATGCACGTCGGCCACCTCGTGGGGATATATGAGATCGGAAGTGCACACGACGGCGCTACGAGGAGTCACGGCTGCCGCAAGATGCTGCGCTTCGCGGAACATGGCTGCATAGTCGGCGTCGCGGTTGCCGTAGTCCCACGGCGGAAGTTCCACGAAGTAGAAAGGCAGTTCGCCAAGTCCCCATAGTTTACGCCAGTGCTGTACCATGTCGCGCTGACGCTTCGGGAGTTCTTCGTGCTTGCCCACATTGCTCTCGCCCTGGTTCCACAGAAAACCGCTGACAGTGTAGCGGCTTACGGGCAGCAGCATGGCATTGTAGCGCACGCCTATACGGTGCCACTCGTCCACCTTTTTCGTGCCGTCGCGTTCAGCCGCCATGTCTTCACCTTCGAGCGACGCGAGCATCTCGGCAGGCATCCAGCTTTCAAGTCGCGAACCTCCGTAGGCGCATACTATGACGCCTACGGGCACATCAAGAATGCGGTTGAGCGATTCCGCAAAGAAATAGGCCAGCGCACTGAACTCCCCGGCATTGGCCGGCTTGCTCTCTTTCCATGCGCCGCCCACACGCTGCTGAGGCTCGTAGCTGCCGCGGCGGTCGACAGTGGCCACACGCACATGCGGAGTGCTGCCGCTGTAAGCGATAGCGCGGCCGCCGCCCTCCACAGGCTGCGTGAAGTATCCGCGCAAAGGCATATCCATATTGCTCTGGCCGGAACACAGCCACACCTCGCCTATGAGAACATTCTCCAGAAGTATGTCGGAGCCGTCGCCGCGCAACCGCACGGTATAAGCTTTGCGCGAAGCGTCCGGAGTGGGCAATGTGAGTGTCCACAGGCTGTCGGGACCGGCCGTGGCACGCACCGCAGGAGAACTTTCAGTCTGCCATGAGGCCATCGCCTCGATTTCCGAACCCGGCGAGGCCCATCCCCAGATACGAGCCTCGGTGTTCTGCGGCAGCACCATGTTGTCGCCCACTATGTCGGGCAGGGTGATTTCAGCCATTGCCGCCGACGAGGCGAGCGCAGCGGCTGTAAATAGAATTGTACGTTTCATCGGTTGCGTTTAAGATAATGTTTCACGAGGACAGCCCACGGCTTAAGGTCGCTGTCGAGCCACCCTCGGCCGTCGGAGGCAGCCGAAGGGCGCAACATAGAGCAGGATTCGTCTTTGTCGCTGAGACTCCACGCTATCCAGCTGATGCCGTGGTTGTCGGCATACTGCATCCATTCGTCCCACTCCTTGGTGTCGAGCACGCCGTCGCCGGTGTGGAGCATTGACGCGCATTCGCTCATAATGAGCGGAAGTCCCTTGGCACGGGCATATTCGGCTTTGTCGCGCAACCACTGCTTGTGGGTTGCTGCATAATAGTGCAGCGAATAGAGGAGGTTGCCAAAGCCTTCAACGGGGTCTTCTGCCGCTTTGTCCACCTCCTGGTCCCACCGCGGGGTCGGAACGACGATTACCGCATCGGGGTCAAGTGAGCGAATCACAGGCACAAGCGCCTCGGCATACTCCTTACACTCGCTCCACGGCACTTCCGTGGGCTCGTTCCATATTTCATACATCATGTTGGGCAGATGGCCGTATTTTCCCGCCACATGCGTAAAAAAGCGCCTGGCGTCGGCGAGTTTGTTCGGATGGCTGTGAAAATCCACAAGCACATAAGCGCCGTTGCGCACAGCGCCTCCCACGATAGAGTCCACCACAGCATATGCTGCGACGCTGTCGCAGTCGAAGCCGCTGTCGAGGTGGGCCACTCCCACTGAACAGCGCACGATGTCGGCTCCCCAGTCGCGTGTGAGACGTTCCACGGTTCCGCCGTTGTAGAACCGCGGCCACATGTTGTGCCAGCCCATGCTCACGCCGCGCAACTGCACGGGGGCGCCATGCTCATCCACTAATTCCGTGCCCTGTACGCGAAGTTGTCCGTGACGCTCGACGGGAGTCTGCGCCACCGCCACGGACGCCAATGCCACAGACACGGCTACCGCGATGGCGCGGAATGTGTTTTTCATATGTAATTTATATAGAAGGTTACTTTTTTATGGTAATCACAAGGAGCGCCCCTCCGGCCACGACTTTATGGACGGGAGCGGCAGCGGCCAGCATGGCGGTGGTGCCGCGGCGCACGCGTGTGCGTGCGC
>OFGE01002209.1_pt1 | contig 14822 bp, 13 predicted proteins | sample 1521681 | NCBI WGS metagenome assembly OFGE01 (sample SAMEA3504093, study PRJEB24116) | mouse gut metagenome | biome: mouse gut; feature: mouse-associated habitat; material: faeces | place: Denmark | collected 2011 | reverse complement strand
GTGGATTCATATTAGGAACAAGTGCATTATTTGGAAAAGACAAAAGTTATCAAGAAATTTGTAAAGAATTAAGAGAATTATAATAAAATATTATTTATTCATACAAAAAATAGTGAAAGGTATCATCCATTTCACTATTTTTATATTTGTTATAATCTTGATAATACTTTTTCTTTTCCTAACAACATAATAGAACTTGCTAAATCAGGTCCATGCATAATACCTGTTGTTGCTATTCTAATTGGCATATACAACATTTTTCCTTTTGCTTTCGCTTCTTTTTGAGTAGCCTTAATACATGCAAAAATGTTTTGCTCTGTAAATTCTTCATCAGATAACTGTTCTAAATGTGCTTTAAATACTTTTAATGTATTTGGAATAGCTTCATCTTGCATAAATTCTTGTGCTTCTTCATCTGGATGAATTTCATCTTCAAAAAACAATTGAACTTGTTCAATAATTTCTTCTCCATATGAAATATGATCTTTATGGACAACAATGAGATTTTCAATCCATTTTTGATCTTTACTTGATAAATCATATGCTTTTTCTAAGAATGGTTGACATAATTGAACCAATTCCTCAGTAGATTTATTCTTTAAATATTGACTATTCATCCATTTTAATTTATTAATATCAAAGATTGCTCCTGACTTTGAAATACGTTTAACATCAAATTCTTGAATTAAATCATCTAATGTTAATAATTCTTTTTCTCCATCTGGAGACCAACCAAGTAATGCAATATAATTAAGAATAGCTTCATTTAAAAATCCTTTTTCAATTAAATCTTGATATGAAGCATCTCCATTACGTTTACTTAATTTATGTTTTTCATCTTTCATAACTGGTGGACAATGAATATATGTAGGAACTTCCCAACCAAAGGCTTGATAGATTAAATTATATTTAGGAGTTGATGATAAATATTCATTTCCTCTTACAACATGTGTAATCTTCATTAAATGATCATCAACAATATTTGCAAAATTATATGTAGGATATCCATCACTCTTTAATAAAACGCCTTCTGATAAACCTACATTTTCTACTTCTATATGTCCATAAACTTCATCTTCAAAAGAAGTGATTCCAGTATCTGGAATTGTTTGTCTAACAACATATTTTTGACCATCTGCTATTCTTTTTCTTGCTTCCTCTAATGAAATATTTTTACATGGATCAATATATCCTAATTCTTCATTTTCGCTTTCTTGTTTTGCTCCTTCAACCATTTCTTCATCACAGAAACAATAATGCGCTCCACCTAATTCTACCAATTTATCAGCATATTCTTTATAAATTGGTAATCTTTCAGATTGAACATATGGACCTACTTCTCCAGGAATATCTGGTCCTTCATCATAAGATAACCCTGTTTGCTTCATAACACAATAAATCATATCAGTAGCATCTTCAACTTTTCTACCTTGATCAGTATCTTCGATTCTTAATATGAAATCACCATTATCATGTTTAGCTATCAAATATTCATATAATGCTGTTCTTAAATTTCCAATATGCATATACCCAGTTGGACTAGGTGCAAATCTTGTTCTTACTTTACTCATAAATTATCCTTCCTTATTTAATAATACAACAGCTTGACAAACTATCCCTTCTTCTCTACCAATAAAACCTAGTTTCTCTCCACGTGTTGCTTTAATATTAATCTGTGATATATCACAATGTAAAACTCTCGCCACATTTTCTCTCATTGTTCCAATATGTGGTGCCATTTTTGGTCTTTCACACATAATAAGACTATCAATATTTCCAATAGTATAGCCTTCTTTTTTCATCAATTCATATGTTTTTTCCAACAAAATCATTGAAGAAATCCCTTTATATTGCAGATCTGTATCAGGAAAATGTTTACCAATATCTCCAAGTCCCATAGCCCCAATAATACTCTCTATAATAGCATGTAGTAAACAGTCAGCATCACTATGCCCCTTAAGTCCTAAATGATGAGGAATCTCAACTCCACCTAAAATTAGAGGTCTATCAGTAACTAATTGATGAATGTCAATAGATTGACCTATTCTTATCATGATTATCACCTTCCTGCCATATTTTATCATAAATGAAATGATTAGAAAAGATAACATCAAAATATTATTTTTTAATAGTTTTATAATTAATAAAAATATGGTAAACTATTGAATATAAATATGGGAGGTGTATCCTATGGATAAAGAAATCAACAAAAATTTTATTGAAAGAATTATTGACCAAGATTTAAAAGAAGGAAAATACACAAAAATAGCAACTCGTTTTCCTCCTGAACCAAATGGTTATTTACATGTTGGGCATGCTAAATCTATTTTATTAAATTATGGATTAGCCCAAAAATATAATGGTAGTTTTAATTTAAGATTTGATGATACAAATCCAACAAAAGAAAAAACTGAATTTGTTGAAAGCATTGTTGCTGATGTTGAATGGTTGGGTGCTCATTATGATGGTGAAATTAAATTCGCATCTCACTATTTCCAAGATATGTATGAGGCTGCAATCAAATTAATTAAAAAAGGAAAAGCATATGTTTGTGATTTAAGTGCTGAAGAAATAAGAAGTTATCGTGGAACTCTAACTGAACCCGGTAAAAATTCTCCTTATCGTGAAAGATCTATTGAAGAAAATTTAGATTTATTTGAAAGAATGAAAAATGGTGAATTCGAAGATGGTTCTAAAGTTTTACGTGCTAAAATTGATATGAGTTCTCCAAATATCAATATGCGTGATCCAGTTATTTATAGAGTAGCAAGAATGACTCATCATAATACTGGAGATACTTGGTGTATTTATCCAATGTATGATTTTGCTCATCCAATTGAAGATGCTATTGAAGGAATCACACATTCAATTTGTACTTTAGAATTTGAAGATCACAGACCTTTATATGATTGGGTTGTTCAAGAATTAGAATATGAACATCCTCCTAAACAAATTGAATTTGCTAAACTTTATTTAACAAACGTTATTACTGGTAAACGTTATATCAAACGTCTTGTTGATCAAGGAATTGTAGATGGTTGGGATGATCCACGTCTTGTTACTATTGCCGCATTAAGAAGAAGAGGTTTTACTCCAGAATCATTAAAGAACTTTATGGAGTTAGTTGGTGTTGCTAAAAGTAATTCTTCTGTTGATTATGCAATGTTAGAATATTGTATTAGAAATGATTTAAAACCAAAAGCTCCAAGAGTTATGGCTGTTTTAGATCCTATTAAATTAGTTATCGATAATTATCCAGAAGATCAAGTTGAATATTTAGATGCTCAAGTTAATATGGAAAATCCTGAACTTGGTGTTAAAAAGGTGCCTTTTGGAAAAGAATTATGGATTGAAAGAGAAGATTTCATGGAAGAACCACCTAAAAAATATTTTAGATTATTCCCAGGAAATGAAGTACGTTTAATGAATGCTTATTTTGTTAAATGTGTTAGTTTTGAAAAAGATGAAAGTGGAAAAGTTACTGTTGTTCATTGTACATATGATCCTATCACAAAAAATGGTACTGGTTTTACAGGAAGAAAGGTAAAAGGAACTATCCATTGGGTTCCTGTTAAACAAGCCAAAAAAGTTACTGTTAGATTATATGAAAATTTAGTTGATGAAGAAAAAGGTGTTTATAATGAAGATGGTAGTGTTAATCTTAATCCTAATTCATTAACAGTTGTAGAAGAATGCTATATTGAACCATCAATTGAAGAAGCAAAACCTGGTGATGCTTTCCAATTTGTTAGAAATGGATATTTCTGCATTGATACAAAAGATTCAACTGAAGATGATCCTATCTTTAATAGAATTGTTTCACTAAAAAGTTCATTCAAATTACCAAAATAGCAGATGAAAAATCTGCTTTTTTCTTTGACTAGCTTTTTTAAAAATTATATACCTTTATTAAAAGCTTTCTTGTTAATACTGCTAATCCATAAAATATTAACATACTCCTCATATCTGTTGATATTTTTATAGCATTGACATCACCATTTCTATTTTTTAATTATATTTAACTATCTTTTTGACAGTATTTGCTGTTCTTACTGTTAATTTGCTACGAATATCTGCACCTGCTGTCTTAGACCACCAATTTGTTTTTTGATAATCTTTTCTGTTGAAAGACCAGAATATTACTTCTTTGTAATTTTTTATCCTTTCTAATCCCTTTTTAGGCTCTCCAATCTCACTGCATACCTCTTCAAATGTAACAGGTGGCATAATAAAGATGAGATTGTCATAGATTTCCTTATTTTCGTTTCCCCACCAATTAGGTGCATTATTCAAGATGTCAACAAGTTCTTCTCTTGATATAACAAAAACAGGAATATCTAAAACAAACTGCCTTTTTATCATTGTCTCAATCTGTTCTGTAAACTGCTTTATATCTCCTTTTTTACTCAAAAAGGATACATTTCCACTGTTCAAATATGTCTTAACCTCTCCAAACCCAAGTTTTTCAAACTCTTTTTTTAATTCTACCATTGGCACTTTATTTTTACCATTTATATTAATACCACGCAAAAATGCAATATATCTTCTCATATTTACTAACACCTCCTAACAAATCCTAATTTCTCTTATATAATGAAACTTTATTCTATATTCCATTTCAAATCTTATATATTATTTTCCTTTATATGTCAGTTTTTCATATGCTTATTATAAATACTTTATTTTTCCCATACTATTAATGGTATATTATCTATTCTTTATTGCATCATTCCTCAAAAAAAACAATTTATATATTTTATTATAAAATATTAATTTACTATACACAAGCATGAGGATAGATTGATTTTTAAAGCTTATTTTAAAATAAATATATGACCCTTAAAAACAAACTATAAAAAAAGTTTATTTATCAATATTTTTAAAGAAAAAGAATATTAATCATTTTATTTTTCATAAAATCATTAATATTCCTTGAACTCACTTTTGTATATCTGCTGGAAATAACATTCCTGCTTTCCTTCTTGCAATAGTTTGAACCTCTGTTACAAGTAGACTATGTTTTAACATTTCATAACATCTTTGATAATTCTTTTCTTGATACATCTTTTCAAATGCCATAAATTCTTCATACATTTTATGAACATTTTTATTTTCTGTTATTGTTTCTTTTGTTCCATCATTCATAAACATATCAATTGTTTCAATAATGGCTACAGGTGTTTCAATATGAATACATCCTTCATCTCCTTGTATATTATTAGATAAAGGCGCTTTACAATCTTTTGAACCAATACATACACATTTAAAAGACCCATAATCTAATATCAATATTCCTGAAGTATCAATATTTCTTTCAATATTAGGATAATATTCTATATTTATAGGTTTACCAAACAATCCAACTACAAAATGAATATTATAAATATTCAAATCCATTAATGCTCCACCTGATTTTGTATAATCAAATGCAGGTAAAATATTCCCTTCTTTAAAAGCATTATATCTTGATGAATATTGAGAAAAATTACACTCTACAATCTTAATTCTTCCTAACTTTGGTAATAACTCTTTTACTTTATAAAAATTAGGTAAATATTGATTCGTAATAGCCTCCCATAAAAACAAATGATTTTCAATAGCAAGTTTTTCTAATTCTTGTGCTTCTTCTATTGTTGAAGTAAAAGGCTTCTCTAAAATAACATTTTTATTTGCTAGTAATGCTTGTCTTGTATATTCATAGTGAAGATGATTAGGTAAAGCAACATAAATAGTATCAACTTCTTCATCATTTAATAATTGATTATAAGATGTAGAACATCTTTTAAAATGATGTTTTTTACATAAATTTTTAACTTTTTCTTCACTACGTTTTGTCCCTGAAATATGTATTAACTGAATATTAGGAATATTATCGATAAAAGATAATAAATCTTCAACAATCATTCCACTTCCTACAATTCCTAATTTCATAAGCTATCTCCTATTTCTGGCATATGTTTGTAAAGTGATCTAGCAATACCATCATCTTCATTAGATAGAGTAACTTCATCAGCAATATCCTTTAATGCTTGAACTGCATTTTCCATAGCCACACCAACTCCAGCATATTTGACCATAGAAGCATCATTATGTCCATCTCCAAAAGCAATCATCTCTTCTTTTTTATATCCCATTGGAATTAAAACTGTATCCAATGCTTTGGCTTTATCAATACCTTGTGCAGTAAATTCAAAATAAAAATCTCCTGTAAACATACAACTCAATGTATCTTTAAAAGGTTCCATCATATCCTGATAATGTTCTTGTAAATATTCTGGATCACTTGTTGTTAAGATTTTATTCAATGGAAAATCCACAAATGCTGCTAAGTCTTCTATTTCACACAGCTTAAATTTTCCTCCTCTTGATTCATATTGAATAACATCAAAAGGTTTCCCTTTCCAAGTAATCCAATTATCATATACATTATTAACAAACATATATTCATCTCTATCAATCATCGGTCTTACTTTATCAAACTTTTTCATATGTTCTAAGACAGCTTTTCCTTCTTCTATACTTAAAGCCTGATTAAATAAAACTTCTTTTGTTTCACAATCAATAACTTTTGAACCATTATATGCGACTAGTAACCCATGGTGTTTATCCATTTTTAACTCTTTTGCAAGATCAATTAATCCTGATGTTGGTCTTCCTGATGCAAGAATAAGAATAGCTCCTTTTTCTTCTGCTTTTAATAAAGCCTCTTTTGTTTTTGGGGTTACAATTTTTTGATTATTTGTAAGTGTCCCATCTACATCCATAATAATAACTTTTATACTCATTATTTTGTCCTCCTAATACTATCATAGGAGATTTTATAATTATTTCAATAATTCAAGCAGATTTTGAAAAAAATATTTGCAAATAATTTATTTTTTATATTTTCTATTGAATGCCGCTGTTATAAATCCTTGAAATAAAGGTTCACTACGATTAGGTCTAGATTTAAATTCTGGATGAAATTGAGATGCTATAAAATAAGGATGATTTTTTAATTCTATAATTTCTACCAAGTTTCTTTCAGGATTGACTCCTGAAATTGTTAAACCATGTTCTTCTAATATCATTCGATATTTATTATTAAATTCATATCTATGTCGATGTCTTTGATGAATAATTTCTTTGCCATACATTTGATAAGCTTTTGTTTTGGGAATTAATTGACAAGTATAATCTCCTAATCTTTGTGTTCCTCCCATATCTTCTAATGATTGATCACTCATTAAATGAATAAGTGGAGTTTGACACATTTGATCAAATTCCATTGAATTTACATCTTCTAAATGACAAACATGCCTTGCAAATTCAATAGATGCAAGTTGCATTCCTAAACAAATTCCTAAAAATGGAACATTATGTTCTCTCGCATATTGAATAGCTATTATCATTCCTTCAATGCCTCGTTCTCCAAATCCTCCTGGTATTAAAATGCCATCTGCATTTTTTAAAATATCTTTTACATTATCTTGATTGATTTCTTCAGCATTAACCCATTCGATATGGACTACACTACTTTCATAATAACCTGCATGTTTAAGTGCCTCATTAACTGATAAATAGGCGTCAGGTAATTGAACATATTTTCCCACCATTTTAATCGTTACTTCTTTATTTAAATTTTGTACTCTTTTTACTAATGCTCTCCATTCTTGCATATCAGCTTTTGGTGCATTTATTTTTAAATGTTCTAAGACTAAATCATCCATATGTTGTTCTAATAGCATAATAGGTAGTTCATATAAAACATTAACATCATAATTAGAAATAACTGCTTTTGTTGGAACATTACAAAATAATGAAATCTTATCTTTTAATTCTTGAGCAATATATTTCTCACTTCGACATATAATCAAATCTGGTTGTATTCCATATCCTCTTAATTCTTTAACACTATGTTGTGTTGGTTTTGTCTTAACCTCATGACTCGCTCCAATATATGGTAAAAGTGTTGTATGTATATACAATGTATTTTCATAACCCAAATCTAATCGAACTTGTCTAATTGCTTCAATAAAAGGTAAACTCTCAATATCTCCTACTGTTCCACCTATTTCAGTTATAACAATATCTGCTTGACTACTTTTCGCAGCAGCATAAATTTTAGCTTTAATTTCATTAGTAATATGAGGGACAACTTGCACAGTCGCACCTAAGTAATCTCCTCGACGTTCTTTAGCAATGACATCACTATAAATCTTACCCGTTGTTATAGATGAGTTATGATTTAATTCTTCATCAATAAATCGTTCATAATGTCCCAAATCCAAATCTGTTTCTGCTCCATCTGCTGTCACAAAAACTTCTCCATGTTGAAATGGTGACATTGTTCCTGGATCAATATTAATATATGGATCTAACTTCTGCATAAATACTTTTAATCCTCTTTGTTTCAATAATCTTCCTAAAGAAGCTGCTGTTAATCCTTTACCAAGACCAGAAACAACACCCCCTGTTACAAATATAAATTTTGTCATAAAATACACTCCTTTTACTTTTTTATAAAAACAAAAAGCACTCCACTGGAAAGCTGTGAGTGCCCTTTATTATTTTATCAAATATTTTTTATTATTTCAATAACTTTCTATTATTATAAATTCTAAAAATATTTCTTTGATATTTTTAAAAAATCTATATAATAAAGATAAGGAGTTGATACAAATGAATATACCCCATATACTTGTTGTAGATGATGAAAAAGAAATCACTGATTTAGTAGAAATATACTTAACTCAAGAAGGTTATCAGGTTACCAAACGTTATAATGCTTTTCATTTAATTGAAGATATAAAAGAAAATGAAATTGATCTTGTTTTATTAGATGTTATGATGCCAGAAATAAATGGAATTCAAGCGCTTAAAATGATTAGAGAACAATTTCATATTCCTGTCATTATTGTATCTGCGAAAACAGCTAACCAAGATAAAATTGAAGGGTTATTATCAGGTGCTGATGACTATGTTAGTAAACCTTTTAATGCTATGGAATTAGTTGCAAGAGTAAAATCCCAACTAAGAAGAGCACAAGTATTTAATAAACCTCCTGTGGAATCTTCACAGATTATTCAAGCTACTGATTTAGTTATTGATAAACAAAAGAAATCAGTAACTTTAGATAATCAACCTCTTGCTTTGACAAGAATTGAATATGAAATTCTTATTTTACTTGCAAGTGAACCAGGTAAAGTATTTTCTATTGAAGATATTTTTGAGGAAATTTGGCATGAAAAATCAAATAATTCTAATAATACAATTATGGTTCATATTCGTAAGCTAAGAGAGAAAATTGAAAGGCAACCAAGAAATCCTAGACATATTAAAACAGTTTGGGGAATTGGTTATAAGTTTGATTTATGATGGAAAAATTAAGAAGATTATTTATAAGTAGTTTTCGATGGAGATTACTTATTAACATTATTATTTCTTATATTGTTACTTTCTTAATTTATAGTGCTATGATTATGATTTTGGAAAGTTTTGATATTTTTAGTCTATCTATTGAAATTAAATACTTCATATCATTCGTATTATCACTATGTGTTTTTCTTGTTATTTTCTTTGATCTTATGAATATTACACTTAAATATTTAGGGAATTTAAGCGAAGCTATTCAAGAAGTTACAAATGGAGATTATAATATTGAAGTTCCTATTGAATATGATGATGAATTAGGTTTATTAGCTGCAAATATTAATGCTTTAGCCAAAACATTAGCAGATAAAGAAATTGAAGGAGCTATTTTAAAAGAAAATGAACGTTTAGCTTTTGATGCAGAAAGAAATGCTGAAAAACAAAAGAATGATCTTATTACTAATGTTGCTCATGATTTAAGAACCCCTTTAACAACAATTGTTGGATATTTAGAACTAATCAAAAATAATGATCAATTAGACAAAGAAGATATTAAGAAATATTCTACTGTTGCTTATGAAAAATCAAAAAGGTTACAAAGTATGATGGATGATTTATTTGAATTTACTAGCCTTGATCAAGCAAATGTCAAAGTTCATATGACAACAATTAATATTTCAGAACTTATTTTACAAATTGTTGATGAATTTTATCCAACTTTTCAAGAACATAACTTAAAGCCTACTCTTCATGTTAGTCAACCTAATTTATTAATCCATGGAGATGGGCAACTTTTAGCAAGAGTTTTTGATAATTTATTATCTAATGCTGTTAAATATGGTGAAGATAATAATGATATTAAAATTGAAGTTTTAAATGATGAACAAACAGTAACTATTAAAATAATGAATTATGGAAATCCTATTGCTAAAGAAGATCTTCCTTATATCTTTGATAAATTTTATCGTAGTGATAGTTCTCGTTCTTCATCTACTGGTGGAACTGGATTAGGATTAGCAATTGCTAAGAATATTATTCATATTCATAATGGTAGTATTTTAGCCACTAGCCATAAAGATAAAACAACATTCGTTGTTTCATTACCAAGAACCTTAAAATAAAGTATTAACTTTTTATAATATTCTTATTATTTTATAGGTGAAGGCAAAAATAGAGGGAAAATATATTTCTCTCTATTTTTTTGACTTCACCTAATACATATCAATCTGCTTCAAAGCCATTTTTCTTGTATAAAACAAGAAATGCTAAAACTGATAAAACTAACTCTATTAATAATACAGTTAATTCTAATGGATTTATTAAAGAAACTTTCATTGTAACATGTTCAATGAAATTCATGATAACCCCTGTAAATAAATAATTAGATATTGTTTCAATCACTTGATTAATATGAGAAAACATAGGAATGAGCATCAAAAGCATTAATAATGGAGTTGTCATTGTTCCTGCTGACATTTGATTTTTAGCAAATATACCAAAAATCATTCCAATAATAGCACCTATAGTTGATGATATTGTTGTAATCATCATATAACATAGCCACTCTATGCCATTCATTGAGAAACCAGAAATAAGCACACATAATACATTAATAACCATCATTAGCAAAATAACAGGAATTAAACTTCCTAAAAAGAATTCTAACCCATTAACAGAAGATGTCATTAAAGTTCTTAAAGTATTTTTTTCCTTTTCTTCTGCAAGACAAGCAGCTACACAATACACTCCTGTCATACATACATTCATTAGTATACCTAAAGAAAGAAAATAACCTGTCATATCTACATCTTTTGATATTGCTCCATAAGCAAGTTTCATGATATAGGTTATTCCTAATGAAAAAATTGGCATAATAATAAAATTCTTACTAAACAAAGCTTTTCCTTTAACTTCTATTATAGCGAGAAGCTTATTGAAATGGATTCTTTTCATTGTAATTCCCTCCCTGTTACTTCTAAAAAGACTGATTCTAAAGTTGGTTCACATGAATGAATAGATATAACTTCATCATCTAATAACCATTGATTTAATTTTTTTATATTTTCTTCTGTATGAATTAATACAATTTCTTCTTTATCACTCTTTAGTATTCTATACTTTTTCTCTTTATTATAACGCAAACAAATATCTTGAGGTGTTCCATATTCAACAATAACTCCCTCATTTAATAAAGCTACATGATCACATAGCTTTGTTGCTTCTTCCATATTATGAGTTGTAAGAAAAATAGCCATTCCTTCTGCTCTTAATTCTTTTAATAACTTATGGATTTCCAAAGCAGTTGTTGGATCTAAACCACTTGTAGGTTCATCTAAAAACAATACTTTAGGTGTATGAAGAATAGCCCTTGTTAAAATCAACCTTTGTGTTTGACCTTTAGATAACTGACTTGCTAATTTATTTTTATGTTCATAAAGTCCTACTCTCTTTAATAAAATATCTATATTTTCTAATGGAACACTTAAAATTTTAGCAAAATATTTTAAGTTATCATAAACACTCATTCTTTCATAAACACCACTAGCATCAGTTACAATACCAATTTGTTCATAAATTGTTTCATCTATATTTTGACAATTCATTCCTAATACAAATGCTTCTCCATCTGTTGGTTTCAATTGCCCAGTTAAAATTTTAATTGTTGTTGTTTTTCCTGCACCACTTGGACCAAGAAATCCCAAAATTTCTCCTTGATGCAATACTGCATTGACATCTTTTAAAACAACATTTTCATAAAATTTTTTAGATATATGTTGTAACGAAATACATTCTTCTTTCATTATAGCTCCTCCTCATATAAATAATTATATTTCTTATAATACCTTTCTTTTCACAAACTTGTCAAATAAAGACATAGATATACTTTATTGACTAAAAAAAATAGAACTTTTCGTTCTATTTTAAATAAGATTATTCTTCTTTAATTCTATTTCAATAAATTCTTCATCAAATGTACAACGACACTCTCCTAATTCAATAGCTGGTTTGGTCTTTCCATGAAAATCACTTCCACAAGTTACCATAATTTGATACTTTTGTCCTTTTTCATAAAAATACTGAACAGTTTCTTCACTGTGATAATTACTAAAAGCTTCCACTCCATCAAGTCCCAATTCAACCATTTCATCAAAAATCTCATAGTTATTTTTGAGATTGTTACCTGGATGTGCTAATACTGCCTTTCCCCCATGTTTATGAATCAAATCAATTGTCTCCTTTAGGGATGGATAAATCATCTCTGTATAACAAGGTTTTCCTTGTGCATAATAATCCCAATAAAAATTAACATATGGATTATCACTTCTTTCTCCATTAGGACGATAAGGTTTTAACAATTCATTATTTTGATATTCTTCCTTATTCAATAAAACCTCAGCAAACATTTCTCCAGTATAAACACCATTGTCTGATAACTTATCCAGCTCTTCTTTTTTGACATCAAACCCTAATTCTTTAGTTAACTCAATTTTTTTCATTGAAGATGCCAACTCTTGATTAAGCACATTTTCTTCCAAAGCAATAAAATCATCACTCTGATAATCAATACCATATCCTACAACATGTAAGTTAATTGTATTATAAGTACAATCAATTTCAATTGCTGGAATATAAATCATATCGAGTTCTTTTGCTTTAGTTTTTGCTTCCTCAATAGCTTTCACACTATTATGATCTGTAATAGCCATAATTTTCATTCCCTTTTCATAACACATTTCTACTAATTCTGATGGTGTAAATTCACCATCATCACTATATTGACTGTGCATATGTAAATCAATATAATTCTTCATATTCTCTCCTCCTTATTTATATACACCTTGTGTTTTCATAACTAAATTTGTATTAAGCATTTCTCTCCCCATTAATAACAAACCATTAAATATAAATTCATAAATATCACTATAAATCACAATCTCTGGAAAAAAATGCTTATCTGAAATATATTGCAACATACCATTATAAACCTTTGATATATCTATTTTTCTTTGACAACATATAACAATTTGTTGGGGATCATTCATAATCATAATTAACACTATAAATTGAACCAAAAGTTCATAAAGACCATTTTCTTTCTTTAAATATTGATATTGTTGCTTTTGATTTAATATTGGTAAGTAAGGAACTTCTCCTATTAATCCATGTTCCCCTCTTAATAAATGTCCATCAACAATAAAAGATATTCCTGCAAGCTCATCTAAAGGTTGATATATAAAAGCTATGTTTTGAATATTTGTATGTGATGAATAATATCCAATAGTCGCAACATTAACATCATTATCTACAATGACTTTCTTTTGAAACATTACCTCAAGTCTTTCTTTGATATGAATATGAGACATTTTCTCCAATCCTTTCACCAAAGAAATTGTCTCTACTTCTCCCTCTTTAGAAATAACAGCTGGTATTGCCAAGGAAATAACACATATATTAGGAAACTGTCCTATTATTTTATCTATATCTTCACATAGATTTTCAAAACTTATAACACCTTTTTGAGAAGTATGTTCATAAACTTGATTATCTATATGATTATATACTCTTAAAATATAATAGATTGAATCAAATTCTCTATGCATTGATATTGCTAATATATATGAAAAATCTTCATTCAATTTATAGCTTTTTGCTTTTCTTCCACCTGTTGAAACAAAGCCATTTCCTCGTACAACTTCTTTTGTTTCTAATAAGTCCATCAAAATGTTATAACACGTACCAACACTTAATGATGTATATTCTGACAATTGATTTTTATTACTTTCTCCATAATCACGTAATGCTTTAATAATTTTTTCTTGATTTATTTTTCGTAAACTTTGGGTTGTACTTTTGTTCATTTATTCCATCTTCTATCTTAAATATTTGTATATTCTTAACTTTCGTCAACTATTATCAAAAGTATTATATAATATATTTCTATTCTATGCAATAAATCAATCTTATTTTTATAAAATTTAGATACTTCTTTTTATTTATAAAAAAAAGTATCTATCTAAGATACTCTATAAATAAAAAATAGAAATGTCATTTTAAATATATATGTAAGTAGTTTGGACGATAAATAGAAAAATTGCATTAAAATTCATTAGGGAGAATATATTCTTTTATGTATGACATTTCTATATGTTCTTCATTATATTAAATATTATATAATGTTTAATTTAGTAAATCTTTTTTCTTGAATAAAAAGGAAATATTTATTTCCAATTTATTTTTTAAAACAGAAAACCATAACACCGAATAAATATTTAATTGTGTATACTTTTATCCACCTGCTTGTATATTAACACCTAGACTTTTCCCGTATTCAACATAATCTTTTAAATCTTCTTTTGATAACATTTTTATACCTTGTAAAGTATATTCTCTATCTAGTTGTTCATATTTTGATGTTCCTAATGTATGATAAGGTAGTATTTCTACTCTTTGAATCATGTGATAGTTCTTGA
>OFGE01002208.1_pt1 | contig 14824 bp, 13 predicted proteins | sample 1521681 | NCBI WGS metagenome assembly OFGE01 (sample SAMEA3504093, study PRJEB24116) | mouse gut metagenome | biome: mouse gut; feature: mouse-associated habitat; material: faeces | place: Denmark | collected 2011 | reverse complement strand
GAGGCGGGAGCCGCCGATGCCGTCTGAGGCGCCGCACTGTGCGCCACGGCCGGTTTCGGAGCCATGGCAGGAGACACACGCGCGGAAGCCGTCCGTGCGGGCTGCACGCTCTCCGCCACTGGAGCCGCAGCCGGAGCCGAATTGGCCACAGGTGCCGCTGCGGCGGGAGCAAGAGCTTTCAGACGCCCCTCGCCACCGCCGGCTGCGGCGCTCTTTTCAGGCGAGGGGCTGAATCTTTGGCACAGTTTTATGAGCGTAAGCTCCACCAGGAGCTGCTTGTTGCTCGACTGGCGGTAGTTCAGGTCGGCATCGTTGAGCAGGTCGAGAGCGTTGTATATAAATTGCGGCGTGCACTTTGACGCCACTGCGGCCATCTCGTCGCGCACCTGCTCGTCGGCCTCGAGCAGCAGGCGTGCGGCCGGATCGGCGGCCACCATCAGGTCACGCACATACTGGGCGAGCCCGTTCACAAAAAACTGCGAATCGAAGCCCTTGTCGCGCACCTCTTTGTACACCAGCAGCGACTGAGCCACATCGCCTGCGGCAAAGCAGTCTATAAGGCGCGAATAATACGAATGGTCGAGCACATTCAGGTTCTCTATGGTGCTGCGGTAGGTTATGTCGCCGCGCGACGAAGCCGCCACCTGGTCGAATATCGACAGGGCGTCGCGCATCGCGCCGTCGGCCTTGCGCGCTATCACACCCAGCGCAGCCGTCTCCGCCTTCACGCCCTCGCTACGGGCCACATAGGCAAGATGCTCCACCATGTCGGCCACGGTGATGCGGTTGAAATCGAATATCTGGCAGCGGGAGAGTATCGTAGGGATTATCTTATGCTTCTCGGTCGTGGCAAGGATGAAAATGGCATGAGCCGGCGGCTCCTCCAGTGTTTTCAGAAACGCATTGAAAGCCTGCGTGGAAAGCATGTGCACCTCGTCGACTATGAACACACGGTAGCGCCCCTCTGTCGGCGGCACCATCACCTGCTCCGTGAGCGAGCGCATGTCGTCCACGCCGTTGTTGCTCGCCGCGTCGAGTTCTATTATGTTGAACGACCGGTTTTGGTTGAACTCCCGGCACGAATCGCATTCATTGCATGCCTCGCCGTCGGGCGTGCGGTTTGTGCAGTTTATAGTCTTGGCAAAAATGCGCGCGCACGATGTTTTGCCCACACCGCGCGACCCGCAGAACAGGTAGGCATGCGCAAGGCGGTCGGTGGCGATGGCGTTTTTCAGCGTGGCCGTGAGCGCCTGCTGCCCCACCACGCTCGCAAACGTCGACGGACGGTATTTCCGGGCCGATACAATATAGTTATCCATAGCAATGCAAAGGTAACAATAATTTCCGAACCAGCCAATTAAACTAATGCCGGCGGTGTCATTTGTTGGCCATAGAGTGGACGTACCGCGCCAGTCCGAACAGATAGCGGCGGAATCCGGGGCGATAGTGCAGCAGCCCGTCAAACCACCCCATGCGGCCATCGAGAAAACGCACAATCATCCCCACGAAAAACATGGCAAAAAGCGTGCCCGGGCCTACGACATTCCATTGCCATTCCCCGAAATACACATACCCCAGCACAACTGCCACTGCCACCAGCGATACGTCGACACATATTTTGGCTTTTGCAAACTTGGCGCCACAGGCCCGGCTGATAGCGGCCGGAAAGCCTTCGCCCGGCATCGTCACAGAGCCGCACCTCACTTCAAACGCTATCCCTATGCCCAACACCAGACAGCCCGCCGTCTGAGCCACCGCCTTGAAAAGCAAGGAGTCGCAGACGACAGAAGCGGTTATGCGCATGTTCACATCCAGCAGAAAACCGAACAAAAAACCTATTATCAGCTGAAATAGCTGCATCTTTTCAAACCGGCTGCGCAATATAAGTATCTGACCGAACACCAGCACGATATTCATGACATTCGTGTAATCGCCGATAGTCCACCCCGGGGCTTTACCGGCCTCGCCGGCATGAGTCATAGCCAAAGGGACGGATGAAATCACGCTGCTCCCCAAATTGGAGCGTACGCAGAGCGCCACTCCGAAAGTCATTACAAACAAGGAACATAGCAGCAACAGATGTTGCCAGACAAAAGATATTATTTTTTTCTTTTTTAGACGAATTGATTATCAAATAACTCTCTGTGTTCATTTCATTCTTTTATAACCGTGCAAAATTAACACAAAACTGCAAAATAAGGTGTAATAATTCATCCCCCTTCTTGAATGGTATGCACGGTAAGAGCCGCAGCTGTGCAGCTCCGCCTTTCTGCACTTTGAAAACCCACGGGCTGCGACCGCTGACGCGGCCATTGCCCGTGGCTACAATCGAAAGTTGCCGCTAACGCGGCTGCCGAGCGCTACGCGCCCATTCCCTTTTATGGATAGTTTTGCGATATAGGCAATTTAGGAGTATCGTTCCGCATGAAATTTTCCGGCGCTACAGGGGGGGCGCATAGCGCCAAGCAGCCGCGTGGCGGCAAGTCTAAGCGGTAGCCACGGGCAATGGCCGCATCGCGGTCGCAGCCCGTGGTTTTATGTCCCGTCAGAAAGGCAGAGCTGCGTAGCTGCGGCTCTTACTTTTTTGACAGGCTCAACTTTATGCCCTTTTTAAATCACACTTCTGCCCTAAAACGCGCATTTTGCCGCAAAAATCAAGATTTTTTCAAAAATAGTTCAAAAAGCATCATTTTTTTGAAAAAAATCTTACTTTTTCTTGTTTTTGCAAAAATACAACATTATATTTGCAACATACATATGCAACATACATAGAAGAAAAGAAAGCAACATAAAAAAACGGCTACGGACAACGTAGTGGCAACCAACCCAAATCTCTAACCTTTTAATTCCCAACCAACATGAACAAGTACTTTTTAAATGTTCTACACGAAGAGCCCCTTGACAAACTCACTCTTGAGTCCATTAAAGGTGGTGCAGAATGCGTGTGCAATAATGGAAGCACCTTTTCCTGTGGATGTAACAACAACTACGTAAAACCATGCATTTGCAATAATGGAAGTAGATATTCATGCTCCATTGTTCTATCCGAATAAACTTATTCTTTTTGGATAGGAGCTAATAAATTAGCTCCTATCCAAAAAAATCAATATATTATCGCCATGCTGGAATTATCCATTTATACTTTGCAGTTTTGTAATAAGAGCCATTATTATGTATACAACTCCCGTTCCAATTTCTTTTCGGAGATTTCAAAAGAATTATATGATGCGTTCGAGTCGCAAAACTGGGATTCGCTACCCGATTTCGTAATTGAAGAATTAAAATCCAAAGAGTTGATTTGCGCATCAAACAGCAAATTTGATTTCTACTATTCACAATTAATCAGTTTCAATGCCCGAAACAACGACCGAACGACGCTCAACCTCGTATTAGCACCCACCACGTCCTGCAATTTCGCCTGCCCTTATTGTTTTGAATCAAAAAAGAATCCTAAGACTATAAACAAAGAAACAATTGACACACTTGCCGAATTTGTAAAAAGCCATCAAGATACAAAGAAAGTCAAAATACATTGGTATGGCGGTGAACCTCTATTGGCTTTCGATAAGATGACGACCATCTACGAAAAACTTTCCGCAGAAGGAATGCCTGAAATTTCATCACAGGCCATTACGACAAACGGCTATTGCTTCACCGATGAGGTCATTGTTTTTTTCAAAGAAAAAGGCTGTGACAACATTCAAATCACAATCGACGGCCTGCACGAAAGACACAACGCCACGAGATGCCTGAAGAACAGCCCCGACGGCACGTTTGAAACCATCGTTGCAAATATCGACAAAATAATCACACAGCTACCTGAAACCCGTTTAAATATTCGAGTAAATATAAACAAAAACAATTACACCGATTTCATAGACGTCGCAAATTTCTTCAAAGCCAAATATCCCGGCAACAAGATGCTTTCAGTATACCCGGGCTTGATTCGCGAAGAAGACGAGAACCGTCGCACGCTTTGCTCATCTTCATTCGGCACAAGCGAAAAACTTGAATTGAACGAACTTTTAAGAACGCACGGCTTCGACATCTCCGATTTTCCCAACAAAAGCATGCGCGGATGTATGATGCAGAACACTATGTCATATCTTATAGGTCCCGAAGGAGAAATTTACAAATGCTGGAACGATGTAGGAAATCTCGATGCCGCAGTAGGCAATATAAAAAGTATAGATTTCTCCAATATATCACGATACCTAAAATATTCCATACAAGCAATTCCGTTCAACGACGAGTGCCGGCAATGCCACGCATTTCCGATATGCGACGGAGGATGCTCCTATTATCGGTACCGCAACATGTTTGAGAACTGCCATTTCGACCTGTGCAGTCCATATAAAGACAAAAACAAACTTATAAACGCCCTTCTGTCGGGCAAACTACCACAACAATCATGATTATTACTATGAAACGCTTATTTCTTGCAGCTGTTGCTGCCGGCTGCGTATCGCACGCTTCGGCCTACGACATGGCGGTAGTTTTCCGCGTGGACGAAACGGGAGATAAAACAATAAAGTTCGCACCAACTATCATAGATGCTTCCGACCACTCTACAATTGCCTCGCCCATACTTAACGAAGCCGACAGCACATTCCTGTTCAAAGAACTTCCGGACAATCGAGAGATAATGGTGACATACGACCTTCAGGGCGACATTTACGGCGAAAGAGTGAAAGGACAACCCGACACCACCACTATCTACATTCCGGCATTTTACGTCAGAGACGCCACGATGCTTAAAAACATCACCGTCACCGCCGACAACAGGTTCATGTCCACCGAAAAAGAAACATATATCCCCACCGGTCAGAACAAAAAAATATCGGCCGACGGCACATCGCTGCTTCAGAACATAGGCATAACCACTCTGAACGTATCGGCTCTCGAAGGCACAATAAGCACAATCGGCGGCGAAGCCGTGTCGACTTTCATCGACTTCAGGCCCGCATCGCGCACCGATGTGCGCAACATACGGGCCGAGGACGTAAAGCGCGTCGAGGTGTATGATTTCCCTTCCGACCCACGCTTTGGCGGCGCAAAACATGTGGTGAATTTCGTGATGGAGAAATACGAGTTTGGCGGCTACACAAAACTCGACGGCAGCCAATACACCATTGGCAACCAGGGAGATTATAGCGCATTCACTAAATTCGCATATAAAAAAATGCAATATGATGCCGGCGTGGATTTCAACTATGTACACAATATTCATGATGGTATTGAATCGCACTCCAAGTTCGAATTTCCCGAAAAAAGTGTTGAAACCGAGCGCACAACAGAAAGTTCGCTGACAAAAAAACGTAATACCATGGCATTCCTACGCGCTACGTACGAATCGAAAAAACACGTGATTTCAAACACCGTAAAAATAGAATACGACAAACGCCCTGATTGCCTATCTACAATTTCCGAAAAATTCAATACTCCGCCCTACCAATCCGGACTCAGCACGTCCAAAGAAAACACCTCCGGCACTTCTTTCGTGTGGAGCGGCGACTATAGTTTTTTCTTCCCCGACAACCTGTCGCTCTCCGTGACTCCGTTGCTCTCCTATGCACGGAACAAAGGAGACAATAGGTATATTATAGAGAACTCAACAGATATTATAAATCTCGTGGAAGAAAAAGCATGGTACGGGACGCTAAACGCAAGCCTGCGCAAATCGTTCGGCCCTCACTCTTTCTCTACCGGCGTGTTCGGCGAGGCCGCAAGCAACGACATAGACTATGGCGGCACCATTCCGTCACGCCAAACGGGGCGCGAATATAATGCCGGCATAAGAGCCCAGGCCAATCTGGAGTTCGGCAAATTCTCGTTCTACCCTTCTTTCACATATTATGTGACCCGCCAAATCATCAACGGAGTCGGAGAAACGCTCCATTCACCGAAATACTACATAAACGGCAGCTATCTGTTCAACTCCAAGAACAGACTGCAATTCTCAAGTGAATTCTACCAAATGGTTACATCTCAATCATTCAAGACCCCATACATGCAAATCAGTGACCAGATAAACGCAATTTCCGGAAATCCCGACTTAAAACCGGCAAAAATGCTTACTTCACATGTTGTATATAATTTCATGCCACTCAGACAATTTTCAGCCTCAGCATTCTGCCGCTACGACTATTCCGCAAAAACCTTGAGTTATGACTACATGCCCGAAGTGTATCAGGGGCGCGACATAATGGTGCGCCGTTTCGTCAACGGTGGCAACTCAAATGCATGGACTTATGGAGCGTACCTCAATTCGCAGCTCTTTGAGAATTCGCTTAGCCTCAACGCCTCGGCACAAGGTACAAGCAAGAGCATCCACGGACCGTTTTCTGCCTCCGGCACTTATTTCAATTTCAACCTTAACGCGCGCTATACAATTAAGGGATTTTACGCCGCAGTTTATTACCAAAGTCCGCAAAAATCCATTTATACATTCGGGAGAACCCGTAGACCCGAATTTTACTATCTGCAAATAGGCTGGGGCAACGGCAATCTCAACCTGTCGGCAACGGCAATCAACATTTTTAGCCGCTCTTACAAATCATTCCGCACAGAGGTTGAAACTCGCTATTTTCAGAGCACATCTACAGAACTATCTCCTTCGCTACACAGCCGCTTCATATTCTCGGCCACATATTCTTTCTCCTACGGCAAGAAAAAAGTAAGTACGAATATCGACACGGACATCCCGACAGGCGCACAATCGCAAATTCTCAAATAAGCCCAGATGAAAAACGCCTTCGTGCGACAGAAGGACGCAATGCAGTGCGGCACGGCATGCCTCGCCATGATGTGCCGGCACTACGGCTATGACATCGGAATCGACGAAATCGAGCGCCTGTGTCCGTCGAGCCGCGACGGTGTGTCGCTGTTGGCCATATCGGAAACCGCCACCGGGCTGGGGCTGGAAAACGCTACGGCCAAGATGTCCGTGGACAGGCTGTCGGAAATGCCTCTACCCTGCATACTGCACTGGAATCAGAACCATTTTGTGGTGCTCTGCAAGGTGTCGAAAAACGGAAAACACTTCTTTGTAGCCGACCCGGGAGTAGGACACGTCAGATATTCCCGCAGCGAATTTACATCCCGATGGGCCGGAAACGAAAGCGGCAAAGGCATTGCGATGCTCCTGCAGCCCACCCCCGATTTTTTCAAAAACAGGGAAAAGCGGCGGCAAAAAAAACGCACCCTGCGCTTTATACTCGGCTACATGGCCAAATACAAGCGGCATTTCACCAACATTCTGCTCGGCCTTGCCGTAGGCTCGGTATTGCAGCTCATAATGCCGTTTCTCACGCAAGCCATTGTCGATGTAGGAATCAAGAAGCAGGACATCGGCATAATATGGCTGATACTCGCAGGAGAACTGATGATAGTATTGGGACGCACCGCCACCGACTTCATTCGCCGCTGGCTGCTACTGCACATTTCCATGCGCGTCAACATCTCGCTCGTGAGCGATTTTTTCATAAAACTGCTAAGGCTGCCTATGTCGTACTTCGACCGCAAACTCACGGGCGACCTCATGCAGCGCATCGCCGATCACGCCCGTGTGCAGACATTCCTCACCACGCAGGTTCTCGGCGTGTCGTTTTCCGTGCTGAATTTCTTGATTTTCGGCATCGTGCTCGCGTTTTACGACGCGGCTATATTCGGGGTGTTCATGGCAGGAAGCGCGGTGTACGGTCTGTGGATTACGTTTTTCCTGCGACGCCGCAAAGTGCTCGACTACGAACTGTTCGAGAGGCAGTCGGAGAATCAGAACAAAACCTTCCAGTTCCTCACCTCGATGCAGGAAATAAAGCTTCAGGACTGCGAACGCCGCCGTCGATGGGAATGGGAGGACGTGCAGGCCGACCTTTTCGCCGTGCAGATGAAAATCCTCAAATTGGGGCAGTCCGAAGAGGCGGGCGCGATATTCATCAACGAAGTCAAGAACATACTCATCACCGTCATGGCGGCCGCAGCCGTAATCAACGGCGAAATCACTCTCGGCGCCATGCTTGCCGTGCAGTACATAATAGGCCAGCTCAATTCGCCCGTGGAGCAGCTGATGGCATTCGTCTATTCGCTTCAGGATGTGAAAATATCCCTCGAACGCATAAACGAAGTGCACCTCGGACGCGACGAGGAGGCCGACACCGGAAAACTCACCCGCTTCGAATCGGAAAAATCTATAGAAATCAAGCACCTCGACTTCAAATACGACCCCCACGCCCTGAAACACGTGCTGCACGACATTAACCTGACCATACCGCAGGGCAAAGTCACGGCGATAGTCGGAGCCTCGGGCTGCGGAAAATCCACGCTTATAAAGATCCTGTTGGGATATTACCCGCCGAGCGGAGGATCTGTTTCGGTGGCAGGCAGCGACCTGAGCCGATACAGCCTGAAGTGGTGGCGGCGACAATGCGGCGTCGTAATGCAGGACGGCGTCATCTTTTCAGAGTCGATAGCGCGCAACATCGCAGCCGACGACAACGAGATAGACCGCACCCGCCTGCACGAAGCCGCACGCATAGCCAACATCCACGACTACATCACGGGACTGCCCCTGCAATACGACACCAAAATAGGAGCCGAAGGCAACGGCCTCAGCCAAGGGCAAAAGCAACGCATACTCATAGCTCGCGCCGTCTACCGCAACCCCGACTTCATATTCCTCGACGAGGCCACCAACGCCCTCGACGCCGGCAACGAACGCTGCATAGTCGAAAACCTCGCGGAGTTTTATCGCGGACGCACCGTCGTGGTGGTGGCCCACAGGCTTTCGACCGTACGAAATGCCGACAACATAATCGTGCTCGAAGGCGGGAAAGTGGTGGAAAGCGGAACACACGCCTCTCTGACCGAAGCCCGCGGCGCATACTACCGTCTTGTAAAAAACCAACTCGAACTCGGCGACTGACATGGACCCGCAATCACAAGAAAAACACTCGCCCCGAATCTCCGGGATGCTTGAAGAAATACCCCGACCCGTCGTGCGGCTCGGCATAGCCGTGACATTCGTGCTGCTCGCGGCCATAGCGGCGGCATTGCTGCTGGTGCCGTCGCCCTACGACCCCTCGCAAAGCCTCGGACGCCACATTTTTGCCGCGATGTTTTCATGAACCGCCGTCGCGGCGAAAAAACGCATTGAAAAAAACAACAAATTTTCGGAAATATTTGGTAGTTTGCCGAAAAATGAGTTACTTTGCACTCTGATTTGTGGCTCCTCCTAAAAAGCCGCAGAGAATGATGCGCTCTGCTGCGATATGAGAACTGAGATGGCGGCCACAACTGCTTCTATAAAAGGAAAACGAAAAAAGATAAACCACAACAGCCATGTCAAAGATTTGTCAAATCACGGGCAAGAAGGCGCTCACCGGCAACAACGTCTCGCACTCGAAGCGCCGCACAAAGCGCAAATTCAACGTCAACCTCTTCAGCAAGAAGTTCTACTGGGTGGAACAGGGCATCTGGATTACGCTCACCGTCAGCGCCGCCGGCCTACGCACCATCAACAAGCTCGGCCTCAACGCCGCCATGATGCAGGCTGCCGAAAAAGGCTACTTAACAGACAAGGATATTAAAGTTATCGGATTCTAACTATGGCAAAGAAAGCAAAAGGCAATCGCGTTCAGGTTATCCTCGAATGCACCGAACATAAGGCAAGCGGCATGCCCGGCACATCGCGCTACATCACCACCAAAAACCGCAAGAACACCACCGAGAGACTCGAGCTTAAGAAATACAATCCCATCCTTAAGCGCGTAACCGTTCACAAAGAAATAAAATAATAACCCCACGATATGGCAAAGAAAACCGTCGCCTCACTTCAGAAAGGTGAAGGCCGTACCTATAGCAAGGTCATCAAAATGGTGAAGTCGCCCAAGACCGGTGCCTACGTCTTTGAAGAAAAGATGGTGCCCAACGACGCCGTTAAAGACGCTCTTAAGTAAGACGACCCCACACTCAAGCATATAAGCAGCATCCGGAATGCACACCGCATCCCGGATGCTGCTTTTTTTTTGCGGCAAAAACTTGCGGGGGTCGGACAATGTAGTTAAATTTGCTTCGGCGATATGCCGAACGCACCCCTTATGCGTTATACCATAAAACCAAAATCCATATGGCAAAAGTCAAACCGTTCAGAGGCGTACGTCCTCCAAAAGAATTTGTCACCGAAGTGGCTTCGCGCCCCTACGATGTTCTAAACGGCGAGGAAGCCCGCTCGGAAGCCGAAGGCAATCCGAAATCGCTCTACCACATCATCAAGCCGGAAATAGACTTCGAACCCGGCAAAGACGAGCACGCCCCGGAAGTGTACGAAAGGGCAGTCGAGAACTTCAACGCCTTCCAGCGCGAAGGATGGCTCGTACAGGACGACAAAGAGCATTACTACATATATGCGCAGACCATGGACGGCCGCACGCAATATGGCATCGTAGTGGCGGCAAACGTGGCCGACTACATGGAAGGCCGCATTAAAAAACATGAGCTCACCCGCCGCGACAAAGAGGAAGACCGCATGAAACACGTGCGCATACAGAACGCCAACATCGAGCCGGTATTTTTCGCCTTCCCCGACAACAAGACCATCGACAGAATAATAGCCGAAGTGACAGCCGCAGAGCCGGAATACGATTTCGTCGCGGCCGACGGATTCGGCCACACTTTCTGGGTAGTGGACGACGACGCCACAATAAGCGCCATCACGGAAGCTTTCGATAAAATTCCGGAGCTGTATATCGCCGACGGCCACCACCGCACTGCCGCCGCAGCCCTCGTGGGCAACGAGAAAGCCAGGCTCAATCCGCAGCACCGCGGCGACGAGGAGTACAACTACTTCCTCGCTGTAGCCTTCCCGGCATCGCACCTTAAAATCATAGACTACAACCGCGTGGTAAAAGACCTCAACGGCCTGTCGCCAGAGGAGTTCCTGGAACGCCTCGGCTACAGCTTCGAAGTACACGACATGGGCACAGAACCATACACCCCGGCACGCCTGCACAACTTCTCGCTATACCTCGAAGACCGGTGGTACTCGCTCACCGCACGCCCCGGCACTTACGACGACAACGACCCCATCGGCTCGCTTGACGTGACCGTGTCAAGCGACCTCATACTGCGCGACATACTCGGCATCACCGACCTGCGCAGCGACAAACGCATCGACTTCGTGGGCGGAATCCGCGGTCTCGGCGAACTGAAACGCCGCGTGGACAGCGGCGAGATGGCCGTGGCGCTCGCCCTGTTCCCGGTGTCGATGGAGCAGCTCATGCGCATAGCCGACACCGGCAACATAATGCCGCCCAAAACCACATGGTTCGAGCCAAAACTGCGCTCCGGCCTCGTAATCCACAAACTCGACTGACACAAATACGCCGACAACGCAAGCGCCGCTTCCGGTGATTCCGGAAGCGGCGCTTTATGCTTCAGGCACTCAGAGGTGCTGCTTACTTCTTGTTGCGGTTGCCGTAGCGGCTCATGAACTTGTCCACGCGGCCTGCGGTGTCGACGAGCTTCTGCTTGCCGGTGAAGAAGGGATGCGAAGCGCTGGTGATTTCAAGTTTCACCAAGGGGTATTCAACGCCGTCTACAGTGATGGTTTCGCGTGAAGCCACAGTCGAGCGGGTGATGAAGATTTCGTCGTTAGACATATCTTTGAACACAACTTCGCGGTAGTTGGAGGGATGAATGTCCTTTTTCATATTATTGTATAGTTTTGAGCGGATTTATGAATTTGCGCTGGTAGGGCGCTATATTCGTAATGGCCTGCAAATTTAGTGTTTTTTTGCCAAGCGGCAAAATTTTTACGCCTCATAAATCACGCATTTTGCATTTCTCTTGTATTTTATGGCCGCTACAGACCCCACAAGGCGTGTCCGAATAGCATAGCGGCACCGCATCAGCGAACGATTTTAGAAAATTTCAGATAAACCCTAAAGTCTCTGTGGCAAAATTTTACTACCTTTGTGCCTTGAATATTCATCCAAATACGAAATAATGGCACAGCAAGACGACGTGTTCAAGAAAATCGTTTCCCATGCCAAGGAATACGGTTTTGTGTTTCAAAGCTCTGAAATATACGACGGCCTTTCGGCCGTGTATGACTACGGCCAGAACGGCGTAGAACTCAAAAACAACATAAAACGCTATTGGTGGGAGGCCATGACTCTGCTGCACGAGAACATCGTGGGCATCGACTCCGCCATCTTCATGCACCCTACCATATGGAAAGCCTCGGGCCACGTTGACGCCTTCAACGACCCCCTGATTGACAACCGCGACAGCAAAAAGCGCTACCGCGCCGACGTGCTCATCGAGGAACAGATAGCGAAATACGACGAGAAGATAAACAAGGAAGTGGCCAAAGCGCGCAAGCGTTTCGGCGAAAGTTTCGACGAAACCATGTTCCTGCAGACCAACGGCCGCGTGGCTGAAACAGCTGCCAAGCGCAACGCCCTGCACGAGCGCTTCGCCGAGGCCATGAACGCCGGAAACCTCGAAGAACTCCGCCAGATTATCGTCGACGAAGAAATCGTGTGCCCCATCAGCGGCACACGCAACTGGACGGAAGTTCGCCAGTTCAACCTCATGTTCAAAACCGAAATGGGTTCCACGGCCGACGGCGCCATGGCTGTGTACCTGCGCCCCGAAACAGCCCAGGGCATATTCGTCAACTACCTCAACGTGCAGAAGACAGGCCGCATGCGCCTGCCGTTCGGCATCGCGCAGATAGGCAAGGCCTTCCGCAACGAAATCGTGGCACGCCAGTTCATTTTCCGCATGCGCGAATTTGAGCAGATGGAAATGCAGTTCTTCGTGCAGCCCGGCCGCGAAATGGAATATTTCGCCTATTGGAAAGAGCAACGTCTGCGCTGGCACAAGGCACTCGGCCTCGGCGACGACAAGTACCGCTACCACGACCACGAGAAACTCGCCCATTACGCCAACGCCGCCACCGACATAGAGTTCCGCATGCCCTTCGGATTCAAGGAAGTGGAAGGCATCCACTCGCGCACCGACTTCGACCTGTCGCAGCACGAAAAATTCTCAGGCAAAAAAATCCAGTACTTCGACCCTGAACGCAACGAAAGCTACACCCCCTACGTCATCGAGACATCCATCGGCGTAGACCGCATGTTCCTCAGCGTGCTCTGCTCAAGCTACGAGGAGCAGCAGCTTGAAGGCGGCGACACACGCGTGGTGCTCCACCTGCCCGAAGCGCTCGCTCCGGTGAAATGTGCAGTAATGCCGCTCGTGAAAAAAGACGGACTTCCGGAAAAGGCACGCGAAATCGTGAACGACCTGAAATTCGACTTCGCCACACACTACGACGAAAAAGACAGCATAGGCAAGCGCTACCGCCGTCAGGACGCCATCGGCACACCTTTCTGCATCACCGTAGACCATCAGACTCTCGAAGACGGCACCGTGACGCTGCGCGAGCGCGACAGCATGCAGCAGCAGCGTGTGTCCGTGGCCGACCTGCACCGCCTCATCCATGACCGCGTGAGTCTTAATTCCCTGCTCCGCAAACTCGCATAACCTCCTCTCACTCTCAACAACTATAATATTATGAACAAGAAATTTCTCGGCATAGGCATCGTAGCGGTGCTGTTGGCCGTAATCCTCGGCGGAGGATGCAGCACCTACAACGAGCTCGTGACTCTCGAACAGGAAGTCGACGCGACATGGGCGAAAGTGGAAGTGCAATACCAACGTCGCCTCGACCTCATACCCAACCTCGTAGAAACCGTCAAAGGCTACGCCGCACACGAAAGCAACACCCTGGAGAGCGTGACACGCGCACGCGCCGGCCTCAGCGATGCATACAATGCCGCCGACAGCCTGCAAAACTCCGTAGCCGCCGGCAACGCACAGGCATTCGACAGCTACAACGCCGCACAGAGCCGCCTCAACAGCGCGCTCAGCCTCTACGTCAACGCCGTGCGCGAAGCATACCCCGACCTCAAGGCCAACGAAAACTTCAAAGACCTTCAGACACAGCTCGAAGGCACGGAGAACCGCATAGCCACCGAACGAGGCCGCTACACGGAAGTGGTGAAAGACTACAACGTGTCGCTGCGACGCTTCCCCCGCAATATCGTGGCAGGACTTTTCGGCTTCAGCGCCAAACCCCAGTTCCAGGCCGATGCCGCTGCGCAATCGGCTCCTAAAGTGCAGTTTTAAGACTTTGCCTAAGAAATGAAAAAAATCCTCATATTCGCCATCGGCGTGGCCGCAATGCTTGCCGCAGCGAGCTGCAGAGAAGACGAGGCCAAGACAACGTGGGAAGAGTACGCCGACTGGCGTAAGACCAACATCACATGGCTCGAACAGCAGCAGGCACGCAAAAACCCCGACGGCACGCCCTACTACGAAGTGGTGACGCCTTCGTGGTACAGCGGGGCTTATGTGCTCCTGCACCGCTTCGACGAACCGAACACCGACAACCGCCCCGATTGGCCACCGCTCTCCACCAGCACCATCGACGTGATATACCAAGGGTTCAACTGCGAAGGCGAACGCTTCGACTCGTCGCTGAGCCAGACTGTCTACGGCCCCGGCATAATGCGCTTCAAGCTAAACCAAGTGATCAAAGGATGGACTGCTGCGTTCGAGACCATGAACGTGGGCGACAGCGCAGAAATACTCTGCCCCTACAACATGGCTTATGGCGAAACCTACGTAAACAGCCTCATCAAGCCCTACTCTGCCCTGCGCTTCAACGTGCGCCTCGTCGACATCTACGCCTACGAGAAGAAGTAAGAGGTTGTTTAATAATGCTTGTTAATGACAGGGCCGAAATTTTTCAGACGGA
>OFGE01002206.1_pt1 | contig 14838 bp, 12 predicted proteins | sample 1521681 | NCBI WGS metagenome assembly OFGE01 (sample SAMEA3504093, study PRJEB24116) | mouse gut metagenome | biome: mouse gut; feature: mouse-associated habitat; material: faeces | place: Denmark | collected 2011 | reverse complement strand
TGTACATCTTTCTCCCTTGCTTGATTTTATTGTTGTCTATAAAACATTTGATGTTGCATTGCTGCAGCTCTGTCGTTGCAAACAGGCTCATCACATAGGAACCTGTACCCCAGACGGCAAGCTCACATTTCTTCTCCCGCAATGTTTCTATGACCCTGTTCAGCTCTTCGCGTTGACATTTCTGCCTTTTTAGATATTTTTGGATTGCATAAGCCGTACTGTTATCTTTAATCTGTAATGGTTTCAGGCACGTTTTCTGGTATATTTGAATCAGAGTCATGCCTTCGTGTTTTTGATCCACGCATTCCATTCCATGCTGTGCCATCAGATAATCCAGAGACTTTTCGGAAAAATAATTAATATGCTCCAAATTAAAATGATTCGGGATCGGAAACGGATCTTCACCTATCTGAGAGTAGTCCGGTACACTAATGAAAAAAAATCCATTTGGTTTTAACATTGCCTGGAGATTTGCAATCCCTTTCCTTGGAAACAACAAATGCTCGGCTACTTCAAATAGGAAAACAGCATCGTATTTCTCATATTCATCAGGCAGAACTTCTGAATAGATATTGGAAATATAAGCCTGAACCCCTGCTTCCTGCATACGGGATACACTTTCTTCCGAAGGATCTGCGGCGGACAAATGGGTATATCCGTGCTGCTTCAGCGCTCGGATGAAGCGGCCGTTTCCGGCTCCGCATTCCAGAAGATTTGCATCTTTGGAGACGTACTTTTCCAAAAAATCCTCTACCGAATCATAACGGTAATTGTTATCATCTTTGCTGTCATCGCCGTAAAAATTACAGTGCGTGTAGTAATAGTCATAGTCGTCCATAGCTGCGGCAGTATCAGCATAGACAAAACCGCAGTTCTCACAGGAAACAATACAATAGGAAGAGGGAAGATGATAATCTGCCGGTACACTCATGTGAATCTGTTCGATGGGTATGGAATTGCAGGTATTGCAAAGTGGACAGCATCTTTTCGTCATAGTCTGGCACCTCCCGGGACGTGATAATATATTTTCAAATACAGTTCTATATCTGTAAGCCTTCTGCCCAAGGGGCTTCTCCCGACAACCACAATTCCTCCAGATATTCTTTATCCCTCAGAGTATCCATCGGTGACCAGAACCCCGGATGGCGGTAGGCCGTCATCTCGTTATTTTCAGCAAGCAGCTCAAAAGGCCGGCCCTCCAGCATGTCAGAACCGTCTCCAAGATAATCGAAAATCTCCGGTGAAAATACTCCATATCCGGCATTCACCCAGGACTGGTCCGAACGGGCCTTCTCCTTGAAGCTGTCGATGCATCCGGAATCTTCATTAATCTTTACCGCGCCAAAACGCCCGTCCGGTTTCGTGACGGTTATAGTCGCAATACGGCCATACTGCCGATGACAATCCAGCAGCTTGGGAATATCCACATTTGAAACTCCGTCCCCATATGTAAATAAAAATTCCTCGTCCCTTACATATTCCTGTATTTTAAGAAGCCTCCCTGCCGTCAGGGTGTTCAGTCCGGTATTGATCAGAGTTACTTTCCAGGGCTCTATTTTATTTTTTAGAAATTCCTTTTTGCCGTTTTGCAGATCGATCGACACGTCAGAATATCTGGAATAATAATCTACAAAATACTGCTTGATCATATGCCCCTTATATCCGCAGCATAGTACAAACTCATAGAACCCAAAACGGGAATACCATTTCATAATATGCCACAGTATGGGACGGCCTCCAATCTCTATCATAGGCTTGGGGCGAAACTGGGATTCCTCCCCGATCCGGGTTCCCTTTCCGCCTGCCAGAATTACGACCTTCATCCGATCACCATACCTTCCAGGGGGCGTGCCCTTGCTGCCACAGTTCTTCCAGAAACAGCCTGTCCCGTATGGTTTCCACAGGCTTTGTCTTGCTCACCGCCAGCAGCAGGATATCTTCCCGCTTTCTGCCGCTCCGCTCCGCCGCCGCAGCGACCTTTGCCTCTACTGCCTTTATATTTTCACTGATACTCATGGTTCCCTGCCTTCTTTCTAAGCAAATTTTTCAGCATTCTGCCTTACCTGCCGCCCGCTTCCCTCCACAGATACGGCGTCAATATATACTCTGCCCTTCCGTTACGTTTTTCGCATCGGAAACAATCGTGTCATATGGCTGCAGACCGGTACTCTGCCCCGCCTTCACGATGGCATATTCCTGATTCTGCTCTACAATTTCCACAACTACAAACCGCGCCATAGAACTGTTGGCAACGTATACCCCTGTCTGCAATGCCAAATCCGAAACCGTATAGCGTTCCGCGTTTTCGCCTTCGCCAATCAGGATAACGTCCCCTGTTTTCAATGTGCCGTTATTTTGCTCTACATAGGCGTTTTCCTCATCCGAAGCAACGACTGTCACTTCAAGGAAACGTCCCTTCTCACCGTTTGCCAGCATTACGCCCTTGCTCACGCCGCCCTCTACGATACAATTCAGAGGGATACGCAGCAGGGATTTTTCCACAATGGCGTCATTCGGGATTTTCAGACCTTCCACTGCCTTGTTTTTCAGGCTGAAGGAAACTGTCCGCCGTTCCATAAAGCTCTCCATATATTCATAGCTGGAAAATACAACCTTCGTTTTTTCCTCACCCTGCTCAATGGTTTCCACCAACGCGCTTACGCGCAGGGTTTCTTCCTCCGTCACAATATCCAGCGAACGTGTATCGCCCTTTTCCCAGCCCAGCGTATCCTGTACAGGCAGAAAGGCGACGATATACCACTTATTGCTGGAAACAATCTTAAACAGCGGATCACCCTCCGCCACCGTCTTGGCTTTGGAGATATACTCCGTATCTGTGCCGCCAATCTGCGCTTCCGTAATGCTTTCCAGCGTATCCGGCGTAAGTGTTTCCTCCAGCCCGTCATAGCTCAGGCAAAGTATGCCGCTTTCCTGTGTATTGATAGAACTCATGCTTTTCGCCAGCTGCTGCTGGTAGGAGCTTCTTTCCTGCGTCAGCTGGGAAAGGCTGTCCACATTTTCCGTCAGCCAGATTTCATTCCGCTGATCCATAAAGGAACTTACCTGGCTTTTCATGGTATACATATAAGAAACATTTGATTTCATGGAACGTCCGGCATATGTATCCACTGTACGGGTGATATTATCCTCCAGACGGGCAATATCCTCCGAAAAAACGGAAAGGTCTGTCCGCGCTTTCTGCGATTTCAGAATATCCAGGTCAATCGCGTCCAGCTTGCCCTCCAGAACGTCCGTAGAATCCGTATCCTTGACGGTACAGACTGCCGCGCCCTTCATCACATAATCCCCCTGAGAGTATTGATAAAACGGCTGTCCGGAACGGGTGCTTGTCCCGACGTATTCATCCCGCACAATCAGCCCAGTATGCAGCTGGGGCGCAGTAATGCTGCCATATTCCACTGTTTCCACGTTGATTTCCGATTTTTTGGACGCCAGCAGGAATATCTGCCCGCATAAATAGAGCGCAATCATCGCAAAAATCAGCAGGGGCATTACCATATACGCGCGTTTACGCTTTTTCCTCTGCTTTTTCTGTTTTTTTGCAGTTGCGGCTGGCGGCGGATAGCCCTGAGATTTCCGCGTCTGTACCTGCCGCTGTTTTCTTTGCCGTTCCTGCTCGAAGCTATATACATTATCCCGCACAGGGTAACGGCTGGGCGGCCGGGCTTCCCGCCGGGGCTGAGCCTCCCTGCGCGGCGGGGCCTTTCTTCTATTCCTTGAGGAACCTTTTTTCATAAGAATCCTCCTGACCTTCTTATCATGCCCAGTCCCACACATACAAAAGCGAAGTGCGGACAGGCTGCTTTGAAATATCTCTGAAACATCTTTGAAATATCTCTGAAATAATTTATGTCGTTCTATTATAATACATTTTTTGGATAACGTAAACAAAAAACGGAGGGATTTCTCCATTAAAATAAAAAAAAGACGACACCACCCCTGTTTTTCCCTGAAAAACCGCCTGTTTCCGCCATTTTTGCATAAAATCCCTATTCTTCTTCATGGATAAAACAGGGCTGTCCCGCCCGCTTTGTTCTATTCCTCCACCCCATGCCATACATTAGATTGTATGGATACGATTTTTTACGGAGAACGGAGGAATGATAATGGAGAAATTTGATATTTACAAGGACATCGCAGAACGCACGGGCGGAGATATCTACATCGGCGTTGTGGGTCCCGTGCGGACTGGCAAATCCACGTTTATCAAGCGGTTTATGGATTTGCTTGTACTGCCCAACATCGCCAATACCTACACCCGCGAACGCGCGAAAGACGAACTTCCGCAGTCCGCCTCCGGCCGGACGATTATGACGACCGAGCCGAAGTTTGTGCCGAATGAAGCAGTGGAGATTTCTTTGGGGGACAACACGGATTTCCGCGTACGCATGATTGACTGCGTGGGCTATCTTGTGCCAGAAGCGGAAGGCCATATGGACGGGGAAACGCCCCGTATGGTACATACCCCTTGGTCAGAGGAACCCATGCCCTTTCTTGAGGCGGCAGAAATGGGGACAAAAAAAGTCATTACAGACCATTCCACCATCGGCATGGTCGTCACGACGGACGGCTCTGTCACAGATATCCCGCGGGAAAACTATGAAGACGCGGAGGAACGTGTCATTGCAGAACTGAAAGAAATCGGCAAGCCGTTCATTATACTGCTGAACACTGCCACGCCTTACAGCGACGGCACGCAGGCGCTCCGCGGAGAATTAGCGGAAAAATATGAAGTACCTGTCATGGCGGTAAACGCCGCGCAGCTGAAAGCGGAGGACATCCGCAAAATACTGGAAGAAATGCTTTACCAGTTCCCTATCCGAGAACTGCGGTTCTTCTTCCCCGGCTGGGTGGAAACGCTGGAGCCAGAACACTGGCTGAAAAGCGGCATGGTAGAAGCATTGAAAGGCGTCATGGAAAAGGCAGATAAGCTGGCAGACGTGCCGGAGGCTGTGGAAGGGCTTGCAGAACAGGAATTTTTGAAAAAAGCCTATACCGACCACATCCTCCCCGGGGAAGGCGCGGCAGATATTGCTCTGACATTCGATGACGGACTGTTTTACCGTATTTTAAGTGAAACGGTAAACCTTCCCATCGAAAACGATTACGCCCTGATTTCTACAATCCGTATGCTTTCGGAAACAAAGCAGGAATACGATAAAATCGCCGCCGCCCTCAGCGACGTTAAACGCAAGGGCTACGGCGTCGTCACTCCCGTATTTGAGGAAATCACGCTGGAAAAACCCGAAGTATTCAAGCAGGGCAGCCGCTACGGCATCAAACTGCGCGCAAAGGGCGAATCCATACACCTGATAAAGGCAGATGTGGAAACGGAGGTCTCGCCCATCATCGGCAACGAAGAGCAGTCCCGCGAGTTTATCGACCACCTGATTTCGGACTACGAGGAAGAGCCCGAAAAAATCTGGGATTTGAATATATTCGGCAGGACGCTCAGCTCCATGGTCAGCGATGGCATGCAGAATAAGATCTACCGCATGCCGGAGGATGCACAGATGAAATTGCAGGAAACTCTGCAAAAAATCGTGAACGAGGGCAGCGGCGGACTGATTTGTATTATATTGTAAGTTTTTGAAAAACATTGTTGTACGCAGAACAGGGAATCTCCCATAAAGAAGATTCCCTGTTTTCCTGCCCTTCCCAAATCAAACTTACATCAAAGGGAACGGTACGACCTTCAAATTCTGTTCCAAAGCCTCCGCAACGACATCTGTTTCAAACCTTCCATCCGTTGGGACAACAGGGATATTCATTTCCCCGTAATGTGCTTTCATATAATATACCACATTTTGCAGATTTAGCTTTCCGTCCTCGGAGCCTTCCAGCATCTGCGTCCCAACCTCCGGGTCTTCCGCGCATAGCTTCGTCAACCTTTCCTCGACCCCCGGACCTGTTTCCGCCTGTGCCCATTCTTCCAGCGTCCATTTTCCGTTTCGCTTTTCAAAATCCAGACGGATAAAATCAATCCTTCCGTCCCACAGGCGGAATTCGTAGCCGCTTTTGTCGGTACGAATGAGGACATATTTATCCAAATCCAGCCGTGTGTATACTGTCAACCTGTTCCCTTCCTCCTTCATCTTGAATATGGTCGGCGCGAAAATGACTGTGCTGTGCCCCGCGCCGCCGGTATTCCCGTTATACCGCTCCGAAACCGCATCGTACACCGCGCGGACGCGCTCGTCCTCCCCTGCGCCAAGTATGCTCCATTTTTCATTGGCAGGCGGCTCATAGGTATGGTTGTCAAACGTATACTGCGCCAGTTCGTCTGTATATACGCTCGCATCATACACAAATGGTGCGCAAAGTGTGGAATCCACCGCTGAATAGAGGAAATACCATTCCCCCGGGGTCTGTTCCGTGTTCCGCTCCTGCCCCAGAATGTCCTGGCAGGCAAATTTCATGATATGCCCTTTCAGCGTGCCCAAATCCTCCCCTGCCGCAAACGCGCTCAGGCAGTATTTCAGCGCGGGCTCGCCCATCCAGACCAGCTCCTTGTATTCCAAACAGTCTGTATAGTCCAAAGGATTGGAGGAAAGCATTGCTTCGGTGTTTTCCTCTGTGATTGCCGAAAGCAGCCTTTCTACTTGTTCTATCTGATTTATTGGTCTTTTTTCCATAGTCCTGTCGTACAGCAGCCATTCCATGCGCTCCTGTGCCTCGGCTTCGTCCAGTTCCACCAATGCGGCAACCTGTTCCGGTGTATCAATTCCATCATAGAAATAGCGGTTCAGTGCAAGAACAAATCTCTGCAAATATTGTTCTCCGCCTGTAGTAAACTCTCTTAAATCCCTTTCCCCAAAATACTGCTTTGCCACTTCCCTGTCATATCTATAAATATACTTTATAGATGCGTCCGTTTCCCATAAATCCAAAGAATATTCGACATAATCCGCATTTTCCACCAAAGCAAGGAAAATCATCGCCTGTATATCCAGCCAGCGGGTATCAACCCAAACACCGTCCTCTGTCGGCGTGAGAATTTCCGTATCTTTTCCTGCTTTCAGGTAGAGCTTTGCGCCGTAAGGTTCTTCCGTTGTAAACAACTCCATGCCTTCTTCACTGCGCGTCACGCCATACGGCAGGGGAAAAAGCCCGAATATCTTTCCGACACCGCTTGCATTGCCAACATAATCCAGCTTTGCGTTAAGAAGCTCCCGCACTTTTGCCTCCGTATAACTGCCGTATACAATGCCCGCGCCAGCCTCATTCAAAAAATACGTCATGCGCTTTTGCGCCGCGGCATTGTCCAGATTCACCAGTTCATGAATTTCCCGCGTGCTGTCCCTCCCCTGATAAAAATATTTGTTCACTGCCTGAACGAACGCACGGAAGGTTTCTTTATCCGCCGCAAACTGTCGGAGGTCTGTTTCCCCGAAATAGCGTTTCATATAATCGCGGTCAAAATGGCTGTCAAAGCTATACTGTTCCCTATTTTCAACCAATTCGAATAGTACCCCATCTATATCTTCCACCAAAGCAAGGAACAGCATCGCATGAATTTCTCTCCAACGGCTATCCTCATAACTTTCCCCTTCCAGTGTATAAACTGTTTCTTTCGTTTCCTCCCAATTTACGGGAAACAGCAAAACATCTTGGGGATATTTCAGGGTATCCCGCGTAGCTATGTCCCGTGGACCGCCATACCTTGGCTGCTCCATAAAGGAATAGGAATCCTTCCTTTCATATTCCGCGCCTTCCGGCATTGGCATCAGTTCCAACAGGTTTATGATAGATGCATTGTCCTCCCACGAAACCGGCTTCGCCTGATACATCGCCGTCACGATTTCCTCCGTATAATCGCCGTACACAATATCCGACCGTTCCGCCTGGCACCCGACAAACGCAGTCCCACAGCATACCGCCAGAGCCGCCGCCGTAAACAGCGCAGTCCCCCGTTTTTTCACGCTCATATCGAAAATGTTTTCAAACCGTGTTTTCAGCTCCTTTTTCCCGCCGGAAAATGCCGTTGTCAGTACAGCGCCGTTCTGCTGTCCTTCGCGTACTGTGCGCAGTATTGCCATGCTGTACGCCTGCCGTTCCTCCAGAGAGCAATCCCGCATGACGGAAACATCGCAGGAATATTCCATGTCCCGCTCCGCAAGCCGTGCCATCCAATGCACAAAGGGATTGAAAAAGTGCATCGTCCGCGCCAGCAGGAGCAGTGCCTTGAACCACAAACCCCGCCGCTTGCAGTGCGTCAGCTCATGCTTAAGTATCAGCCGCATATCGCCCGGCTCCCTGTCCTCGGAATTGATATAGATTCCCTGCCGGAACAGACCCATGCAGAGCGGGCTGTGCAGTGCGCCGCAGAAATACAGCACAGGGCATTTTTCCAGCCCCATATCATGGCAAAGGCTGTGATAATCATCCAACAGAGCGGTATCCCGCACCTTCCTGCTGTTCCGCTTCAGCATACGCCGGAAAGCAGCGTATTTCCAGCCCTGCCAGCCTGCAAACGCCAATGCGCCCACAATCCAGAACAGCCAGAGCCTCTCCGCGGCGAAATCCTGAAAACCAACCTCCGGTTCTTCCTCTGGAAACGGCAGGAGCATGTCCTTTGCCCCGCCTACCCACTGCGATTCAAGGAGATGGAGTTCCCCTGCTGATTCTGTGGGGATTGTTTCCGGCTTCCCCGGTGTTTCCGGCAGTTCCGCAGAAATTACCGGAGCAGGCAGGTTCACGCGCATCCCTTCCATGGGCTCTGGCAGGGAAAGCTGTATCGGCAGTACAAGCCGCACCGCCACGACGACCCACAGCAGGTAACGCCATTTCACGCCGTAACGCCTGCCCAGCAGATTGGAGCAAAGCCCCAGCGGCACGATAACAGCAAGCGAAAACAGCGACACTTCCAACAGGTTTCGGAATACAGTATCCATCATTGCCCGCCTCCTGTCTTTTCGCGGATGAACGCCGCCAGCTCGTCTAAATCCTCCTCTGAAACGGAACGGCTTTCATAGAGCGAAGCGACCAGCTTCGTCAGCGAACGGTTATTCATTTTCTCCAAAAACAGCCTGTTCTCCACAGCTAAGTAATCCTTTTCCTCCACCAGAGGACGATAAAAACGATTTTTGCCCTCTTTATGACTCTCCAGAAAACCCCGGCTGATGAGCCTGTTTAAGAGCGTCTGCAAAGCCGACACGTTCCACGGACGGCTCCGCTCCAAAAGGTTCTTAATTTCCGATGTGGAAAGCGTTCTGCCTTCCTCCCAAATGACTTTCATGATTTCCAGTTCCGTATCCGGCAGGCGCGTAAATTCGTTCATAGCATTCAACTCCTACATTTGTATGATTTACTATATCATACACTTGTAAGAGTTCTTTGTCAACACCTTTTGCCCTCCTGTTTTCCAAAAATATACTGGAAATTTCTGCATATCCCCTCTTGACAAAGGGACAGGGGCAGGGTATCATATGGGTGTTCATCGGAGGGCCTGTAAAAAAGATACGGCCGGATAAGATGCTTAGCCAGAAGGGCTATGTTGTCTTATCCGGTCTTTTTGCTTATGATAGACTTTTTGAGGAGGATTGCGAAATGTATTTATTAAAAGGAAACATCAGGAAATTGTATTTCAAATACCTATCCGCCGCTTTCGGGAGCGCATTGATTACATCGGTCTATGCCCTTGTCGATATGGCAATGGTCGGGCAATACCACGGGCCCGTAGGAACAGCCGCGCTGGCTGTCATACAGCCCGTCTGGAATGTCATATACAGCCTTGGCCTGCTGATGGGGATTGGCGGTTCTGTGCTTTTCAGCATGGTACGCGGCAAAGCAGAAGAGGAAAACGGACGGGAAAACGAATATTTTACAGCGGCTGTGATTGGCGGGATATTCCTTGCGGCTGTCGCATGGGCGGGCATACTGCTTTTGGAACGTCCGATACTGTTGTTTTTCGGGGCAGACGAAAGCTTTCTGCCTTTGGCGGAACGCTATCTTTTGCCCATAAAGATTGTATTCCCCCTGTATCTGTTCAATCAGGTCATTTCCGCTTTCCTGCGGAACGACAACCGCCCTGAGCTTGCCGCGGCAGGCGTGCTTGTCGGAGGGCTGTTTAATATGGCAGGGGATTATGTTTTCGTATTTACGTTCGATATGGGGATATTCGGGGCGGGGCTTGCCACGGCAATCGGCGCCGTACTCAATTTCATTGTTGTTTGCAGCCATTTTTTCTCAGGGAAAAACACGCTCCGGCTGCAAAAACCAGACAGATTGCTCTGTAAATTAAAGGAAATTTCTGTGACAGGATTTTCTACATTTTTTATTGATATTGCGATGGGAATACTGACGGTATTGTTCAACCGACAGATTATGAAATACCTTGGGACGGACGCACTCTCGGTTTACGGCATCATTATCAATATCAGCACATTTGTACAGTGCTGCGCTTACAGCGCAGGGCAGGCAGCACAGCCCATTATATCCATCAACCTCGGCGCGGGGCAAAGCGGCAGGATACGGGAAACGCTGCGCTACGCACTCTGTTCTACCGCGGTTTTCGGTATATTTTGGACAGTACTGAGCATGGCATTCCCAAACCTGTACGTCTATATTTTTATGAAGCCTTCAACGGAAATATTGGAAATCGCCCCCAGCATTATACGGACTTACAGCAGTTCTTTCCTCCTGCTGCCGCTGAATATTTTTTCAGCCTATTATTTTCAGGCAATCATGAAGCCGCGAACCGCCTTTGCCGTTTCCATTTTCCGCGGGTGTATCATCAGCGGCATCCTGATTATAGCCCTCCCCGTCCTGACCGGGGCAGATTCCATATGGTTCGCGATGCTGGCAACAGAAATTGTGACAGCAGTTTATGCCACAGGAAAGATTCTGCGGTTCACAAAAGAACTCCCTGCAGGGACAGCGCAGTAATACAGGCATATTGCAACACGGGTCATGGTGTCCGGTACGCCGGACACTAATACCTGTGATTGACATATTCGTCTATTACAGACTTCCGTCTTTCCTCCCGGAACACCCCTTCTTCTCTCAGGCATTTCAGTATCAGGCTGCTGGTAGAATGGAGTATGATATTTTCTTCCTGAATGACAATCTCAAACAATTTCCCATTCAGATATTTACTCCGCATTTTCACAAAATACGCCTCCACGCCCCTGAAATCCAGCATACGCAGGGCGGCAAGCGTAGCGCGGTCTTTCCTGCTGTAATAATAATTGCTTTTCTCCAGATAATCCCGTTTCAGCTCATATTCCATATCGCGGGCAGTGCTGACCGCTTTCATTTCCTTTGCCAAAGCATTATAATACTGATAATTAAACAGAGCCTTTTCCAGTGTGTCCATATTGCGGAAGGGGCCAATATCCCCATAGACCACTGCCTCATAGTTACGCTGCAAATATTCCCGTTTGGTCATATCCCCCTTAGCGTACTGGTCTATCAGGCTCTGTCTGTATTTGAAATATTTCTGTATTGCATTCATAGAGCTGCCCTCTTTTCCAACCATTCCCTGTGGTATGCGCCCCCGCGCCCTGTTACAATAAAGAAAGACAGAACGCAAGACGGGGAGGATACATATGACTTTTTTAGATTATTTTCAGCAGACCATACAGCCACAGCTGGCGGCAATCGACCTTTTCCTGAAAACGGAGGAACCGCCCTATGCGGCGCAGACAGCCGCCGTTCTGCTCGGCATTACATCGGGCGAAATGGAGAAGCTTCTCGCGCAGGAAAAGCTTTCGCTCATTACAAAGGGCGTATTTCTGCGGCTGATGCGGCAGGGTTCATCACCGTTATGCCGTATGCTTGACCGCGAAATCCGATGCGGCTCACCAAAGCACTATACACCGGCAGCCATAGCCTATATTTATGATTTGGATATCGGCGAAGTCCTGTCGGCAGCGGAACAGCTTGGCGAAAACACATTCGAAAGCGGACGGCTTTCCGAGTTATTTGAATACATACAGGTTCCCGACCGTGTATACCGGAAATAGAAAAACGGCAGAGCACGCCTGTTCTCCGAAGGAAAGCCCATAAAAAAGGCGGCTTTATGGGTTTTCCTCCAAATTTTCGGCAGCCTTTCAGACGGTATATACAACATCTTCTGCCAGTCCATCTACCGTTTCCTTTCCCAGAAGCAGCTCCACAATTTTCAGTCCAAAGGGAATGGCCGTCGCAGGACCGCGCGATGTCACAACATTCCCATCAGCGCAGACGCGCTCCTTGGAAGGCGTTGCACCAGTGAGATGTTCCTCCATGCCGGGGTAAATGGTTGCCGTTCTGCCCTGCAAAAGTCCCAGACCGCCCAGCACCATAGGCGCAGCACAAATCGCGCAGACCAGACTGCCTTTTCCATGCGCGTCCGTCAGCAGTTCTGTAAGTCCCTTATGCTTTTGGAGGTTCAATGTGCCGGGCATACCGCCTGGCAGTATCAATGCGTCCGCATCTGTGAAATCGGCTTCCTCAAAAAGAACGTCCGCCGCATAGGTTATCCCATGCGAGCCGGTCACGCTTTTCTCTCCGGAAACAGAAATAAATTTTGCATCAATACCCACGCGGCGAAGAAGGTCAAGGGGGGTAACAGCCTCCATTTCTTCAAACCCTTCCGCCAAAAAAATATATGCTTTTTTCATGAAAATTCCTCCTTTGTTTTTCCTGTCAAAAAGGCTCAGGCTGCACCTTCAAGCCTTTTTTGCGGGACTGTCGATATAAAGGGACTTGTTCCATCGGCTCTCTGAAAAATCAGGCTTTTACATAACAGCCTCCATGTTCACAAGAAATTGTTTGAAATCAGGCTGCTTTTTCATTCTACTCCATTTTTCAGGATTTATCAACTGCGCTTTCGGGTACCTGCCGTCTTTCGTTCCGTTATCACCCAATCCACACGGCAATCGAACGACTCTTTGGGCACTTCATCCAACAGCAGGCTTTCCCAGCAGAGCACAGCAGACACGCCAGTGATTTTCGGCAGATAGCGGTCATAATACCCGCCGCCATAGCCCAATCGATACCCACGCCTATCGCACGCCAGACAGGGTATGACCGCCAGCCCGATTTCCTCCGGCGGCACGACCGGTGCGTCCTCCTCTGGCTCCAAAATACCGTACCGTCCTGCCGAAAGGGACGACAGGGACGTAATTTCGCGCGCATCCATCTGTCCGTTTTTCCCGCATTTCGGCACAGCAACGCGTTTTCCATCTTTCCATGCCTGCCGGAAAAGTTCCGTTACGTCAATTTCTCCGCCTGTGGCAACGTAACAAAACACTGTTTTTGCTTTCTGGTATGCCGCAAGCCCCCAAACCCTCCGGCAGGCTGCCGCATTTCCCTGTCTTTTTTCCTCAGGGGAAAGCATGCCCCGTCTGGCTTTTGCCCATTCCCGAAGACGTTTTTTCTCCGCCGCCGCATCCATACTCCGCACCTCCTGCAACATACAAAAACAGGGTCGTTTCTGTTAAAACAACCCCACTTTTGAAAGATATCTGTCAATCAGCTCCAGCTTTGCTTCCGTAGAATAGCCCATTTTCCGGCTGATAAATGAACACAGCAGCTCCATCGTGAACATAACGGCAACATACGAATTGAAAAACGTATTGCTGTCCACGCTGACCGTCAGAATCTGCGTTGCATATTTTGCCAGCGGCGAGCTTGCTTTATCCGTTATCAGAATAACCTTTGCTCCCGCTTCATACGCCATCTGCGCCGCAAGCAGGTCCATTTCCGAATACCGCGGGAAACTGGCGGCAATGATGCAGTCATTTTCCGTAATATCGCAGAGATGGTCGATGACGTTCAACGCAGGGTGTGATGTTTCATATACATCTGTCAGCAGATGTTTCAGAAGCATCAGCATCATATCCCCAACGCAGCTGTTCGCACGGGAGGTTACAATAAATTTCCGCTTGCTCCCCACAACCAGGCCCGCCGCCCGTTCAAAGGCTATGGTATCATTCTGGCTGACGCAGGATTTCAGGTTCTGCATGACATTGGAAAAATAGCTCTCCATAATGTCGCTCTGCCCCAGCTTGCCTATGCTCAGCTTGAGCCGCTCCGAAGGTATGGTAATGCTGTCGGATACGCTGTTGATACGCTCGGTATACGTTTTGCGGATACTGCGCTGAAAATCCATAAAGCCGGTATAGCCAAGCGTTCTCGTAAAGCGTATCACAGAAGAATCGCTGACATGCAGCCGCTTCGCAATCTCCGTTGAAGTAATAAAGCATGCCTCCGCAAAGTTATCCAATATAAATTCGGCAATCAGTTTTTCTTTTTTCGTCAGTTTCACGCCCATCAGCCGCGCCTGCAGTTCTTCTGTCATCGTTCCAACCTCCGTTTCAAAGCGCCTTGCCCCCATTTTACCTATTATAAACATATCAGGCGGACAATTTCAATAGTCAGAAAGAAACAAACGCAAATGCGCCGCATAAAATACATGTGCCGACCTATTTCACAAGGTTTTCCAGCCGGACAAGCCGTTCGATATCATTCGATACGTATACCGATGCTGCAAGATGCTGGTCATAGCGGATACAGCTGCCTACGTCCGGTCTGCGCGGCGAAATGACAACCTCGTTCAGCCGTCCCAGCGTCAGACTGCGCTCAAACGCCCGCTGGTATTCCTCTTCCAGCACCTGCAAAATATCCCTTGCGTTTTGCAGGCAGACCATGGAAAGGTCATAAACCGCCTCTTTTGACGCACCCCTGATAAAGCCGGGCATAACATACGGCAGTATCAGATTGATGGAAGGTATCAGGTTGCCGTCCTCCTCCGTTTCCTGCTCCACGCTGTCCCCGCCCAAAAACGGATACATGGACGTTTCCACAAACCATGTCCGCAAAGACGGGATA
>OFGE01002195.1_pt1 | contig 14881 bp, 18 predicted proteins | sample 1521681 | NCBI WGS metagenome assembly OFGE01 (sample SAMEA3504093, study PRJEB24116) | mouse gut metagenome | biome: mouse gut; feature: mouse-associated habitat; material: faeces | place: Denmark | collected 2011 | reverse complement strand
ATATCCGCTGTTCATCTTATAATGACTGCAAGCGAGGCGCTTGCAGTCATTTTTGTTTTGCACGAAGGAGACAAGCTATGGAGATGAAGTACAAGGCGGAGAACCGGCAGCTGACCATCACCCTCACCGGCGAGCTGGACCACCACGCCGCCAAAAGCCTGATGGATTCCATCGACCGCTGTATCGAGCAGAACCTGCCCGCCAAAACTCTGCTGGACCTGGCGGGACTGACCTTCATGGACAGCTCCGGCATCGCGGTGGTGCTGCGGGCCAAGCGGCGCATGGAGGCCCTGGCCGGGGCGCTGGTGGTGGTGAACATCCCCCGTCAGGCGGCCCGGGTGCTGGAGACGGCGGGTCTGGACCGATATGTGGATTTGATTTAGGAGGGAGAGCGCCATGAAAACCAAGAGCACCAATTACATACACCTGGACTTTCTCAGCCGCAGCGCCAATGAGGGATTTGCCCGAACGGCGGCGGCGTGTTTTGCCGCCCAGCTGGACCCGACTCTGGATGAGGTCAATGACATCAAAACCGCTGTCAGTGAGGCGGTAACAAACTGTATTGTACACGCCTACCCGGACAAACTGGGCACCGTGACCCTGCGGCTGCGGCTTTTTGAGGATAATGTGATGGAAATCGTGGTCAAGGACACCGGGGTGGGCATCCCCGATGTGGAGAAGGCCAGAAAGCCTCTTTTTACCACCGGGGGAGCCGACCGCTCCGGTATGGGGTTTACCATCATGGAGAGCTTTATGGACAGGCTGACCGTGCGCTCCGTGCCGGGAAAAGGCACGTCCGTGGTGATGAAAAAACGGCTGGCGCCCCGGCTGAAAGCGGTGAAATGAGCGCCGCGCTGGAGCTTTTGCGGGCGGCGCAGGAGGGAGACCGGGACGCCTGTGAGCAGGCATTTCGCCAGACGATCGTAACCACACTTGTCTTCTCCGTACTGCTTGGCTGCATCATTGCCTGTTGTTTTGGACCTATGCTTTCCATTCTTCGTGCAGAGGGGCAGGTCGCCGCGCATTTTCGGGATTATTATCAGATCATGCTTTTGGAGCTACCGGTGATGGTGGTCAATTCTTCGTTTGGAATGTTCATACGCGGCGAAGGGCGCCCGGAATATTACATGAAGATCAGTTTGATCAATGTGATACTGAATATTTTTCTGGATCATGTCTTTGCCTGCCGGCTGCAGATGGGAGTTGCCGGGATTGGGTTGGCGTCTCTTCTGGCGGCGGTGGTTTCGCTTATCTGTATCCTGTATTTCTTCATGAGGAAAGCGAGAGTTTACCGTCTGGGGAAGTTCCGGTTTTCCCGGGAGGTCTGCGTGCATTCCCTCTTAAATGGAAGCTCGGAATTTATCGGTGAGATGTCTACCGGAATTGCCATGTTTGCCTATAATTTTGTCATCATGAGGAAGATCGGGACGGACGGCGTGACGGCGTTTACGATCGTGGGGTATGTGGCGTTTGCATTCAGCATGGTCGTCGTTGGATTTGGGCAGGGGGCAAGCCCGCTGATCAGTTTTGCCTATGGCGCGAAAGAGAAGGGGCTTGCCGCAGATATTCGAAAGCGGACGAATCGTTTTGTTTTTGGTGCGGGAACAATAGTGTTCCTTTTAATGACTGCGGGGATGGAATGGTATAGCGAAGTGTTCGTGAAGAATGATACGGTGGCAGGAATGATACGGTCGGGGATGATTATCTTCATGACTTCCTTTTTCCTATCGGGTATAAATGCCGTCACTTCGTTCTATTTTACCGCGACGGGACATGCCTTCCAGTCGGCTGTGATCTCGGCGTCCCGGGGATTTTTGGTCCTGCTCGCGTGTATCTTTACTTTACCGTATCTGTTCGGGATGACGGGAGTGTGGCTGGCGGCTCCTGTGACGGAAGCGGTGACATTCGGGATCACGATGTTCTTTTTGAGGTCTGATCGTGGAACGAAGAGTAACGGCTAACTGAGAGATAACAGGAAAAGTGTTTCATTTGACAGACGGTTACGGTATAATGAATTATATTACTTAATTAACAGCATATGAGGTGTTATCACATGGGACTAAAATTGATTTCTGCATATGGACATGTACAGGAAGTGGGACAGCTCTTTACAGAATATACGGAGATGCTGATTGCCGAAGATCCTTCTTTCAAGGAATATCTTGACATTCAGAATTATGATGAAGAATTGGATCATCTGGATGAGAAATACGGGCAGCCTTTCGGCAGACTGTATCTGGCTTATTATGATGAGGAATTGGCAGGCTGTATTGGATTAAAGAAGATCGACGAGAATAACTGTGAGATGAAACGTCTGTATGTAAGATCCGGATTTCGCGGGAAGCATATTGGAAGCCGGTTGATCGAACAGATTATAGAAGACGCAAAAAGAATCGGATATTCGCATATGTGGCTAGATACATTGCCCTTTCTTGAAAGCGCTATTCATTTGTACAGAGAATATGGGTTCTATGAGACAGACAGTTATAATGACAGTCCGATGAGTACCTCAATCTATATGAAGTTGGATCTCATGAATTCTTTGGCGTCAGAAGGGGGAAATTAGATGAATATTAGAAAAGCTGCTGCAGGAGATTTATCCAGAATAGCCGAAATCTTTGTCTTTAATAACCGGATGAATTTTTATCCTATTTTCAAGGACGAGGGGTTCTCATTCGGAAAACTCCAGGTAGTATCATTGGCTGATGCTTATTTTAAGAATATAATAAGCAATATCTATGTGTTTGATGACGGAGTGGTAAAAGGATTTATTCAGATAAATGAGACTGAAATTGTAAAATTATATGTAGATACTTTTTTTCAAAGCGAGGGGATCGGCGGCAGTCTCATGGAATATGCAGTGAAAGAATTTCACGCAGATCATCTGTGGGCTTTGGAGAGGAATACCCGGGCGATCACTTTCTATCAAAGGCACGGATTTCAATTGACCGACGAGAAGAAGTTTGAAGAAGGTACGACCGAGTATCTGGTCAAACTGGCGCTTTGTCCTGCCGAAAGAGTGGATGGATGATTAAATTCCCCCCTTTTCTGATTTTGCAATGTTCTGTAACACTTTACGGTTTCGTTGGTTAATAAGGTGAAGGAGGTGGGGAAATGGATTTTGGCAGCGTTTATTGTGCCTATTTCCGAGATGTTTTTCTGTACTCGTGCAGTTTGTCTGGAAATGAAAGTATTGCCGAGGAGATTGCACAGGAAACATTTGTAAAGGCGCTCAGGGCTATAGACCGTTTTGACGGTTCGAAGGATATCCGTGCCTGGCTTTTTACGATTGCAAAAAATACTTATTTTACATACTGCAAACGGCAGAAGATCTATGCGGATGAGATGCTATCAGAATATACGGCAGATATTCAAGCGGATTTTACAGAGCGGTTAGCAGACGAAGAAAGCGCCTTTCGTATCCATCAGTTCCTTCATGATATGGATGAGCCATATAAAGAAGTATTCAGCCTGCGGGTGTTCGGCGAGCTTCCCTTTGACCGGATCGGCGAGCTTTTCGGAAAGAGTTCCGGGTGGGCGAGAGTAACGTATTATAGGGCGAAAAAGAAAATATTTGAATGTATGGAGGCGATGGAAGATGAAAAAGATCAGTTGTGATATTATCCGAGATATTCTTCCGCTTTACCTGGATGATGTTGTCAGTGATGATACGAAGGAGCTGGTGGAAGAGCATTTGGAGACCTGTGATAGGTGTAAGAGAGAAGCTGATATTCTAAAGAAGAAGGTTACTTTACTGACGAACAAAACCATTAAGCTTTCTGATGCAAAGGTATTAAAAGGTTTGAGGAACCGATTGTTTAGAAAGAAGGTTATTGTCTCGCTCTTATCCATTGCGGTATCTGTTGCAATTATGGTGGGGGCGTATGCCTACATGACTTTTACAAAGTTATTTATCCCATATGACAGTACAGATATCCAGATAGAAGAAGCAGATGGAAAACTCTATGCCAGTTATTCCATAACGCAGATGGCTGGCAGTGTAAATATTGACAATTCTTCGGTAATAATAGACGGAGAAGAAAAAAATGTGATTATTTTCAGCCATTATGAAACACTATGGTCAAAATACATGGAACCGATATTTGATAAATCGCATGGGGAGAGGAATCAGTGGTGTCTGGGGAACCGGTCAGAAATTGATCAGGTATATTACGCAGAATTTGATCTTGGTACTTATCTGGATTCCAACAGACATTCTACACCGACTAAAGCGTGGGATTTTGAATATATGCTCGAACATTCTAAGAAGATATGGGGAGAATGATGTGCATGATCAACTCATTTGTGGTATGATAAGGAAAATCCAATGATGAAAATTATAAAAGCAAATTTGTCACATGCAGATATATTTGCATGTATACACTCTAAGGCATGGGTACAGGCATATAAAGATTTATTCCCGGCTGAATATATAAATCCGGAATCTTCCCGGAAAAGGAAAGAGGAATTTATTGAGAATCAGCAAGAAAACATACATTACTATTTGATAGTGGAAGATAATGTCTATGTTGGTATATTCAAAATATTGATCGTAGATGATACATGTGAACTTTCGAGTATCTATATTTTAACAGAATATTGCCATAAAGGTTATGGCACAGCATGTATTGATTATGTGAAGGAAGAGTATTCCCGATATGAAATTATAGTATGGACCCTAGAAGAAAATCGGAGTGCAAGAAATTTCTATGAAAAAAATCATTTCCATGATACAGGCAACAGAAGAATGATCGATCGAGGGTGCGAATATGTACAAGTTCAATACCATTATGGATCAAACAGGTAAAATTAAGAAAGAGTTGGTTATGGAGGTGGGGTATGGGCAGTTATCTAAATCCTGGGAACAAAGGGTTTCGTGAAAGCTTGAATTCTACAATTTATATAGACAAGACCGGATTTATTGAAAAGATGAATTCTGTCTTGGATACACAACAGAAATTTATTTGTGTCAGCCGTCCAAGAAGATTTGGAAAATCTGTGGCGGCAAATATGTTGGCAGCATACTATAACCGATGCGAAGATTCTTCGAAGATGTTTGAAAATCGGATTATCAGCCAGGCGGAGTCATACAACAGGCACTTGAATCAATACGATGTTGTAAAGATTAATATGCAAGATTTTTTAAGTGCGGCGAAAGGAATGGATGAGATGCTGCGGCTGCTTCAGAAGAGAGTCATTGCAGAGCTGAAACGTGCATATCCGGAATATGTGGATAGTGAGAATCTGATATTTGTGATGCAGGATATTTTTGCATACACGAACTGTCCCTTTGTCATCTTAATCGATGAATGGGACTGCCTTTTCCGTGAATACCGGCAGGATGAGGACGCGCAGAAGAAATACCTTGATTTCCTGCGTGCATGGCTGAAAGACAAGGATTATGTGGCTTTGGCATATATGACGGGTATTCTTCCGATAAAAAAATACGGCTCTCATTCCGCATTAAATATGTTCACCGAGTATTCTATGACAGACCCAGGCGATCTGGCAGAGTATTTTGGATTTACGGAAGATGAAGTCAGATCCCTCTGTGCAAAATATAAGATGAGTTTCGAAGAAACGAAGGCATGGTATGACGGTTACCGACTTGTAACCCATACGAAAGATGGTGATAGATATCACCATATGTACAATCCAAAGTCTGTGGTAGAAGCTATGCTCCGGCACAGGTTCAGCACATACTGGAATCGGACGGAAACCTATGAGGCGCTCAAAGTCTATATCCAGATGGATATGGATGGGCTTAAAGATGCAGTGGTACGGATGCTGGCGAGAGAAGAAGTCCATATCCATACAGAGACCTTTGAAAATGATATGACAACATTCGCATCAAAGGATGATGTTTTGACATTGCTGGTACATTTGGGGTATCTGACCTACGACAGTACAAAAGAAACTGTTGCTATTCCCAACAAAGAGGTTTCACAAGAATATGTGAATGCGATCAGTACAATGGATTGGCAGGAGGTGATCCATTCTGTGGAAGCGTCCCGAAATCTTCTGGAGTCTCTGTGGAAAATGGATGATCATGCTGTAGCAGACGGCATTGACCGTGCCCATAGGGAAATATCAATTCTTGAGTATAATGATGAGAATTCTCTTAGTTGTGTCATCAATCTGGCATTTTATTTTGCCAGAGAATACTATACCATTGTCCGTGAATTACCGGGCGGGAAAGGATTTGCGGATATCTGCCTGATCCCGCGAAAGATGCATATGGATAAACCTGCTGTGATTATCGAGCTTAAGTGGGACAAAGATGCTGCCGGAGCAATTGCCCAGATTAAAGACAGGAATTACGTGGATGCCTTGAAGGATTACGTAGGCAACTTGCTTCTCGCAGGAATCAGCTATGACAGAAAGACGAAGACACATAGTTGTGTGATTGAGAAAATACAGAAAGAGGTGTAAGATATTTTTGCAAAAGTATTGTCAGATTATTATCTGTCACTGGACGAGATGAATCATCATCAGCTTTATTGAATTTTGCTGGCAAATGATGTATAATCTATTCCGAATCTTAAAGGCAAAGTATTTCATGAAAGTCAGAGATGAGTCAAATGAACAATACGAACAAGTTTAATGGATTAGCAGATGTCTATGCCGCCGGCAGGCCCACATACCCGAATTCTTTTATTGATACTCTGTACTCACAATATGGTTTTTCAGAGGAATCTGTGATCGCAGATGTGGCTTCCGGAACAGGAAAGTTTGCCAGATTACTGTTAGACAGAGGCAGCTATGTCTATTGTGTAGAGCCGAATGATGATATGCGTGCCCAGGCGGCCAAAGAATTGTCCGGATACAGCGATGTCAGGATCGTCAACGGGACAGACGCACAGACTTCTTTGGCCGATCACTCTGTTGATTTTGTGACTGTGGCACAGGCTTTTCATTGGTTTGATCCTGCCCACTTTCGTAAAGAGTGTGTGAGAAGAGTTCGACCATCCTCTTTTTTACACTGCGAAAGAAGACTTTATCAACCGCTGTCTGTCTGGGTCCTATTCTCTAAAAGAAGGGGATTTGAAATATAGCCGATATTTAGAAGAAATATCCGATCTGTATGATCAATATGAGACGGATGGTTCCTTGCTTGTTCCGAATAAAATGGCAGTATATTTCGGAACATGGAATGCAATACGTAGAAATGATGAGAAAAGAGGAATCTAAGATGCAAAACAGACGAATGAATTTTATTATTACCGGAATATGGCTGCTTCTGTTCGTAGTCTTCACGGCTTTGGTACAGTTGATCGATGTCGCGCCGATCGGGCCGGACGGTTCAAGTGTGGGCTTTGCCTCTGTAAATGCGCTTGTCCGCGATTCTCTCGGGGCTCATAAGATCTGGTATACCATTACGGAATGGCTTGGTTTCCTTCCGCTTTTTACTGCGGTTATATTCGCCGTGATCGGACTGATCCAGTGTATCAGGAGAAGAAGTCTGTTCAAAGTCGACACAAGCATCATTTTTCTCGGAATTTTCTATATGGTTACGATCATGATGTATATACTGTTCGAAGTTTATATTGTAAATTACAGGCCAATCCTGGTAGAAGGCAAGCTGGAAGCATCCTATCCGTCTTCCCACACGATGCTGGCATGCTGTTTCATGGCGGCGGCGGCGCTGGAATGCAGGGTCCTGATCAAGAAAAGAGGCGTTAACTTGTTCATAAGCCTGGCATCTGTGATCATCATGGTTGTAATGGTTGCAGGACGGCTTGCTTCGGGTGCACACTGGTTTACGGATATCATAGGAGGACTGCTGATCAGCGGCACTCTGATCATGGGTCTGTATTCCGCTTTGACTGCGCTTTGCGGCAGACGGCAAAGGGCAGGATCAAAGGGCGATCAGAGATAATCAGAAGGAGAAGAGACATGATACGGATCAGTCAGTTGAAGTTAGGCGTCGGTCACACCGAAGAAGCGTTAAGGGCGAAGATCTGCAAGCTTCTTCGCATCAAGGAAGATTCGCTTCTGTCGTACACGCGGAAGAAACAGTCCCTGGACGCCCGGAAGAAACCGCAGCTCTTCTATGTCTATACGATAGATGTAAAAGTAAAGAATGAAAATGAGGTAAAAAAGCACATCCGCAGGCAGAAGAACTCCAATATTCTGTTTTTGCCGGATGAGAAGAAATATGCATTGGGAGCCAGCGGGACAAGACCGCTGGCTCATCGTCCTGTGGTGATCGGGACGGGACCTGCAGGATTGTTCTGCGGATACGAGCTTGCCCGGCTTGGTTACCGCCCGATTCTTCTGGAACGAGGCGCGTCTGTGGAGGACCGGCTGAAGGACGTGGAAGAATTCTGGAACACTGGGGTCTTGAACCCTCATTCCAACGTGCAGTTCGGTGAGGGCGGAGCAGGGACATTCTCCGACGGGAAGCTGAACACGCTGGTTCATGATCCTCTGGGGCGCAATGTCCATGTCCTGGAGATCTTCGTGGAAAACGGCGCTCCGGAAGAGATCCTGTACCAAAGCAAACCCCATATCGGAACGGATATTCTGGCGAACGTGGTGCGAAATATGCGGGAATATATTATTTCTCATGGCGGTGAGGTACGGTTTCATTCGCAGGTAACAGATCTGGGGAGGACAGAAGATGAGGGGATCAGAAAATTAACGGGACTTAAGGTAAGGACACGGCAGAATACAGAAAAAGTTCTGGATACGGAGATCGCGGTCCTTGCCATCGGACATAGCGCAAGAGATACTTTTTTGATGCTGAAGGATTGCAAGATCTCCATGGAGGCAAAAGCATTCGCCGTGGGAATCCGTATGGAACACCCGCAGTCTATGATCGATCATGCACAGTACGGTACGGAATGCGGTTCGGACCTTCCGGCGGCCGCCTATAAGCTGACGGCGAATCTGCCGGACGGAAGGGGCGTCTATACGTTCTGCATGTGCCCGGGAGGCTACGTCGTCAATGCATCCTCGGAATCCTGCCGTCTGGCTGTAAACGGCATGAGCTACCATGCAAGAGACGGGATCAATGCCAACAGCGCTGTAGTCGTAACGGTCACTCCGAAGGATTATCCGGTCAATGACGGCGCTTCAGGCGCTTTAGCCGGAATGGAATTCCAGCGCAGGCTTGAAGAAGCGGCATACAGGGAAGGGCGCGGGAAGATTCCGGTACAGTTATTCGAAGATTTCTGCAAGAACTGTCCTTCCGAGGGTCCGGGCGGGTTTCTGCCGCAGACGAAGGGAAGCTATGATTGGGGGAATGTACGGGCAATTTTCCCGGAAGAACTGGCGGAAGCTTTGGAGGAAGGGATCCGTTCCTTTGGGAAGAGGCTGAAGGGATATGACCGTCCGGACGCACTGGTTTCAGGCGTTGAGAGCCGGACCTCATCCCCTGTGAAGATCCTTCGGGACGAGACCATGCAAAGCAGCATAAGCGGCGTCTATCCATGCGGCGAAGGCGCCGGATATGCCGGAGGTATTACGTCCGCGGCAATGGACGGTGTGAAAATTGCGGAGGCTATTATAAAGGAGTATCGCACATAGGCAAGGTCGGACCATACGGACAGGAATTTTATATGCAAATTCCCCGCATATTCGACATGTCTGCATGTAGCTTAAGAAATTTTTAATGTGATAGCTCTATACACCGTTTCTGAAATGTGATAAAATATATTGAGTTTTTTAGATAGAGAAAAAGGGGATGGATACATAATATGAAAGGAACAGGAAGCAAAAACACCTGGGCTTTATTTCTGTTTATCCTGACAGGGATCGTACTTGGAGGATTTATCGGAATGCTGGCAGAAGGAGTACCGGTTTTAAGCTGGCTCAGTTATGGACAGGCATTTGGATTGGAAGAACCGGTAGTCCTGAATCTGGGAATTCTGGTACTGACATTCGGCATGTCAATTAAGATTACCATTGCAAGCATCATTGGTGTCGTTCTTGCTATTATAATTTATCGTTTCTTATGATATTATTGATATTACAATATTTTTAGTATTACAATATTTGAAATTTCTATTATGAGTGTCGTACGAATCCAAAGATAAGATGAAGCAGTCCAATACGATAAAGGAGATTCCGGTAACGGAACGTCCTTATGAGAAATGCGAGCAGAGAGGAAGCGCAAGCTTAAGCGACGAAGAGCTGCTTGCCGTACTTTTAAGAACCGGAACCCGCGGAGAGAGTGCATTAGCATTGGCGAGGCATATCCTCTATCATGCGGGAGAGACCGGAATACTGGGCATCCATCAGTTCAGCATGGAACGGCTCATGGCCATCAAAGGGATCGGCAAGGTGAAAGCAATTCAGCTTTCTTGTATCTCAGAGCTTGCAAAACGCCTTTCCAAAGCAACCTATCAGGAAGCTTTGTGTTTCTCTGAGCCTGGCTCTATTGCCAGATATTATATGGAAGATCTGCGGCATGAGAAGCAGGAGTTGATGAAACTTCTGATGCTGAATACAAAAGCACGATTGATCGGCGAGACCAACATATCGAAAGGAACCGTGAACGCATCTTTGATCACACCGAGAGAACTTTTTATAGAAGCGTTGCAGAAGAATGCCGTATCCATCGTAATAATGCATAACCACCCAAGCGGAGATCCGACTCCCAGCCGTGAAGATATGCTGATCACCAAGAGAATTCTTGACGCAGGTGCATTAATTGGAATTGAGTTGTTAGATCATATTATCATTGGCAATAATCAGTATATAAGTTTTCGGGAAGAAGGGCTGCTTTAGAAAGGATCTGGTCAGATGGCTAGGAATGTATATGGTCTGGACCTTGGCTCGTATGAGCTTAAGGTTTATGATAAAAAGAAAGATGTTATATGGAAAGAAAAAGATGTGATCGCCCTGAAGGACGGAGATCACATCTATGCGGTAGGCGACGAGGCATTTATGATGTATGAAAAGGCGCCTGCGAATATAGAAGTCGTGTTTCCGATGAAAGAAGGCGTTATATCAAGATTTCACGGAATGCAGAATCTTCTTCAGAACTTGCTGAAGAAAGACCGTCAGTTCGCGCGCGGTTCCGAATATGTCGTCGCGGTGCCTACGGACGTCACGGAGGTAGAGAAGAAAGCCTTTTTTGATCTGGTCATCCATTCGACTGCAAAAGCGAAAGAAGTAAATATCGTAGAACGGTCCATCGCAGACGCCATAGGATTAAATCTTGACGTGCAGAATACGAACGGGCTGTTGATCGTGAATTTCGGCGGTGAGACCACCGAGATTTCGGTAATAGCAGGCGGCGGTATGGTAATGAACCGTCTTTTGAAGATCGGAGGAGCTACATTTGACCAGTCGGTCGTCAATCTGGTACGGCACAGCCATGACTTCCTGATCGGAAGGCATACGGCGGAGGTTTTGCGCAAGAGTTTCGGGATCTTCACAAGTGAGATCGAGTCCATGCTTACGGCTGCGGGACGGGATCTGATCACGGGCGTCCCTATGCGCAAGGGAATCTCTATCAACTTGGTAAGGCTTGCCATGAAGGATCCCCTGCTCCAATGCGTCGGCGCGATCCAGTCATTGCTTGACAGGACGCCCCCTGAGGTGCGCAAGGCGATCAACGAGAACGGGATCTTCCTTACCGGCGGAGTTGCGCACACAGCCGGACTGGAGATGTATGTGGAGGAGATGGTCGGGATCACGACCAGAGCTTCCGTAGAACCGGATGTCTGCGCGGTATCCGGGCTTAAGAAGATCATTCAGTCGAAAGAGCTGAGGAAATTTGCATTTTCCATGATCGATGAGAATTATAGGTGGATGAGGTAATATGAAGAATAAGAAGCAATCGTCCTTTTCAAGTAAATACTGGCTGATCATCATCTCCGTTGTCTGTGTGATACTGCTGGGAATCGAGCGTTTCACTGACGGCGGGGGGCCTTTGCGGTTTATCGCCGGTTATACGGTGATCCCCATGCAGGAGGGTATCAGTTATGTGGGACGCTTCATGAGCGATCTGTCGGATAATTTCGAGACCTTAGATGAGATGAAGGATGCGAATAAGAAGCTGCAGTCTAAGGTGGATGAGCTTACCACGGACAATACACGGCTTCGGCAGGAACAGTATGAGCTTGACAGATTACGGGAATTATATAAGTTAGATGAGAACTATTCTGATTATGAGAAGATCGGCGCTCATGTGATCGCTAATAACGGAAGCAACTGGTTCTCAACCTTTACCATTGACAAGGGGACTAAGGACGGCGTCAAGGTGGATTCCAATGTCCTTGCCGGCAGCGGCCTTGTCGGGATCGTCACGGAGGCGGGACCGAATTATGCCCAGGTACGTTCCATCATCGACGATGCCAGCAACGTAAGCGCCATGATGCTCTCTACCTCCGATACCTGTATGGTCAGAGGAGACTTAGAGCTGATGGCAGACGGCAGGCTCCGATTCGAGAAGCTCCCCAACAACGACAATGTTGTGGAACCGGGAGAGCAGGTCGTGACGTCGCATGTAAGCTCCAGATTCCTTCAGGGACTTTTTATCGGATATGTGAGCGATATCGATGTGGACGCCAATAACCTGACGCGTTCAGGATACATTACGCCTGCGGTCGATTTTAGCAAGCTTCAGGAGGTGCTTGTCATTACCACAACGAAACAGGAGATGACAGGCGGCGGGGATGCAGTTGAAGGAGAGTAACCCATGAAGAGAAAGCTTATTACATTATTGGTCATCCTTATCTGTTTTTTGCTGGAGAGTTCTGTCTTTCACAGCCTGTCCTTCGCTTCGGTCAAACCGAACCTGCTGATCGTAGTGACCTCGTCCTTCGGTTTTATGCGCGGTAAGAAAGAAGGGATGTTCGTGGGATTCTCGGCGGGATTGATGGCGGATCTGTTCTGGGGGAGTATATTAGGATTCCACATGCTGCTGTATGCCGTGATCGGATATATGAACGGGTCCTTCAAAAGGATGTTCTATGATGACGATGTCAAGCTTCCGATCGTGCTGATCGGGGCGAGCGAACTGGTATATGGCCTGTCCATCTATACGTTCGCTTATATGCTGCAGGGTGATTTCGCATTTTTCTCATATCTGTTCAGCATTATCTTACCGGAGCTGGTATACACGATATTGGTAACGCTGGTATTGTATCAGATCATATTACACATTAACAAGAAACTGGAAGCAGAAGAACAAAGGAGTGCAAGCAAATTTGTATAGTTTATGGGAACGGATCAAAATTACTGTATCCAATATTCTTCAATCGCGGATATTTGTCCTGATCATTGTGTTCTGTGCTTTGTCTGCGGTTCTCGTCCAGAGGATATTCTATCTTCAGATCGTTAAAGGACAGGAATATCTGGATGATTACAAGCTGCAGATACAGAAGACAAAGGAAGTGCAGGGAACCCGCGGCCATATCTATGACCGCAACGGTAATCTTCTGGCTTATAACGAGCTGGCTTATGCGGTCACTATAGAGGATACCGGGGAGTATGACAGTATCAGCCATAAGAATCAGGAATTGAACAGAGTGGTTTCCAGTGTGATCGAGATGGTGGAATCGAATGGGGACACGGTGATCAATAATTTCGGTATCATTCTGGATCACAACAACAATTATATCTATGTGTCAGAGAATACTACGCAGAGACTCCGTTTTATTGCGGACGTCTACGGGAAACGTACGATAGATGAGCTGTCCGAAAAACAGCAGAACATATCTGCGGAGGGTTTGATCAACCACTTATGTACCGATGAGATCAACGGTTACGGCATTGACCAGAAGAAGATGGAGAAGCAGGACGTATTAAAATTAGTGAATATCCGCTATGCGATCGCTCTGAACGGTTATCAGAAGTACATTGCCACCACCATCGCCGAGGATGTCAGCGAGGAGACGGTGGCCGATGTCATGGAGAACCTGGACGAGCTTCAGGGTGTCAATATTGAAGAGGAATCCATGCGCCGCTATACGGATAGCTACTGCTTTGCCAATATCATCGGCTATATCGGACAGATTTCCCAGGAGGAATACGACGATCTCAGCAAGGAGGAGAAGAAGGAACGTGCCAAGACGGATATCATCGGCAAATCCGGTTTGGAGAAGACTATGGACTCCTATCTGCAGGGGAAGAAGGGTGAGATTAAGCTGTATGTAAACAGCGTGGGGAAGGTGATCGAGACCGTCAATGAGAAGGAACCCAAAGCCGGCAATGACGTCTACCTTACCATTGACGCGAATCTGCAGAAAGCAGCTTATCATATTATTGAACAAGAACTGGCAGGTATCCTGCTGTCTAAGATTCAGAATGCTCTGGATTACGACAGAACGCATGTGGAAGACGGAAGCGATGTGATCATCCCGATCGGAGATGTCTATCACACATTTATCAACAACGACGTTCTGGATATGAATCATTTCAGCGCAGAAGAGGCAGGCCTTGCGGAGAAAGAAGTCAGCGCAGCCTTTTCCTCCAGAAAATCTGCGATCCTCAGCGAACTGGCAGGTATCCTGTCGGATCCAAACGCCGGGGCGTACCGGGAACTTCCGAAGGAGAACCAGGCATATCTGACTTATATTGTGACAGATATGCTGACTACCAGCCACAAGGTTATCATGCCGGACTCAATCGACAAGAATGATGCCACATATAAGGCCTGGAAAGACGATGAGAGTATTAATGTGTATTCTTATCTCAATTATGCGATCTCCAAGAACTGGGTGGATACTTCCCTGCTTAAATCATATGTCTCGTCTGACGGAGATTATTCCGATTCCAGCGAACTTTATGAGGGAATGATCGCATATATCCTGGATTGTATTGATTCAGACAGCAGTTTCGACAAATTAGTATACAAATATATGATCAAGTCGGGAGGGGTGTCTGGCCGTCAGGTATGCATGATGCTCTATGAGCAGGGAATACT
>OFGE01002188.1_pt1 | contig 14911 bp, 6 predicted proteins | sample 1521681 | NCBI WGS metagenome assembly OFGE01 (sample SAMEA3504093, study PRJEB24116) | mouse gut metagenome | biome: mouse gut; feature: mouse-associated habitat; material: faeces | place: Denmark | collected 2011 | reverse complement strand
CCCTCCAGCCATATCATGCGCCTGAACTCCCGGCCGGTCATCCCCACGGAGCGCAGCATGGCGAACTCCGGCGCCCGAAGCTCCATATTGGTGGTGACGGTATTGAAGACATTGGTGATTCCGATCAGAGCCACTACCGCCAGGAACCCATAGAGGAAAATCGCTATTACCAGAAGCATGCTGTGTTCCCCTCTATATATGGACTCGTAATTCGTCAGCGAATAATACTGCAGCTGCGCTTCGCTGCGGATGCGCTGCTCTGTCTCGTCCGCGTCCCGGCACTTCAAATAGACCTTTATGTCATCCTGTCTCTGTAGCCCCGGCGCGCTGTCCATGAACGCGTCGTCCACGATCAATGTCATGCTGTAACCCGAGTCCGCAAGATACATGGGCCGCACAGTGGTCTGTTTCAGGACTTCTATGTCCGTCCCGAAGGATTCGCCTGTCCCCCGGAGGATGTCTCCCGGCTTGAAATCTGCGATATTCCCCTCTTCGATGTAGGTCTTTCCGTCTACCGTGGTTTCATAATGATAATCCGCTATCACAAGGGCCTTCCCCCTTGCCTCCTCCACGGACACCCCCGCCTCCCTGCAGTAGCGGGCATATGCCTTCTCTCCCAGAGAGCATACGACTATCCTGTCTTCCCCTGTGTCTTCCTCCTCCGCGAATTCCCCCTGCCACTCTATCGTATAGGGTATCTGGCCCTTCTCCACTGCCAGGCTTGCCTTTCGCACGATTTCTCCCTCTTCCACGCTGTCCATTTCCGCAATGGCCACCGCTTCGTCATAAAAATCCCATTGAAAGATACTGATGTCTATCTGATAGGGCAGTTTCTGGAAACGAGTGCCCACAGCCAGGGATATCAGATCCACAAAGGTAGTCATGCCGATGAATATGGCCACGCTCACCACGATGGACACCACTGTGGTGCGGTACTTCACCCTGGCCCTTCTCAGATTCTTGTAAGCGATCTTCCCGCCGATGCCGAACATCCCCCCGATCCATCCCGGACATCGGATGTGTTTCCCAGGATTCACAGTGTCGTTGGCCCGGATGGCGCTGATAGGCGAAATCCTTGCCGCCTGCCTGGCGCTGCCCCTTGCGGAGAGGAACACTGTCACTGCCGCCAGAACCGCGGCCAGCAGGATCATGGGCAGTGATGTGCCGAATATCATTTCGAAGCCTAGGGCATCCTTTACCAGGATGCTCACCCCTTTCACCAGAATCACCGCCGCGGCCAGCCCGCCTGCCACCCCCAGGGGGATTCCCACAGCGCTTAAGAACCTGGCCTCATAATAGACGATCCTGCGCTGCTGCGCCGCCGTAGTCCCCACAGAGGCCAGCCTCCCGTAAAGCCTCATTTTCTCCGTCAGAGAGATGACGAAGCTGTTGCGGATACAGAACACGCTGGTAACGATGATGACCGCTACGGCCACTGCCGACATGGCGTATATCATGCGCATCATGCCATCGGCAAAAAGCATCAGCTCCCATTTCAGCAGCCAGTAGTTCTCCTGGACGGAGGAGGCTACTGTCTGAATCTCCTCCCGCTCCTGCTCCGTGCAGTCCTGTAATCCCTCTTTCCAGCGCACGTACAGCTCCTCGGCTACGCCCAGGATTCCGGCCGTCACCCGGTCTCTATGGCGCAGCCCCTGTTTCGTATAAGTGGCATACACATCCGCTTCCGCCGCCTGCGCCGGATCCTCCAGGCGGGTAAAGGCCGAATATCCCGGTGCCGTCACAGGCTCCACCGAGCTGCCGGGCCGCTCTATGATGCCCACCACGGTGAATGTCTTCCCGGCTCCCGGCCGGAATGTCTCCTCATCGCCGTGGTAGGGATCCCACTGGCTCAGCGTAAATCCGCCATCGGAAATCCGTTCTCCCAGGGACAGGTTCAGGCTGTCCCCCACCTTTATCTCCACCAGGCCGTTGCTGCCCGTATGTCTGCCCACCACCAGCTCCGAGCCGTTCTCCGGCATGCGCCCTGACACCAGCTTTAAGGACAGCGCGGTCTCCGCCTCTTTGTCCATGGCCGTGACATACAGATAGGGCTTATCCGGATTCTGGCAGCCCTCCAGGACAGCATAGCCCGTTTCTTCCGTCAGGGCGTACTTCTCTATCTGCCTGTTGTTCTCAAAATATTTCAGGTACTCCTGCTTCACGTTCAGGAAATGATAATGGAAATCCCCGTTCTGCTCCTTCTCATAGGCGATCAGGCTCACGCGGAAGCTCACCACCAGACAGGCCAGCGCCGTGATCAGCGCCGTGGCAAGGATGATTCCGATGATGGTCACCGCCGTGCGCTTGCGGTTCCCTCTCATGGAGCGGTAGCAGCATCTCTTCAATACATTCATCCCGCCACCCCCAAATATCCCTCGGACACATAGCCGTCCTCGATGCTTAAGACCCTGTCCGCCTGCTTCGCCAGCTCCAGATTGTGGGTGATCATGATCACGGTCTGCCTGTACCTGCGGTTGGAGACTTTCAGCAGCTCCATGATCTCGTTCCCGGCCCGGGTGTCCAGGTTTCCCGTGGGCTCGTCCGCCAGGAGGATGGCAGGCCTTGTAATCAGCGCCCTGCCGATGGCCACCCGCTGCTGCTGTCCTCCGGACAGTTCATTGGGCAGATGCCTCATCCGCTTCCTCAGCCCCAACAGGCCAGCCAAATCCTGCACCATCTCCGGATCCGGGTCCCTCCCGTCCAGCTGGCAGGGCAGCATCAGGTTCTCCTCCACGGTCAGCACCGGTATCAGGTTATAGAACTGGTAAATCAGCCCCACCTGCCGTCTCCGAAATATCGCAAGCTTGTCGTCGTTCATTCTGTAAATGTCATTGTCCTCAATGAGCACTCTGCCGGAAGTAGGCCGGTCCACCCCGCCCAGCATATGCATCAAAGTGGATTTTCCGCTGCCGGAGCTGCCCACGATTGCCACGAACTCCCCCTGGGCCACGGAAAAGCTGGCATCGCTCACCGCCACCACCTCATTGTTGCCTTTTCCGTATATCTTGGAGAGATGTTCCGTCCTTAGAATCTCCACACAGCGCGCTTCCGCATTGTCATATCGTTCCATCCTTACACCATACCTTTCCGCAATTCTATGAAAGGGTCCTTGCCCTTTGACAGATTTCAGTATAAAGGACTTAAATGACATTTCCGTGACATTTCTAAAATCTCCGGGATTTTTTCATGTCAGCCCCGGCTCCCTTTCAAAAAGCGGATAAAGAAGACCGTTCCCTCCCCCTCTCTGGAATCCACCGTGATATGGCCGTCCTGTTTCTCCACGATTTCTTTTGCCAGGGCCAGACCTATGCCCATGCTGTCCTCCCGGACAGAATTCCCATTATAGAATCTCCTGAAAAGCTTCTTCCGCTCTTCCTCTGAGATGCCCATTCCATGGTCTCTGACCGTAATCTGGGCATAGACTTCATTTTCTTCCCCGGATATCTCCACCCTGTCTCCTGCCGGACTATGCTCCACGGCATTCTTCACAATATTCATCAGGGCCTCCCCTGACCATTTTCTGTCCAGACATAATGCCATCCCCTCCGGAATCTTCACGGAAAAAGAGACATCCCTCCACTCTGCCACCAGCTCCAGCCGCTGTAGGACCTCTCCTACCAAATCTTCCGCCCGTAGCCGTACCTTTTCCATCCGGACGACTCCGGCATCCAGCCTGGACAGCTTCAGCAGGGCCGTTATCAGCCAGGACATTCCCGCAAGCTGGCGCGTAATCTCCGCCGTGAAGCGCTGCCTCGTGGTTTTCTCCATCTCTTCGTTCTGGGACAGATTGTCCATCAGCACCGTTATGGATGTCAGCGGTGTCTTCAATTGGTGGGAAATGTCCGCCATGGCATCGGACAACGCGCACTTCTGCTCCAGAGCTCTGGCCGCCTGTTCCCGCAGGAAAACCGTCAGCTTATATATCTCGTTGCGCAGCCCGCTGAGTTCATCGTCCGCATTGTCTTCCACTTCCAGCCTATAGTCTCCGCGGCTCAATGATTTCATGTAGTCTGTAAGGCCCGAAATCCTGTTCTGGCGTTTCCTGAAATAAAAACAGCCCAGAACAGCAATACTCCCGAAAAACAGGGCAAGGAAAAGATTGGATCCCGTCCGAAGCACCCGGAGCTGTCTTTCCTGTCCCGCAAAGGATATATCGGTATATTCCGCTAATATGCCGTACCGGGCCAATATGTCGGAACCATGTCTCCCGTCCCCCTGGCGGTCCAAAATCTGAATCAGTCCCTCCTCGTCCACCTCAGGATAGACTTCCAGCACATTGTCGAACACCGCCGTCAGAAATCCATGATACTCCGCCCGTATCTGATTGCAGTATGCCCCTATGCACAGATTCATGATAAGGATTCCCATCCCAAAAATGCACAGGGCTATTACCGCAAGCTTCTTCAATTCCCTGTTCCAGACCACTTTCATCCCTGTACCTCCCCTTCTCCTTCTCTCCCCGTTGAAACCTTTGAAACCTTTGAAACGATGAGGAACTGTCGAAAAATAACTGCTGCAACTTCTGTAGGAAAAAGCCTTGAAACACAAGGGAAACGGCTTTAAACTCGTAGCTGCCTAAATCTCGTACGCTCACGGCTCCAGCCGATATCCCATCCCTCTCACTGTCTTGATCAGCTGTCCCTCCGAATCCCCCAGTTTCTCTCGAAGCCGCTTCACGGTGACAGACAGGGTGTTGTCATTGACGAAATTGCCGCTGCTGTCCCAGATTTTTTCCAAAAAAGATTGTCTGGTGACGGTTCTTCCTTTATTCTCCAGCAGGGTTAAGAGCAGCTGGTATTCTGCCGGACTCAAATAGACTTCCGCCCCGTTCCGGTATGCCTGCCTCTTCTCCCGGTCAAGAGATATTTCCCCACATGACAGATACTTCCCCGCAACGTCCCGCGTTCTGCGCAGCAATGCCTGTATGCGGGAGTACAGCACTTCCAGTTCAAAAGGTTTCACCACATAGTCGTCGGCACCGTTTTGAAAACCGGACACGATATCCCGGGAATCGCCGCGGACAGTGATAAAGATCACCGGCAGATCTTTCCAACGGGCTCGTATCCACTGGCAGAAAGCGCTGCCGGTGCCATCCGGCATATTCCAGTCCACCAGCGCCAGCGTAGGGAGCTTTCCTGCAAAAGCCTCCCTGGCCCCGGCGATCGTGGGAAAGATGGAAACTCTGCAGCCCTGCCGGTTCAGATATTCGCTCACCAGCCGGGCGATATTTTCGTCGTCTTCTATGTAGTAGATGGTTGTCATGACAACACCTCCATGTCTGCCGGAATTTGTTTTTATATCCTGGTATAACCCACAATAATTACCGCTGCCTTACACGCAGGATAAATTTTCATGTGCAAGGAGACTGAATAAGGCGATACCGGCATCGTCGATTGAAGCCGACGCGGCAGATGGAAATTCAGACGGGTGTAAGGTGTGAATATTTATCGTGGGTTATACTACTATCAAGTGGCTTCCATCTGTCTCCTGATCCACTCCATGATCACATCCACCAGATACTCCTGCTCTGCCTCCGACAACGCCGCTCCCTCGGCGATCCCGTGCCATTTCGCCAGACAACCGCGGCAGCAGGTGGCCGTGGCGTGCTGGGCCACGAAGACCGGATGTCCGCGCATGGGCGTCTGTCTGCCGTCGTTTGCCGGCGCGGCTGGCGACAGTCTTTTGGCAATGAAATCCTGCGCGTGCTTTCTCACCGTATCCATTCCTTTTTCCTGAACATAATTCCGGTCATTGCTTTTCAGGGAAAAACTGCTGCGAAACTCGGACTGGCCAAGCCGCTGGAACAGAGAACCGCTGTAAAGGGCCGGCTGTTCGCCGACCATGGAAGGCTGCGTTCCGCCTTTGTACTGGATCATCTTAATCTTCTTTGGAGCCACTGCCAAGTCCCCCTCCCGGTGCGGCCGGGCCTCTTTGGAAGCTTTCTTCTGACCGAGGCTGTCTATGGCAGAGACTTCATTTTGATTGAGACTGCCTGCCGCAGATGCTTCCTCCTGCTTTAATCGAACCTCCGCAGGTGCATCCCCTGCTTCTGCCGCTGACCGGACAGCGTTATTGTCAGATTGCTGTCCTGCCTGCTCTGTCTGCACCATACGCGCAACGATCCGGGACTCCATGCTGTCCTCCCGCAGACGTTCCGCCAGCTTCGTATTTCTGTCTGCGGTGGTCTCGTTTTTGACGGCGTACCAGACCGCCTTTTTCTCCCCGATCAGCACCAGGATCTTCTTCGCCCTGGTCACGCCGGTGTAAAGCAGGTTTCTCTGCAACATCACATAATGGCTCATGGTAAAAGGCATCACCACGATGGGGTACTCGGACCCCTGGGATTTGTGAATGGTGGTGGCGTAGGCAAGGGTTAATTCCTCCAGCTCACTCACGTCATACACCACTTCCCGACCATCAAAATCCACGGTCAGTTCCCGCTCTTCCATGTCCACATGATTTATGACACCTATGTCACCATTGAAAACTTCCTTATCATAGTCGTTGCGGATCTGCATGACTTTATCATGGAGCCGGTACTGCGTGCCGCCTCTGCGCAGGAAAATGCTGCCCGGATTCATAGCCTCCTGCAGCACCTGATTCAAGTTCGCCGCCCCGCAGACGCCTCTCTGCATGGGCGTCAGCACCTGAATATCCTGCAGGGCATCCACATGATAATAGCGCGGCAGATTTTCGGTGCAGTATTTTACCAGAAGCTCCACCACCTCTTCATTGGTCTCTTTCGAGGCAAAAAAGAAATCCGAGTCCCGGCCGCCCCGCATGTCGATCTGCTCCCCTTTGTTGATGCGGTGGGCATTCATGATGATACGGCTGCCCTGGGCCTGCCGGAAGATCCGGCTTAAGCGCACTACAGGGATCCGCCCGGAGGAAATGATATCTTTCAGCACATTGCCGGCACCCACCGAAGGCAGCTGGTCGGTGTCGCCCACCATGATCAGCGTCATTTGCTCCGGCATGGCTTTTAACAGGTTGTACATCAACATTATGTCGATCATGGAACACTCGTCCAGAATGAGCACGTCTCCCTCCAGCGGGTTTTCTTCCTTACGCTGGTAGCCCTCCGGCGGCTTATACTCAAGCAGCCTGTGAATGGTCTTTGCCTCCATGCCGGTGGCCTCGGACATGCGCTTCGCCGCCCGTCCCGTAGGCGCCGCCAGAATAATCCGGCAGCCGGCGGCACGATAGGCGGCGATGATCCCCATGGTTGTGGTGGTCTTGCCCGTACCCGGGCCGCCGGTGAGCACCATGACCTTGGAAGATACGGCTACGCGGATTGCTTCCAGCTGGACTTCGTCGTAGGTGATGTGCTGTCCCTGTTCCGTAGATGGCACAGCTTCCGCCTTCTCCTGCTGTTGTCCTGCCGGCGTCGCCGCTCCGCCAACCTCCTGTCCCTGCTCCGCCAGGCCCATGACCGTCTCCATCACCGCATCCACATCCATCTGCACACGTCGCTCGGCCGCCAGCAATTTAAGCAGCCGCTTCGCACAGCCCGTCTCGGAAAAGAAAAAAGGCGGCAGGTAGATGGCCTCCTCCTCACGGATCACATCCTCCGTGCGCAGCATTTCGTCCAAAGTAATCTCCAGCTCCGCCTCCTCCACCTCCAAAAGCTGCTCCGCAGTCTGGATCAGCTGCTCCCTTACCGCATAGCAGTGACCATTCTCGGAGAGTTTATTCAATGTATAGAGAATACCGCTCCGCAGACGGATAAAACGATCCTTCTCAATGCCCATCTTCTCCGCTATGGTATCCGCCGTCTTGAAACCGATGCCCCAGATATCGTCGGCCAGCCGGTAAGGATTCTCCTGCACGACGCTGATACTGTCACTGCCATAGGTCTTGAAGATCTTCGTGGCATGGCTGGTGCTGACCTCATGCCCCTGCAGAAAAAGCATGATATTTTTGATCTCCTTCTGCTCTTCCCAGCTCTTCTTGATCCGCTCCACCCGCACTCTGCCGATGCCTTCCACCTCGATCAGCGCATCCGGATTTTCCTCGATCACATCCAGCGTGTCCTTTCCGAATTTCTCCACAATGCGGCGGGCAAACTTGGGACCCACGCCTTTGATCAGACCGGAACCAAGATATTTCTCGATGCCGTAAACCGTAGCCGGAAGGGTCTCTTCGAATTTCTCCACGGAAAACTGGCGGCCGTATTTGGCATCTACCTTCCAGACGCCTTCCAGCGCAAGCACCGAGCCTACGTGAGTGTCCGGCATAATGCCGACTACCGTCACCAGATCCTGGGCATTCTTGACAGCGCACTTGAGCACCGTGTAGCCGTTGTCGGCATTCTGATATGTAATTCGCTCTACCACACAGCGTAAATGATCCATGGCGGCCTCCCTGTTTTCTGTCACAGGGTCTCAACAAGCCCCTAAATAACGAGACTCCGAGACCCCGTCTATGATTAAAAGGTAAACTCCACCTTTAAAAGGTAAACTCCACCTTCTGCAACGCCGCATCTGTACTGCAATTACCGATATAAGCAATATACCTGATATCCTCTGTCACGAATGCATCTTTTTCCTCATCGAAATATGCCATGGCATCTTTGGAAACGCTTAAGGAAACGACCGTCTCCTCACCGGGAGCCAGTTCTACACGCACAAAATCTTTCAGAACTTTTACCGGTCTGTCTACCTTGCTTCCCTCACATCCCACATAGAGCTGTACGACCTCTGCCCCCTTGACCGTACCCGTATTCTTAAGCGTCACACTAAACTTTGCCGTATCGGCAAATACCTCTGCCCTGGGCCTGTCAAATGCAAATTCCGTATAGGAAAGACCATATCCGAAAGGATAGAGCACCTTCCTGCCTTCCTTCTCCATCTTGCAGTAACCATGATAATACTCATATTCGATCTCATCACAATCCGGATCAAAATACGGATAATCCTCTTCGCTGTATGCCACGGTATAAGGCAGCTTCCCGCTGGGACATACGTCTCCGAACAGAATATCCGCCAGAGCATTACCGCCCTCCATGCCGCTGTAGAAAGAGAAAATCACCGCCGGAACATCCTTCTCCCACTCGTCGATCAGGATCGCACTGCTGCCCACGATGGATACAATCGTATTCTTACAAAGTCCTTTTACCCCTTCGATCAGATCGATATCCCTCTGGTGCAGGCGCATGGAAACACGGTCGCCGCCCATAATCTCAATATCGCTTCTGTCCGCCAGGAACTCTCCCTCATCGCTGTGTATATACCCCGCCACAATCACGACTGCATCCGCATCCGCGGCAAGCTTCCTCGCCTGCTCAATGTCTTTACCATCATGATAGACAATCTGTGCCCTGGGCATTTTCTTCATCAGACCCTTAAAAGGCGTTATCGTATAATACGGATGCACTTTACTGGATCCATGGTCGCCAATGTTCTCGATGTCGCCAAGCACGCCGAGCACCACGATCCTGTCCGTTGTTTTCTTGTCAAGAGGAAGCACCTTCCCTTCATTTTTCAGAAGCACCATGGACTCCTGTGCAGCCCTCTTAGCCACTGCTATATGCTTATCACAGGCCAGAACATCCTCTCCATAGGCCTGTGGGTCTTTTCTCGTCTCATAATAAAGGATCGTCCTTAAGATATAGCCTACCGCCTCATCCAGATCCGCCATCTCCAACCGGCCATCCTCGAGCGCTTTCGGCAGATCTTCTATATAGTGGCAGAAGCAGGGCATCTCTATGTTCATGCCGCCTTTGACACCCTTCACGCCGTCATGAACAGCCCACAGGAAGTCTGATAACGTGAAGCCGTCAAAGCCCCATTTATCCCGCAGGATGTCCCGCAGAAGATAACTGCTTTCCGACGCCTGTTCGCCAAGTACCTTATTGTATGCACCCATCACCGATGCTGCCCCTTCCTCGATGCAGCGTTTGAAATGCGGAAGGAATACCTCGTGCAGCGCCCTCCTGGAAATCTGCACATCTGCCTTAAAGCGCGCATTCTCAATGCTGTTTAATGCAAAATGCTTAATGCAGGCCATAACGTTCTGACTCTGCACGCCTCTTGTCAGCGCAGCGCCCATCTCTCCCAGATGATACTGATCCTCACCGTAGCACTCCTGTGCACGCCCCCATCTCGGATTTCTGGGAAGATTGATGCATACCCCGCCGAAATAATTGCCGCCCACGGCTCTTACTTCCGCACCGATCGCCCTGCCGATCTCCTCTTCCAACTCCCGGTCAAAGGTGGCACCCCTTGCCATCGATACCGGGAAACAGGTGGCGGATCCCGCAACCACGCCGCGCGGTCCATCTACGAACCGTACATTAGGCAGTCCCAGCCGCTCCACAGCCATCGTCGGATAAGGCCTCACATTGTAGTGCTCCAGCACAAACAGATCATCCAGAAGCTTCTGCTCTGTTTCCTGCCCGGACATGATTCCGATCTTCTCCTCCACGGTCAGTTTGGCAGTCACTTCCTCCACAAAGGCCCTGATCACTTCCTTACTGCAGTTCTCCGTTAATTTTGTGTTCTTTACTACATCCCTCATACCGTTCTCCTTTCATCCCCTCCTGCCTGTAAAGCCATAAGATATATGCTGTCAGACAGTTATTCTTCTCCTGCTTATATTTTAGGAAACCTAACGAAAAATGACAAGCCTTACCCCAAACTTTTCTTTATCTTGCGAAATACGGCATTCGGACTTCTTGTAAATTCCGCAACCGTATATCTCTCAACCAATTTATGATCCCGGTATACATGAATCTCATCTTTTTCAAACAGAACCGTCGCCTTATTGAATTTAAAACCCAAATCGTTGCTCTCATCATCAATCTCCGGATTCTTCACTGCCCGTTTCAGTTCCGTATAAAGTCGATACTCCTCCTCCGACCGCAGCAGCAACTCCGGGTATTCAGCGCTGTGCTCCAGCAAAAACAGATTCGTCAGGCATCTTACCTGCCCAAACTCCTTAGGAGCTACGACACGCTCTAACCGCTTCCACTCTTTTACCTCCAGCAGGTAGTACTCCTCCGAAGAATTTTTCGGCAGTTCACGGATCTGGTTTCTTTTTACCGGAATACACTTCGTCACCACACCGTAATAGCGGATTCCCGCCTCCGGCCCAAAGAAATTTTTCGACTGGTATATGGCCACATAATGGATTGGAAAAGCAGATTCCGGAAGCTGACTTGCCGGAATATGATAAAAGTTATGCCGCAATGCCACATCCAACTGTGCTTTACTCCTCAAACTTCCTACCAATACATCCCGATTCTCCCAATCCACTTTCATGAGTTTTTCTTCAATTCCTCTTGGCAGAGTCGCTCTCTCAAATGCAGAATCCGGCGAATCGGCAATCAATTCCTCCAACATCTGCGCCACCAATTCTGTGGCTGACGGCAGGAAGGGCAAGCCACCAATGTTAACTTCTTCAATACTTCTATAAAATCGATGAGTTTTATACCTTTCCAGATCAGAATAGGGAAACAGCACATAGGCTCCAAACATAGTCCGCTCATAAGGAGACGCCCCGTTCTGATAGACAATCGCATCCCGGTAACGGTGCATCGTATTGATATCGTCTACCTCCGGTCCTGGACTTTGGGAAATCGCCGTATAATAATCCGTTCCCGGAAGCGCCGGATTCATTCTGTATTTCGCATCGAATACATATTCATACTGCCTGTTTTGCTTAAATCCTGAGCGTTTTCTCAAGGAGAGCACATTGTCGGGTCTTTGTGCAACAGTAGGACTTCCCGCAGTCTTTGGATTGTAGGAAAGCGTAATGATATCCCCATTTTCAGTATTCTCATACTTCACCTCGGACCCCTGCCCTTTTACCAGTGATACAAACAGTCCGTTCCCCTGTATCTTAATAATATCCTGAGAAATCATCTTATAGCGGTCTTTCATCATACTGTTCAATTTAATAAAGCACCAATATTCATACAAAACCGCCAGATCTTTGACAGAAATATGGAAGACATCCCCCGTAGCAGAAAGTCCACGCAATAGCATCAAATAATATTTATACAAATCCCGATATCCTGACGCCATAGAAAAGACAAGCGACATCCCCGCATCTGCCTCTTTTTCCTCAATCCCCATGAAAAAAGCCGTATGCATACGCCGCCTGCACGCGCAGATCATACCGTCGATTTCCTCTACGACTGCCGGATCCTTCGCCCTTTGAAGTTTTAAATAATTTCTCTTAAAATCTTCCAGCTTCTTGATCGTTGTGCGCAATATAAATTTGGACATGCGGTTCTCTTTGGTATCATAGGTTACCTGTTTTCGTACGCCAAGTACCCGATCAACCATAATTCGACTGCCCGATTTCGTCACATGGTCGGGGTGTTTCTCCAACCAGCGACAGCCGCTTGCATCCATTCGTTTCACTTTATGCTCCGGAAGTACCTCTCTGCGGGTCTCCAATAGATGATGCGGACAGGCCAAAATCATATCAACCGCTTTCAGAAAATCTCCAAAAATCTTACGAATTACCGCAAAAAACTCGACCGGACTGCTTGAAACACTGTTCCCTTGTCGATAGCCAAGATACGTTGTTTTCAAAAAGTCAAAGATTACATTGTAAACCTCCGCCGTCACATCGGCTACAATCGCCTGATAGTCCTCTTTGTAACTGATTTTAGAAGGATACACTTCTACCACAAGTCTGAGATACTCCGTGCCATTGATTTGAATTACAAAATCTGAAAAACCAATCTCATTGCCAAAGTTAATCACACCCGATAAGATATTGTATTTTCGACTGGCCCTCGTAACCTTCTTACGAATATTTATGTTATCATGCCAAAAGGTAACCTCATCCTCTTCTGCACCAGCTTCAATTACGATTTCGTAATTCTGTTGTTCATAGAACAGCGGCTTTGTCTTGTAAATACCGCTGTTATCACCCTCTATAGGAAAAAGTGCACCACTGCTATCCTGCAAAGTGAGCGCAAAGGTATCCCGGCAAAACACCTTCATAACCGCTTCTGGGGCATCATAAGAAGCCCTCTCAAATTTAGGATGGGTTCCGCGGCCTTTTATCATAATATTGACTTTCTTCGTCTGAATATAACATAATTCATCAGAGCCAATAGGAAGTAAATCCATCCTCTTCATATCTCCTTATCATAAATGCAATCTTTTCTGCACTTTTCCGGTATCGGCTATTACTATCCGAAGCCAAAGACATGATATTTTTTACCAAATCCGACTGTTCCGGCTGAATACCTGCATGATTCCCGACACAAACTTTGAATAAAGCAAGCAACATTTCCTTAATAGCTATGCTGCTACCTTGAATACGCGGTAGAATTTTCTGCAGAATTTCATTGTCCATTGCCTCATCATCTGTTAACAACCCACCAGCCTTCTTATTATTAAGCAGATAAAAGACAATCTCATCTCTGACCCGATACCCTACATGCGCATTGGCAGATTGTAGAATTTTGTTGATTTTCTGGAGTTCCAAGCAATACTGTCCTACGGTCTCCGCTTCCCCGATACAATCCTTTTGCAGGATCAGGTATTCTGTCCTCAAAAATGTGTTGTCTGTTTGTACCGGCTCAGCCGCTATGTTTACGGGCTCTTTGGCAAATGGAGATTCTAAATCCACAAAAGAAAATTCTATAGTATTGGCCCGGTCCAGAACCTTCTTGCTAAACGGGAAGGTCGTCTCATCCATATTTACCGTACCTACAATATAAAGGTTCTCGGATAGCTGCATCCCCGCATATTTCTGATCACACTCCCTGCTGCCACATTGTGCAGCCGACATAAGCGGTACAGTTACAATTCTGCCCTCCGCATCAAAATCACGGCTTTCAATCACCGATAAAATGTCACTCATGTAGTATTCTACTCTGGCTAGATTCATCTCGTCCAGGCAGAGAATATAAGGCTTGTCCCTGTTTTCAGATGCATCGAAAACAAATTCTGTGATTGCCCCAGGAACAAATTCCCCGTTCAGATTAATATGACCAAACAAATCCGAGGAGTCCGACCAATCCGGCCTTACAGGCACCATCTTGTATACCGCACCTATGGCCTGGGCAAATAGCTGTACAAGCCTGGTCTTACCCGTCCCACTTGTTCCCGCAAGAATGACAAACGGCTTCGATTTCAGACTCAAATAAAAGTTTTCTACCAGACCGTCACTATATTGAAAGCCTCTTGCGGCAATATAGGTCTTAATTCTGGCAACCACATCCTTCGTCTCCAACTGTTCCTCACCTCCTCGCGGTAAATTACTCGAACTTTCATCCGGCTTCTCACCGGCGTATTCCTTATAGATGATCATCATTTTCTCAAGATCATCACACAGCTCTTTCTCTTCCGGCACCGAACCTTTGCTGTATTTCTTATAAAAAATCGTTCCTTTTTGATACATTTCGGCAAGCTCTGTCAAACCGTCTCCGAGATTAATATTCTCGTCCGTAGAAAACCCTCTGCTGTCTATTTTTCCGGCAAGTTCTTTTGCCTTTCTGCGCATAATTTCTATGGTTTCTTTCTTGGAGTTATTCTTCCTGATCTCTGTACAGCCTTGATTTAGAGTCAGGTATAGAGAATTGCCATCTTTGGAAAGCAGATATACGATGTAAACACCTTTGGTAGCCGTTGTCGTGATTTTCCTGTTGAAGATACAGATCCATGGAACCATGGCCCAATTACCCTGCCCAACACTTCCTGTAATCAAATATGCCTGACGGTCTACCAGACCAGTTTGATAAATAGATTCCGGAGCATCATTTCGGAGATAGACACCCAGAGGATGACCGGCAAAGGGACGCTGCTTGGCGGGGATGTAGTCAGTTAGGAAGCGGGTGATGATGGGGTGTAACAATGTACTGTTCATATTTACCTCCATGCCGAAGCAGTCTTTTGCGAAGGCTGCGAGCCAAATCTCAAATTTGGCTCTGCAATCCCGAGTTTGT
>OFGE01002182.1_pt1 | contig 14953 bp, 13 predicted proteins | sample 1521681 | NCBI WGS metagenome assembly OFGE01 (sample SAMEA3504093, study PRJEB24116) | mouse gut metagenome | biome: mouse gut; feature: mouse-associated habitat; material: faeces | place: Denmark | collected 2011 | reverse complement strand
GTGTACGAAAGCAGCTTGCCGTACCGCTGGGCGATATCCTCCCGGCAAGCGGCATAGTTACCAGCGGCAATGGCCTTTTCTTTCTCTGCCTTCAACCCAAGATATTCCTGCAGTACCGTTTCGTCCTGGTAAAAAATCACATTGAATTTGCTCCAGTTCAGCGACAGGGGAAAGAGGTCCGTCAAAAATGCCTTGTCCTCCGCATAGTAGCGAACCCCATACCGCTCACAAAGCTTATCAAACTCCGGCAAAAAGCTGTCCCTCTCCTCCTTTGTGTCGCAGGGGTGGGACAGCGCAATCTTTTTCACCCCGGCACGAACCATCTCGCAAAAGCAATCGGCAACGCCTAAATGGTAAGAAAATTTATCAATCATCATGAATACAACCCCCGTTCTTTCTAACGATATCTTCGATAATCCTCTGGAATACCCGCTCTCGTTCAGCAGAAGTATCATAAATCGTAAACCCAAACTTTTCGAGAGAATCTGTCATTTCTCGGTTGAACGGAATGGCATCCTGTGCAACATATTCCCGCAATTCGTCCTCGCTCCAATTGTACGTCCAATCATCTTCTGTATCGTATTTTTTGAAGTCTTTTACATACCCATCGACCGTCTTTTGGCTTTGCACCAAGCCAATCAGTATAAACCTGTCTTTTAGCTCTTCCACCCCATAGTCATTCAGGATGGACGCTATCTTCTCAAAATCAAAATACCCGCCCTCCAGCACAAAATGATTCCCTTCTACATGATGTGCGCGGAGGTTCAGGTCACCTTTGATTCCGTCATCCGAAGAAAATAGCCCCAAGAAATGGCCAATAAACGGCGCTATATTTTCCGTTGTCTTATCCCTATTCCAGTTGAGCCGAATGTTCAGTTGGGGATAGGCCGCTTGGAATGTAGCGACCAGCTTATCAAGGCTGATGACGAAATAATTGAATTTTTCACTCAGCCGTTTCGCCAAGGTCGTTTTCCCAACCCTGGACGGCCCGACAATAATTATATTTTTCATAGCACACCTCATGGCAGATAATTTGAAAAGAGCGGAAAAGATATTTTTGGCAAATCGTTGTGCGTATCCGAACTCTCACATCAAACTGGTATCGTCTGTTCAACCTCCAGCCCTCCTGCAAAAATCACCTTGATTCTTTCCTTGAACTCCACCACCACACATTCCAGCACTTGCCGCACCAGCCGGTCATCGTACTCCATGGGGTGGTTCTCCAGCCCATCCAGGATAGTAAAAATCTCATTCAGCCGGGACTCCGTATTCTCTTTTTTCTGCTGTGCACTGTCATATTGAGCCAGCTGTTGCTCCAGATTGTTTTTCTCAGCCATGAGCGCTGTGGCCCGCTGCTCATCGAATTCCTCAACCGTATCGGTAGCTATGGCCTGGAGCATGGCTTTGAACTCCGCGTCAATTTCCGCTATCCTTATCTGGATATCCAAGCTGTTATCCTCAGTATCACTGATGTCCAGGGCCATACCTATATGCAGTTTCAAGGTGCCCAGCACATCGGCGCTTTGTTTTGCCGTTCTCATGATGGCTGCCATGATAGCCTCCTGCAACACTGTTTCTTCTATGGTAGGGGAGTGGTGGCAGTATTTCTTACCAAAGTCCAGCCGGTTGATGCACCTCCAGACGGGTTTCTTCTCACCCTTGACCGTCCAGGTGCATCGCCGGTAAGGTGTACCGCACTCACCGCAAACAAGCAGTTCCGTCAGGGCGTATTTGCTGGAGTACCGGCCCTGCTCGGTTTTGGTACCTTTCTGCTTGACCTTACGCTTACCGGTGCGCCGGGCCAGTTCCCTGGCAAAGGATACCGCCCCGTCCAGATTGTCTTCTGTCACCCTGTCCGCCACGTCGGCATCCACCCCTTTGGTGGTGCCGCTGCCGTAAGCCAGCGTCTTCATCTCCGAGATGTTGCCCCGGATTACCGTAAGCTTTAGCTCCTCAAGCAGCCGAAGTGCCGTATCCGTCCGCAGCGCGGAGGCCCCAGCTCCCACCGGATCCAGCACCACAGGATGCCTCAGCTCGTTGGCACGCTTCCCGGCAGCAAGCATAACCGGGATGGTGCGCTGATTCAGTGTGCCGATGTTGATAGCCAGCCCTTTGCAGATGCCGGTGATTTCCACGGCATCCTCCGGATCATCTGCCATAATGGGTGAGCCGCCGCAGGCCAGCAGCATATTGGCACAGTCGTTGACAGTGACATAGTTGGTGATACAATGAACCAGGGGTGACTTCCCCCGTACATTTTCAAAAATCTGTTCAAACATAGTATGATACTCCTTTGTAAAATGAGAAAAAACATCCCTGCATGGCGGCGCTTTCCCGGTTGATGGCAGGCCGATATCGTCTGCCAAGTACAACTTTGCATTAATCTTGAAGTAATAGTGCTCGATATTCGTGTCATCTGTGCGTCTCTTAACCGACGGCGTAGCGGGCTACGTCTAGGTTAAGAGACGTGCAGATGGCGCGGATAGCGAGTGCTTATTACTCAAGAATTAATGCAAAGCTGTACTAGCTGCAAAAACTCAACAAAAAACAGGAGACATCTGCATAGCATGCCCCCTGAAAAAGTACCGATCTCCACGACTTCCTCCGGCGGCATTATCCGCATCAGGTTCAAGGGTCGAAGGTCTACCTTCCTCTCAGCCTGTCACACAAGCTCCCCTGTTTATTTTGTTATAGGAATTATATCATTCCATTTATTGCTTTGCAAGTGACTGTCTTAAGAAAAATGAATTTTATGTGAAGCCTATCTGCCTATCTTAAGCGACAGCTTCATGAAATAGACAAGCCCTCCTTTTCTCTATAATCTCACAATGCAATATAAAACTTTCCTGTCTCCTAAAAACAAAAAAACTTCACCAAAAAGCAAAGTTATTTCTGTTCCAAACTACATCCAGCATAAGCTGTCTGCCAAAATTAAAATATTGCATCTATCTAAAGTATAACATGCAAAGCCTCTGATCCGTATGGATTCCTCATACCATACCGGACTATTCTGTACCACTTTGACTCCATAAAGAAAAGGCTGGATACATTTTGCATAAATATATACTTTCTTCTCTTAAATTCTCTTTTCATCACCCGTTTATTTCCTGCTTATAAAATATTCTGCAGCTTATTCTATACATTGTGTAAATCCAGATCGCCGCAATCAAGGGAGACGCACATAAAATTGTAAAAATAAGCTGATCCGTGATTTTCACACCGAGCATCATTAATATTTCATACACCATAAAACATATTCCCAAAGGAACAGCAAATGAAATCAGTAAAAGCATACGCCCCTTTTCCGCACCATACTTAAAGACCAATGGAATAGACATACTTCCGAAAATAACTGAGACGATGAGTCCGACAAATCCCATAAAAAGCATTGTTACTATCCCTTCCATACTTAACGCCATCTTATGCATAGCCACTCCCCCTGCCACACCAAAAATGGTTCCTACGCAAATACCAGCAATACAGAAAATAATAAGAACAATAAATTTGGCCTTAACTATATCTTTTTTACATATCGGCATAACCAAAGCATATTTAGACCATTTACAATGATCATCAAACGTAAACGTTGTTACAATCATCATGCTGCATAACACTCCTGATGAAATAATATAGCTTTCCACCCCCGAAACCATAATCAAACCAATAGCAAACACCAGTAAGATTAACAGCATCGACTTTGCATTATGACCAATATTATATAAATCTTTTAAAATGAGACTCTTCATTTGACTGCTCCCCCTTTACATACATCAAAAGCATATCTTCTATCGATATTGTATCTACCATAGCATTTTTATATTTTCTTTTTGCCTTTTCCTTATCCCCAACAAGTATGTTCCATCTGGTCCCATCCTTCCGGCACGCTAAGATATCTGCTTTATCAACTTTCTCAAACAAGCCTGACTCACATCGAATTACCCCGTAACCATTGTACAGGTCACTTTTCCTCTTAGAGAAGATAACCCTCCCACGATGAATGAATGTAATATAATCTGCCACTTTTTCCAGATCTGTAGTAATATGCGACGACATCAAGATGGAACGCCCCTCTTCTTTGACAAATCCTGCAAATATCTCAAGAATATCATCCCGCATAACCGGGTCAAGTCCGCTCGTTGCCTCATCCAGAATTAACAACTTCGGCCGATGCGACAATGCAGCAGCAATACTCAATTTCATTTTCATCCCTTTGGACAAGGTTTTAATTTCTTTTATCTGTGGAATACTGAAACGCTCCAGGAGATTCTGATATGTAGGGTTATCCCATTGCTTATATGCTGCAGCACAAATTTTTCCAACTTTTTCTGGTGTCAGTGTCTCGTAAAAATTAATCCCATCAAATACAACGCCTATATTTTCTTTGATCTGTATTGTCGAATCAAGTTCCTTCCCCCAGAATCTTACTGTTCCCTTATCTTTTTTTATAAGACCCAGAATGGCGTTGATTGTTGTGCTTTTTCCGGCCCCGTTTTCTCCTATTAATCCCATAATGGAACCTTTAGGAATTGAAAAGGAAACCTGATCCAGTTTAAAATCCCCATACTTCTTTGTCAAATCCTTAATCTGCAATATTTCATCCATGATCTGTCCTCCGTATCCAGAAACGACTGGACTTTTCCTTATCTTTCATATAATGATAGGAATCCATATCTGGCTTACATAATCCTTATCCTTTGGATTCCCTTCACCATACCATTCCACCGCCGGACATTCCCCATATTGGAATGAATGTCTGGGCAGCCATTCCCCTTTTAAATATTTCCATCCATTTTGTATTGCATGCGGTACCTCACCCCTGCACTCTATAATCGCCCAAGTATGTCCTGATAATTTATATTCAGAAACATTCCGTAATTCATGCCTTATGGATGGACGGACTTCACCCAGCGAAATGCCTCCTTTGAAATCACTTTCCAGCTGCTGTGACAATACAATCATAACTGAATGCTGCCATTCATTTTTATTATCAGAGACCCCTGCCGGCCAGATCTCTTCTTTTGTCTGAATATTCCAGGAATACTGCTGTTTTCGTATCTTCTCCATTTGGGGATAAATCTGCAACCTTGTTTCATGCTTCCTTGCCTCTCTCGGTGAAACGCCATGAAACCTGCGGAACGCCTTAGTAAAAGAGGTAGGTGATTCATATCCGTATCTATTGCTTACTTCTGCAATCCTAATGCAGCTGCCTTTTAAATCATATCCGGCAAATGTAAGCTTACGCAGCCGGATATATTCGGACAGGCTGATTCCGTTTATATAAGAGAATACCTTTTGGAAAAAAGCATAAGAACAACCGGCAATCTCTTCAATTTCCTTTTCATCTATAGCCCGCTCTCCATAATCCAGGCTATTCTCAATACAACTGATTATTCTCTGTAACTTTTCATCCCACTCCATATCATCTCTCTTTCTTTGCCTTACATCTCCCTTTGCTATGCCTGTGCCTTGCCGGCACTGGTTTTAAGCCCCAGAAACGCAATATAAGTTTATCAACCCTACCTTTCTCCTGCAACAAGGTTGTCCATTTTTGCAGAATGAGGTGCCATATTTGCAGTTAAAGGATCTCCTGCTATCAGGCATTCTATTTTTCTACTTTTAATCCTGTGTTGACAATAACAGTACTGCTGTAAATACATCTTTTTCTACTTTACAAGAGAGATAACCCCCATACTTTTCCGCCATCTTATTTACGCTGCCAATCCCCAGGCCATGCAGACCTTTTTCTTTTTTGGTTGACAGGAGCGTATCCCCCTGCACGGCAATCTCCCCTGAATATCCATTTATAATCCTGAATACACAAAACCCTCCGACATCCTGCATAAAAATACGTACCTTCACATATTTCTGTCCCCGACATTCTCCGGCGGCACGCAGCGCATTGTCTAGCAGATTTCCCAGTATTGCGACCAGATCAATATCGGAAACCATCTCTAATCTTACTCCCGGCTCCACATAAGCATCAAATTCAACCTGGTTCTTTTCCGCCCGTCCTTTTTTCTCGGATAATATCATGTTCAGTACATGATGGCTGCAGAATATTTCCGTCCCACTGTCCTCTATATGCCCGTTCATCTCCTCCACTGCCTTCATAATACTTTTACAGTCGCCCTGCCTTGCAAAATTATGAATCATGGACAGGTAATGATTCATATTATGAACGAACTCATTATGGCTTCCCTGCACTTCGTCCATCTGCGTATAATATTTTAAATCTGCCTGCTGTTTTGTAATGAGAATCTGATTTTCCGCATTTTGGTACATTTCTTCCGAATATCTGTTAAATGCATAGAACACAAGGATATTCCCGGTCAGCAGAAGGCTGAAGCAAACGGTGATCAGTACCTTTACATAGACATTCGTACCAAAATCAAAACCCGAATAGAAAATTCCTGCCATGATACCAAAACCGGCCACCGGCAGGCACAGATATTCCAAAAAGATATGATTATCCATCTTCCTCTTTGATGTCCCGATAAACTGTTCTACCAGTACAAACATAATATAGGTTAAAAGTTTCAGGGACAGGATCTCCAGATGAACCCTTGACATCAGCATATTCTTCTCATTCGTCTGGTTGAAGATAATTGCAAACAGACACTCACTCGCGAATATAATGGAATATGCGACTACGTAGCACAAAACCCTGCTCCCCGTCTTTCCTTCAAATAAAACCATCACAAAGACAAAGCTTATGACTATGAACATGACAAGGTTCAGCTCCCGTTTCCCCACCAGATTCACCGCATACAGGCTGAACACCGCCCCTGCATTCGTAAGACAAAGCTTCTTAGGTTCCAGCGCCCAGGACTTCTTTTCAAAAAAACATTCAAAAAAGGTATAGACAAGATATATCTCCACGATACAGTACACCAGTAATATATATTTATCAATAAAGTTCATACTATTCATAGCATCACTCCATATATTTGCGGCTGACCCATTCTGCAAAATAACTCCGGAATTCCTTTAGTCTGGAGCGGGAAATCGTCAGAATCGTGCCATCCTTTAATTTCATCTCCCCGTCCGAGCACATCTTGACCACATACCTCAGATTGACAATATAACTGTTATGTGCGTATGCAAACCCAAAGGGGTGCAGAATCTCATACAGTTCCCCAAGCTTCTGCCTTGTGGTCAGCTTATGTTCAAAAGAATACTCTATCTGTTCCCTGCCCACATGAATCCTACTCCCATGTTTTGTATTCTCAATATATAATATATCATCCGGAACGAGGGCTACGCTGTTATGGTAATAATTCCCAACAATACAGGGAACATTCTGATTCTCCTTAATCTGCCTGACCACTGCACACATCTCTGAAATCATCCGTTCCTCAGAATAACTTTTAAGCAGATAACGAAACGGTGTCGCTTTAAACGACTCATCCGTGGGCATGTGTACACCTGAGCAGAATACAAGGATACTCCTGGGAAAGACCTCCCGAAACCTTGCCGCCGTTTCATGTCCGTCAAGCCCCTCCATCTGCATGTCCAGAATCAGCAGATCGCACCTCTTTCTGTTCCGGATTCCCTGCACAAGCTCTTCACCTGAATAATACTCGCTAAACAGAATCTCTCCCTTATCCATTCCGCTTTTTGCCATAACTCCTTTTATATAATCAACAAACGCTCGATCATCATCACAAATTATAATATTATACATAATTCCCCTATAATTCCTTACTGAACATCAGAGGGCTGTTCCCTTATCTATATACTTTCACTTCCAAGCTTCTCCAATAATTCCATATATTTATTCTGGTAGGAATCTACCTTCTCCTGCATTTTTTCTTTTAATTTTTCGATTTCCTGCGAATGCTGCTGTTTTAACTTAAGCTGTTCCCTTTCACCCGACAGGGCTGACTCTGCCAGTCTGCTTTCCATCTCGGCGACTGCCTTTTTGTGCGCTTCTTCCTGCTCCATGAGCGCACGCTTCTTCTCCAACTCTGCTTCCTTCTGCAGCCGTTCCAGATTTTCAATGCGTTTCTGAAGCTCTGTATTGGAGTCTGCAAGCTCCTCTTTCTCTGCCAGAATACTTTCTGTCTTCTGAACGGCCGATTCCATACTGGCAATTTTATTGCGCAAATCACTGCATGACTCGCTCAAATTCCGGTTTAAGGCATCTTTATCAGCCAGTTTGCTACGAAAATCTTCCTGCTGTTCCATAATCTTTGCATCCTGTGCATGGATTTTTTCAACGAGCTCTTCATTTTCTTTTTGCAGCGCAGAGATCCTCTTATAATTTTCATCCTTTAATTCTGCCATCGTCCGGTTCTTTATCTGCAGGTCTGAAATCGTCTCGTCTTTTGACCGGAGCAAAAGCTCATACTCCGCCCGGACAGTTTCTTTCATATTATGCTTTCCTTCCACCGCATCCATATACATCCGGTTTAAGATACTGCCATAATTCTCAAATTGCTCCAGATTCTCCCTGTCATCTACCAGTACCACCTTTGCCTTCTGGAGTGAATATGCCTCTATCATCCGGGCAAACGCCGCCTGCTGCCCTTCCCCGATCTCCTCTGTAATCTGCCGTATCCGCTCGGCGGTCTCTTCATCGATCCGATACGATTTGGGTTTTGTCTCAGCCATGTTACTTTCCTCCGTTATTTTCTCTTTCATCTGATTGTAACACGTGAATTCTATTAATACAACCTTGATAATAAGCTATTATAAATAAATGTAATACACTACATTGTAATACAATGTATTACAAATTATTTCTTTATAAAACTTGCCAGCCTCAACTTTTACTGTTATACTTAAGATACTTTTTCAGTTTATTTCCTTTCGGAAACATTCGTTTAGCAATTCCTGGAGACAGGTCTCTTGATTCTACACGAAACCATTATCAAACGAAAGGAGAAAACATGCAGATAAAGACATATTTTGAAAAAAGCCTGTGCGAAAGCGCCGGGCTTTTTTCTTTGCAAAAGAAACAGGCAGACCTGTTCCTGCTGTCACAGACCGGCCTGATTACCTACAGACAACTTGCCCTCTGCAATCTTCATGGAAAAACAGAGACCGCCGGAAGGCTTTCTCTCAAGACGTTGGAAAAAGACGGGCTTATCCAGTCAAGAAAACTGCCAAACCAACATCAAAATAAATATTATTTCCTTACCCCAAAAGGACGCTCCATACTGAAATCGCTTTTTCCTCCTATTCTTCTGGAATACCTGCAGATAAGCCTGGAAAAACGTTTACCGGCAGGCGGGCATCCTCAGAGAAAACGAGACCGGAAACATCCTGATCTTCTGTCTTGCTTTTCCACACAAACGCTCCCTCACTGCAAAGCCTTCCTTCTCCCTGTACCGTGTTCTCCTGCATTTTACGAAAATATGGTCTATCTTTGAGGAAGACTGCAAAGTACCGCTGGATTACCGGCAGTTCCTCCAGGTATTGGAATGTTCTGCGCTGAAAAGAACGATCTCGGCGAATGAAATCCAAGTCTTCCAGAGCCTGCACAGCCGCCATCCGGAAATGGACAGCCTCGCAGATGTATATACCCTGAAGAAAATGTATCTTGATGATACCAGTTATTCTGATATGCAGGATTTGGATATGGATGAACTGTTTCAAAAACGGGTGCATTCACATTTCCGGCGTGTTTACAGCGAACATCCTTCGCTCGTGTCCCACGCTTTAAATGGAAATCCGATTTTCACCGTTCCCAATCACAGGCTCCCTCTTTACCAGCCGTATATTATGCCCTATGAATATGATTTTCCAGAGCAGCTCCTGAAGTGTCTGCTTTTTAACGGGCTAAATACAGATGGCTGGGAATATCAGCACCCACTGCGAATCATACGCCAGGATCAGACAGAGCTTTGTTTCTTCCAAGGATTCTGCCATAAAAAATACGGCTATATAGCGTGTGAACATCTTACTATAGATTTAAGCTCCCGTATCCGTATTCAGAAATTTTTCCAGTCCGGGACCGATGCCAAAACACCGGTTTTCCTGCTTTTATTTTCATCCGTCCAGAATCTTACAGATATAGAATCCCTCTGCAAAACACCTGGCAAAAACACTACTGTACTGATGATTGACTGCAGCCGCCCTCTTCATCTTAACCCGCCGCCAGCTATTTTTCTGGCTGACGGCAGCAAGCTTCCCGTTATTTTTGAATGTGACGAATTTGACGGCCAGCTCCGGATCGTCACCAGAAAGGAGACCTGTTAATGAATAAAACAAACCGTTCTTTTCCTGCAGTTGCCTATGGTCTGTTCCTCTGCCATCTGCTTGCGTACAGCCTTCGGTTTATCTTTGCACTGTACCGAATCGACTATTCACTGCTCCCTTGCGGCTTTGTTTATCGTTTTTGCGCTATGACGCTTCCGATACTTCTCTGGCTCTTATCTACCGTCTCAGAAGCGTTTAACTATCACCGTTTTAAGCTTGCCGCCTATATTGCAACCCTGTATTACGAAACACTCATAATCATTACAGTTGTATTTCAGCTTTTATCAAAGTTATTCCTTCCCTCTGTTCTTGCGATTGAGACAGACGAAATCTTTACAAAGGGCATGGTTCTTTTTCTTGCCCGCCTGATTACAGAGCTCCCTCTCCTGCCGCTTTTTTATATACTGATGAAGTCTTTCCTCCGCCCAGCCAGGGACGCAAAAAGCCGCAGTGTTATTCTTTCCTTTAAGCTGACCTATTATCTGCAAACCGGAAAGCAAAAAAGAAGGATCCAGTATCCTTTGTCTATCGCCAGGGACATCCGCAGCGGGAAACGTATTACCATATCAGAAACAGACCGTTTTCTACATACATTGGTAGACGGAACCAGTGGAACCGGGAAAACGTCTTCCACGATTCTGCCCGCAATCCGTGACGATCTGGATATGCGTTGTCAGGCAGAGCAGGAACAGATAAAGGCTATGCACAAGCTTGTGCAGGACGGCCTATATACCTATACCGGCTCTTTCTCATATTTTTCCCTGTCCAATTTTCGTCCTGCCAAAGAAGCAATGCCGGACAGCTGCACCGAAACTGCCGCCACTTACGCCTCTCCCGAATCTATCCGCATGCAGTATCCGGTCTGCGGAATTACGGTTCTGGCACCGGAGGATTCTCTGACAGATGACGTATGCAGGCTGTGTGAGGCACGCGGCATTCCCTATCACAGAATTGACGCAACACACACCTTTGAAGGAACACTCAAGCCAAACTGGACTGGCATGAACCCATTTTTTATATCACCTTCTCTAAGCGGCAATGCACTCCATCAGGCTATTGTTAAAAAAGCGGTCATCTTTTCAGATGTCATGCAGGTAATTACCGATCTGAAGGGGAAGGCAGATTCCTATTTCACCGGACTCAACAGGCAGATGCTTGCAAACCTGGCCATTCTTGTCATGAACACGGTTCCTGTCCTTTACAAACGCCAGGCCACCCCTGCTGACCTGCAGCTGCTCATTAACAACTTCGACCTCCTGCCGCCTTATGTGAGCAAACTGGACGAGCTTGACAGGGAGCAGAAGCGTTATTCCTTTATCTCCCAATATATCCGGGAGGACCTCCTTGGGAAAGGCCGTCCAAAGATGGAGGATCAGAGCCGTGGTACCAGGAATATCATCAATGAGTTTTTACTGATGCCAGAAAGCAAAGATGTCTACTGTGCGCAAGCCTCCATTGACTTTGACCAGATTCTTGAAAACGGGGAGATTACAGTCTGCAATTACGACCTTGCCTCCGGTGACAGCAACGCGATTGCATTCGGTCTGTTTTTTCTGCTCTCATTCAACAATGCGGTATTGTCCCGTCCAGGAACAGAAAAAACAAGGATTCCGCACTTCTTCTATGTTGACGAGCTTCCTGTGCTGATCCACAGTTCTCTAGAGAAAAATTTCTCCTTATTCAGGAAATTCCGGGTAGCCATGTTCTGTGCAATCCAGACTTTAGACCAGTTTGAGAAAAACGAAATCACAAAGTATCTGAAAGGCGTAATCTTAGGCTGCGCCCATATTTTTGTATTCGGACGTTCTTCACTGTCAGATATGGAAGTATTTTCTGCAATGGCAGGAATCCATGATGAGGTGGAGGAACAGTCAACCGTTTCTGAGACAGCCCTGTCAGATGATTCGCCTTCTCTCTCTTATTCTTCAAGAGAGACATGTACGCAGAAAAATCTGGTGGAGGAGACAGATATCCGTATGAAGGATTTTCAGGAAATCACTCTTTTTACCACCAAGAATGGCCGTCCGCTCCCGCCATTGCATGCAAGAGTCGAATTTTTAAAGCCCGAAGACTGGTCTCCCCAAAAAAGAGAGTCTTTCTCTGCTGAAATTTTCAGGCCATATACTGGCCCTGCATCTTCTGCCACCCCCGCCTCATCCTTAGCCGGAAACAGCTGTGCTGCATTTTCTGGAAGAGAACTTGTTTCTGAATACTGTTGTTATGATTTTGATTCTTCCGAAACCAGACGCAGTGCAGCGCCAAAAATGCCGTCTCCTTCCCAGACGCAGGAATCCCGGCCGCCTGTACCCGATGGCAGCGAATCTTTAGACGGTTTATTCTGATTACACCCTAATATAGTAGGAGGATATTATGGCAATAAAAAAACTAAAAAATTATAAAACCGACGCCTTTATGATCCACAGTCCATTTCATTTTCAAGAAGGATACCAAATACAGATTGAAAATAGGAACAAAAACTGCTCGCACACCGAAATCGACACCCTTGCATTAAAAGGGTTGTTAAACTCTGTTGACTTTGAAATCCTGAAGCTTCTCGGAACCTACTGCTATGTCAACACCCACAACCTGAACTATGCTTTAAACCACACTCTTCCGGAAAATTACCGAAAACAAGATTACAAAAGAAATTTGAAAAAGCTGTCAGATGCCGGAATTCTCCTTAAGCATTCCATCTGTATGCAGACTGACGGCGAGGGCAGCGCCTGTCAGATTGTTTCCCCTTTACGGTTTTATTCCTTATCCCCCGGAGCGCGCAGTTATATTTCTTCCCTTATGGAAGTCCCATATATCTCCAACCAGACATTGCCTGCTTACCGGAGCATTGAGTTGATGGCAGCCGCACAGCTTTTGATTCGTTTTCAGGCATCCTACCGCAATTCCGTAAAAAAGATCCTTTTTAATCTGCATAAACAGATTGGCTCTCATCTGCTCCTTCTGGATGCATACATCCGTTATTCCGCCAGCCAGGGGGACAGCTCCTCTCCTGCTGTCCATCTGTTTCTTTTATGCGGAAGGGATAACGGGGACAATTATGCTGATATAGTTCTTCGCAGCCGCCTGCTCTTTTGCTGGCTTGACCGGCGCAAAGAGGAATATCCTTGCCATATGATTTTGCTTCTGTTAGAGAGTATCTCTGATATTCCCCCAGTTTATCTTCAGGTTCGCAATCCATATATGTCGGGTAAAACAGGCATTACAGATTCGTTGTATCCACTTTATTTTACTTTGGATACAAACGTACTGGTTCAACCGTTGTTTGATGCATTATACCAATGTGAAATCGAAGAAGACTCCGGAAGATGTAAAATCAGCAAGATTTCTTTGGGAATGACTGCTTCACTTTGCCATGGATAAAAGGGAAAACCTAACCGTTAGGGTTTCACAGCAAAATTATCGGATTTGTATTGTTCACTAAAAATTTGTCTTATTATTTTTGTTCCTTTACGCTTTATACTTTTCACATTAATATATGCCATGTTATTATGGTATAATTTTTAAAATTTATTTTTTGCTTTATGCCAGGATGGAACCGGGGCTTTTGTCCATCTTCCACCATTTCTGCATTATGCAGTCATATTACAGGTTGATATGATCTATTGTGACTGCATTTGCAGCCACAGGCTATAAAGCCATGGGAGGTATATATGGGTACATTTCGTAATGTCTCTAAGGCAGAACCTTGTCCAATTTGCGGCAAATCCGACTGGTGCAGCATTCTCATCCCGGACAACGCCGCTTATCCCGGACAGCTTCTTTACGTCTGCCGGAGAATCCACTCTCCCGAAGCACAGAGTCCAGTCAACGGCAAAACCTACTACTACATAAAGGAGCTTCCTGACAGTTCATGCCTTTATTCTGATATTGAGAAAAGAGGCCGGGTATCTGAAAAGTCTTTTGGTTACACCTATCGTCCCGCACAGGAAGCCCCTGCCCCGCCAGCCGACTATGGGACCATTCCTCTGCCTAACAACGATCTGGATTTAATTTATACAGATTTTATGAACCTGCTTTGCTTATCAAAGAAGCACTATGCAGGATTGCGATCCGAGAGATGGCCAAAGGATTTAATCAGAGATAGTTTTATACGTTCCCTGTCTTTTCCAAGAAAGTTTGACAGTGTCAAAGGGTTCTACAGTGACCATGTGGAACGACACAGGATTTGCCAGCTTTTGCTGAAAAAACACAAAACTCTGAAGGGAGTTCCTGGTTTTTATCAGGAAGCTGATCTTCAATGGACTTTCACAGGACACCCCGGAATGCTGATACCTATCTATGATACTGACGGAATGTTGTACCGTATCCGGCTGCGCCTCGACCATCCAGGAAAAGATGAGAAAGGGAAGGAAAAGGATAAGTATAAAAACTTTTCTTCATTTTACCCTTCAAAAGATAGCAATAACATTCTTTCGAATGAATATCTTAATGGCTGCCGGGCCGGCAGCCATATCGGGTTCTATTTTCACCCTTCCACAGATGACCCTGGCGTATGCTATATTACAGAGGGTGAGAAAAAAGCAATCGTTGCAAACTATTTTCTGCGTTGCATTGTAATCTCGCTTCCCGGTGTAAATTCACATGCCAAATTAACCAAAACGGACAAATCCGGTAGATCCGTTCTTGATTTTTTGAAAACTCTAGTGTTCCATCCGGTCAGAAATTGAACGAATGAGCTGTCTGGTTCGTGCCAGTGCTAGGCAAAAGTTCGACGGCGATGTGGGCGCATCGACTA
>OFGE01002180.1_pt1 | contig 14956 bp, 13 predicted proteins | sample 1521681 | NCBI WGS metagenome assembly OFGE01 (sample SAMEA3504093, study PRJEB24116) | mouse gut metagenome | biome: mouse gut; feature: mouse-associated habitat; material: faeces | place: Denmark | collected 2011 | reverse complement strand
AATTCCTAATTCCTCACGCGCCCCCGCTCTCCCCACAAAAAAGCCTCCTCAAATCGCCTCATGGTCCTCCTCTTTCTTGATTCCCTCCCGAAAATCGTGGACCAGCCGCAAAATTTCCTCATCCTTCAGAAGAGACAAGAAAAAGAGCAGCGTCGTTGCCGAAAAGCCGCTCTTTCCCCGCTCGATATCCGTATATGATCTCGCTGACATCCGTAGACTTTCCGACATTTTTTCTTGTGTAAGCCCCAGCGTGCTCCGCATCTCCCGGAGCCACCCTATGAGAAACCTCTTTACAAATCCTTTGTACTTCCGCATGCGTAAATCCTCCATACGTGGCTCAAAACATGGAAAATTTTACCCATTTTTACCAGAGGGCGCCATGAGCCACACCTCCGATCTTACACGATTTGTGCAAAACACTGTCAAATTATCGGCTAAAAAGTGTCCGCCCAGACCTCCCCACTACGCCTCCTCCGCTCCACCGTCCCCCACATACTGTTTCAAAACGGTGCGCACATAGAAATTCGCCAGCAGGCAGGGCAGGGAGAACCCGATGAAGATCAGATAAATGGCGCTCAGGGGGAAGGCCAGCACCGCCGCCGTCAGAACAAAAAGCAGGCGGCAAACACCAACCGAAAGGCCCAGGCTTCGGGCCATCTCCTCCCCCAGGGAGAGGATGTTCAGGTCATGGGAGAGGAGGAGGGCCAGCAGCAATCCCCCCAAAATATACCAGAGGGCGAAGCGGATGGCCTCCGCGCTTACACCGGAAAAGCCCCCCACCAGAAAGGTATTGGCCCCCAGCCAGGTATCCGGCGCCAGGACGGTGATGGCATCGCTGCCCGCCCCAAAGAAACCGCTCACCGCCACCCCCGCCAGCACAATGGTGATGCGGGAGGCTCCGGTGCTGGCCGCCAAGGCGTAGATGATGCCGCAGGCAAGCAGCGCGCCGCCGAAGGCCGCCAAGGGCACCAGCTCCCACCGTCCGGGAAAGAGGAGGGAGGCAGCCAGCACAAAAAAGCCGCTGCCGGCATTGACCCCAATGATGTTGGGGCCGGCCAGGGGATTGGCCAGCACCCCCTGGAGCACCGTCCCGCTCACCGAAAGGGCGGCCCCCGCCAGGAGCGCGGCGGTTACCCGCGGCAGCCGGACATGGCGAAGAATCCGCCACGTGCCCTGGGGCACCTCCCTCCCCAGAAAAAAGGAGATGGTATCCCCCAGGGGCACCTGCACCGAGCCAAAGGACACAGCCAGAATCAGCAGCAAAAGCAGCAGGGCGCAAAGGAGGAGCAGCAGGGTGGGGTTACCCCTCCCCCATGGCCTCTGGGTAGAGGATTTTTGCCAGATACTCATAGCTTTCCCCCCATCTGCGGTTGGGTTTATAGTGGAACAGCTCCCCAGGGAGGATAATATACCGCCCGTTTTTTACCGCCGAAAGGCTGTTCCACGCGGGATTTGCCTGGACCCCGGCAGCCAGGGCATCCAGCGCCTTCTGGGTGCTGCTGCCCATAATGGTGACAAAGATATAGTCCGGGTCCGCGGCGATGATTTCCTCCATGCTCAGCTCTTCCAAAAGGCTTGGGTGATTTTCTACCAGGTTTTTGGCCCCCAGGTCGTGGAGCATCACCCCCGCCAGGTTGTCCATCCCTTTGGCCTTGGCTCCGGTGGAATAGGCCCGAAGCAAAAGGACTGTGGGGGGCTCGGTTTCCGCTGCCAGACGGACCTTCTCCATCACCGCTTGGGCCTGGGCCTGCACCGAAAGGGCATTTTCCTCATAAAGGTCGGCCCGGCCAGTGATGCCAGTACAAATCTCCATTGCGTGGAGATAATCCTCCAGCGTATCCACCCGGAAAAAGGCACAGGGAATCCCCGCGCTTTGGAGGGTTCCAGCAGCCTGGAGATGGTCTGTGGTATCGGCGGAAAGGAGCACCAGGTCCGGCGCAAGATTGAGGGTCAGCTCCAGGTTTGGGGTCTTGGTGCCGCCAATAATACTCACATTTTCCCCCAAAGAAAGCCCGCGCTCTGTTATGGCGTCATCTGTGGTACCAACAAGGCTCCCGCCCGCCAACACCCACATCTCTGCAAAGGAGCCGTAAAAGCTCACCACCCGCTGGGGGCGGTCCACTGTAATCCTGTTTCCCAGCGCATCGGTAAAGGTATAGGTGGTATCCTGGCTAGGGATATCCGCCTCCGAGGAGGGGGGGACAGAAGGCGGTACAGAGGATTCCGTCGGTGGGGCACAAGCGGCAAGAACACAAAAAACAACCGGCAGTAAGAGGGTAAAAAAGCGATGAATCATGAAACTCTCCTTATTTTTATAAAACTCAATTTCTCTAATAATAGAGAAAATTTCGGAAAATGTAAAGGAAAAGTTTTTAAAGCGAAGGACCTGTTGGGTTGGTAAACAAACCTCTCATAGGGAAATGGCATTGGGAAGGATTCTGTGAGGAGGACTTGCAGCAGCGAGACCGGCACACAGAACTGGCGAAAGGGGTGTGAAAGAGCCTTTGCATCAGCACAGACACAAATCAGCCATCTTTTCGCTTGCAAATGTTTTACCTCTTTTGGGCATATTGATACTCTTCTCCGTTCTCCATTGCTGACGGCGATTACAACAGTGTGGAGAATAGATTCCTTTGCTACGGTATCATTAAACCCTCTTCTTACATTGTTCTGTCAAAGGAATACCGGCTTTCTCTGCTTTTGAGTGCAGCAATATTGACAAATCTGACAACAATTTATATAATATAATAGTCGAATTTTATCGAAATTTTGGCTCTCGAATCATCATATTTCAAAAAACCCAATTGCAGTGTGGAATGCAATTTGGCAAAGGGGGATAGTACTTGATTAACCGAAGCAAAAAATGTTGGGTGCTCTCACTGTCCCAGTAAGGATACATATATCGAGAGGGTAACCTCAAAACTCGCCGCACTGCGGGCACATGTAGATACCTTCCAAAATGATCCAGCAAATAATATCAGGACAAATCTACTACGCAATTGATGGAAAAAAAGGTTCTGTCTTGGAACACCTATTTTTTGCTGTTTTTATGTCACCGTTGACAAGTCCTCCCAAATGATACCGTTCAACGATACCACAAACTTATAGAGGAGATTTCTTTAATGGCTATTGCAGAAGTAATCAAATTTGAAGGACCCCAGGATGCTCTTGTATGGAAGTTTCCTATAGAAGATTTTAACGCAACTTCGCAGCTCATCGTAGATGAAACACACGAGGCATTGCTTGTTGTAAACGGTAATGCCGCCGATTTATTCACCGCCGGTCGCAGAACTTTGTCGGTTTCAAACATCCCCATTGCCAGAAACCTGATTGAGATTCCCTCTGGGGGCAACTCTCCATTTCCCTGCAAAGTTTTTTTTATCAACAAAGTTCACGCAATGGATCTACTATGGGGGACTCAGGGTCCTATTGCTCTGGAAGATCCCCTGTATGACATTTTCATGCATGTTATGGCGAATGGCAGTATGTCCATTTCCGTGGAGAACTCCCGCAAATTTATGCTGAAAATCGTTGGCTTCAGGGATAGACTTGCTCCAGACGATCTGATTTCAAAGTTCCGGGGTATTATATCTTCACATGTAAAAGACTGCATTTCTAAAATCATGATTAACGGTATGCTCAGCTATTTCATGATGAACGCTAATTTGTTTGAACTAAGCGAGGTTATTAAAGAACGCTTAGACAAAATCTTTGAGGGCTATGGTGTCAAGATACAGTTTTTTAATATTGAAACTATTGAAGTGCCAGAATCCGACTACAAAAAAGTTAGTGAAGCTAAAGAGCGCAGAACCAGCCGTCTGATCGAAGGCTATACATGGCAGGAAGAGCGACAGATGATAATCGCCGAAAAGTTCGCAGGTAACGAGGGTACAATGGGCGGAGTCGGCGGTGCAGTTGGCGGCTTCATGATGGGCGGGGCTATGGGCGGTTCCATTGTGGAAATTGCAAGAGGTGCTCTTAATTCGGAGAATATTCCCACAGAGAACCCTCCAAAAGATGCTGCAGGAACCGGTTCTCATGTTGGCAGCGGTCCAACATCCATTGATGTGAGTGAATTCTTCAAACCCAAGTCCAATGATGCAACTGGGGCAAGTAGTGGAAAGTGTTCCAAATGCGGTTCCGAGTTGCCGGAAAATGCTAAGTTCTGTCCGAATTGTGGAGAGCGTGTACCAGCAGACGACGACACCGTTATCTGTCCCGACTGCGGCAAGCGTGTACCCAGGGCTAAGTTCTGTTCCGAGTGTGGTCACAAGTTTGGCAATATATGCCCGAAGTGTGGTGCAGTTTTTGCTGATGGAGCAAAGTTCTGCATGGAATGTGGCACAAAATTGTAAGGAGGTAGCGAAATGAATAAAGGTAAAGCAACAACAGGTATTGGACTCATCTATGTGATCCTTCTGGCTGTATTTAACCTTTTGGTATTCACAATTTTTAAAACCCACACCAGTGTGTTCTGGATCAGCTATGTATTTATGACGCTGGCCTTTGTGCTTCAAATCGTTAGCATGTTCCTATCTTTTAAAACCGCAGATGTAGAGACAGCATTTTTCGGAATCCCTTTGGCGTCATTCTCCATCTATTATCTGTGTGCAGCTTTGATCGTTGGCGCCATCTTTATGGTTTTCCAGAACGCCGGGTTTACCCTCGCAATGGTCATCCAGGTTTTGATTCTGGCTGCATTCTTCATCATTGCTATTATTTCTCTGTTGGCCAAAGATGTCGTTCAGGCTATTGGCGACAATGTAAAACAGAATATCACCACCCACAAGTCTATTCTTATTGATATTGAGATACTGGAATCCTCCTGCCTTGATCCTGAACTCAAACAAGCACTTGCCAACCTTTCTGATACTGTGAAGTATTCTGATCCAATATCTACCGCAGCGATCGAGCTCGTTGAGCAGCGTATCATGCGCAAGATCTCCGAGCTGAGAGTTTCCATGGAAAATGAGCAGATTTCGGAGGCCTTGAAGGCTTGCAAAGATCTGGAGTTGCTGTATGTAGAGCGCAACAAGAAATTAGCGCTTTCAAAATAATGTGTAATATGTCTGGGGAGAAACCTCTATGGGAGTTAGTTTTGTTGCAAGGAAATGCACGCAGTGTGCGGGCAGATTGCAATACATAAAAGAGAAGAAAATATGGAAATGCCTATATTGCGGCGCGGAAATAGAGCGACAGGAACAATACGATGGTCTCTTTACCATCAAGAATGTTGTCCGACAATCGCTGCTTGATACGGCTTATCGGAGACTTGATAGTGCCGCAAAGAATCTTGTTGAGTGCGAAAAAATAGACTCTCGGTATATCGGTACTCTGATAGCCAAAATTGCATATGAAATGATCAGTGTTATTACTCCGGGAGCCTATTCTGAACGAGATGCGCGCAATTTGCTTGCTCAGTTGAAAAGAAATTACGAGCTTCTTCAGGGAATCAGCACTACAGTAAGCGACGAGGAAGAAGCCCTGTATGAATTTTTGGAGGAGTCCGATATCTTTGCCACATTGGTGCTGGTGTATGATTCGTTAAGCGATTCTTCCCGAAGAGACTATGTCCTTCAGATGCTTGATGCGACGCAGATCTACTCGAAGGAAGCTAATGGCAACCTGCTTACATATTCTCTAAAAAGTAACAGGCTTGAATTAGCAGATGATGTGCTGAAAAACACGGACAATATCAATATCAGCGTGGCTCTGTCGGAAGTTCTCCAAAGGTATCCTGATGGAGCTTCGAAAGGAGAACATATCTCCAACTTGATTAAGACACACACTCTTAGCCATGATGACAAGGACGCCATTGAAAAGTACCTATCATCCTCTGGCGATTCTATTGACACAAAGTCAATCGTTATTGAAACCGCAGTAGCAAACGGTATAGATGTGAGCTTGGAGTTCGTGGTGCGCAACGTTCTTCCTACAGCGGGTGCTGAAAAGACACTTTCCATTCTCCATGCATATTGCAGCAAGAAGCTTTGTGATGATGATGTTCTTTGCATCCTAAATTACGCCTGTTCGTGCAAGGATGCGAAAGTGGCCGTTGGTGCTATGGATTGCCTGAAACATAGCAATCAATATGTGTTTGTTCTTAGCAAGGTGGTCATTGCTATGCTTTCAGAGCAAGGCCTTTCGGCGCCTGATAAGCTTACAATCCTTGACAAAATATTTGAATTTAAAATAGATGCAAAGAGTGTTGAAGCGATCGTGACAAATTATCTTTGTTTCAATCAAGATCCTGTTTTTTCCAGAAAAGAAATTATCCCCTACCTTTTGGAGAAAGTTCAGGTGCTTCCTACAAGCACGGTTCAGAACTATGTCCTCAGATGTGCAATTGATGGGGATGAAAAGCCCTCTATTGTTAAGGCCATCTTCGACAAAGGGCTGAATACAAGTTTCTTTAATGAGCTTCTGTCAAAGTATATGGCTTCCTCACCGGATAGTAATGAGGTTAAAGCGGCGGTTACAGAGATTCTTTCCTGTAGGGGACTAAAAATTGATCCGGGGTCCTTTATAGACTATATTTGTGGATCTCAGGACGATGTACCCACAAAGATTCGGTTTATTAAACAGATGGTATCAAACGGATCTCAGCTCCGCAGCGATGCTATAAGTGCGTATCTTGAACGAACTGCTCCGGAGCAGTTTAGTTCGGAACTGTTCTCCCTGATCTTCACGCCGGCAAGCTCATTTAGTGCAAAAGCCGTAGAACGCTACCTGCTTTATTGCAGAGATAGAGAAGTGATTAAATCACAAAACTTTCGCATAATCGCTGAGCGTTGTTCTGGTGGTATTGGGGCTATAACCTGTCAGGTGAATCACGCCGGGAATAGCGTGTTCTGCAACCTCTTACAGGCTTATATTTTGATTTCTACAGACCAACAGAGTGTTACGCAGGACATTGTTAATTGGCTCATTACACAGCAGCGAATGAAGATCAATGCTGAAATCACTGTCTTGGGCAGGAGTATGAAATTCAAAAAGTATGTGGTAACAAATAGGGAACAGTTGAGCAGTACCGCAAACTCCATTTGCGAGCAGTACAAAGTATATACAATGCTATTTTAATATTGAAGAAAAGACAATGTCTGGAGTTATTGCTGACCGTACAATTTTGAAACTTGAACAACATCCCGATATTTCCTCGGAACTGAAGCAATGGATTACTGTTCGCACTTATGAATCCAATTGCCCAGTATCTATTGAGGGTTACACTGCTGCAGATATTGTGAAGCTCGCTCCGTTCCTGGATGGTGTTGGCGTATTCACATTTTTGGTTTCACTGAGAGAACAGCCTGACAAAGCAAAAGAGCAGATTGCAGCAGGCTTTCCTCGTAAATAAAAAAGTAAGGGGGGACTCTATTGTGACTGATGAAGAGAGACAGCGTGAGCAAGAAGAAGCGGAACGACTAATTCGAGAGATCAATGCTACGATCGACCGAATCAACCGTGTCAATCAGGAAAACGCTCAGTTGGAAATCGAACTCAAACAGTCCATTAACAATGTCCGCATTTTAATTAGAAACTGTGAAAAGATGGACCAAGCTGTTTACAAACAAATGGGCTTCCTGTCCGGCAGAGTAGGAGAAGCTGATATCAGCACAAAACATGTGTTTGATGCTTTGAATGAGCTTATTACCCAGTACTTCACCTTCAAGAGACTTTCCACTGCATCAAAAAATGTGACTCAGTTTACAGATGAGTATCATACACGGTTTTCCTACTACAATGAGCTGCGTCGTATTTCCTTAGGATATGTTGTAGGTCTTGATGCTCATATCATTTCGAGTGAGAATGCGCGCAAAAAGGTGGAGAAAGCGTATCTGCAAAACACGGAGTACTGGCTTGCTTACTGTATTACGGCCGTTATGCTCTGGGCCAACAACGAACCAGAAGCTGCCCAGAGAGCGATGGCAAAAAGCCTGTCCATCAACTACTTTAATTCATGCTTGTTCTTCCTGCTGATTAACCTCAGATTCAACCGAATTGAAGCGGCAAAAAAATGGTATGTGAACTATCTTGACCGGGCAAACATGAATGACCTTGGCGATGAATGGCAGTATCTCCTACAGGCGTATTTATTTGGCGCTTTTGGCTCTGATGAGGAGTTCCAGAACCTTGTAGCTCAATGCTTCCAGAATATGCTTGCACAAGTCGAGGTAACCACTGTTGACTTCGCAAAAAAATTTACGCAAAAGGCTATCGAGTTTGCTGAACTCTATATCCACAAGTCTGAACTTGAGTACACCACTTTGCATCGTACTTGCAGTGAATATGATGAGATGCATAGCCTGTTATCCACTGCAGAGAAGAATGCGGAAATTGCAAAATACTACGACGCTCTCATTGCCGCAGAGGAAACTGAAGGCGAAGATCTATTCCAGCGTATAGAGAATGTCTTGTACTCCCTCGTCAATGACTATGATGATGACGAGCTAAAGGTCGTTCAAAAGATCAAGTACAATGAGGCTGTTATCAATGCGCGCGGTGATGTTACCCTTGCACAGGCAAACTATGATGCCATGTTCGCAGAGCAGCAACAGAAAAAGAACCTTGGTGATCTTTTGCTCTCTTGGGCATTTGCAAGTGATAGCAGCCAGGCAGATGTGTCTGTCAAGCGTTTCTCCATTTCCTTGATGAAAGAAGCCATTGCAAAGGGATTTGAGAAGTTTGTCGAAAACTATCAAGAAAAGTTGAAGGAAAAATACACATTCATAATTGATGATTGCACGCTTGTTTGTAGCGAAAAGGATCTGGTTGAAGCAGAGAAGCAACTGGATACTCACTATGATAAGAACAAGCTGCGGGATACTTTCAAAGATAAATTCGTTCTGATTTATAGCGGAGCGTGCGCTGTATCTGTAGTTTTACTGCTGGCACTGTTGATGTTTTTCTCCCCCGTAATTCTTACTATCGCTATCCTCGTTGGTCTTGCAGGCAGTTTCCTGCTCTGGCGCCGGATTGTGGACATGGGCAAAATCCTAAAAGAGAAGAAGCGAAAGGGCAAACTGCTCTTGAAGCAGGCCCTAGATGAACTGACTCAGTGGCGTAAAGCCTATCAGGAGGCCGACGCCCAAAGCACTGATATGCTTAACGCAATTGCAAGATTTTAATACGGGAGGTAGAAAGATATGTCTTATGCACAACAGGCAATTAACAACCTGGATCAGACAATCAACTCGTTTAAGTCCAGAGTTGATGTAAAGGTCAGTGATGTTAGTATCTCGACTGCAAGTATCCAGGCAACTACAGATAAAATCTACGAGAATATTGAGCGATTTAAAAACGATCTCATGCATGGCGAAGAAAGTCAAATTGCTCATGAAAACATTTTACGGATCGATCAGATTATCAAAGAGCAGTTCAGCAACTATATTGCAATCCGCAGAACTGTAATGGGTGTTGTTCGTGACTTTGATATTAACCTTGTTCGGAATAGCACTATTCAGGAACTGTCCGAGGAACTGTGGATCACCAGCTCCAGGTATTGGCTTTCCTACACCCTTATCGCCATCACAGCATGGGTCAATAACTACCCAGAAGTAGCCAAAAATGCGCTGGCTGAAAGCGGCCGCAAGGATGCTATTAAGACCACCTTGTTCTTTTGCCTCATGAATCTCCGATTTGGTCGCATGGATGCCGCCAAGAAGTGGTTCTATGAGTATTTCAAAACTCTTGATCCCACCACGCTCCAGCAAGAGACAGCTATCCTGCTGCAATCCTTCCTAAATGGCATCTTCGGAAAGGACAAAGAACTGGAGCAGGAAATCATCAGGTTGATCAACGAGTGGATTTCTATTATCAATGACCATGAGCAAATCTCTTCTGAGTTACTCAGCGCTTATGAAACTTACATCAACAATCTGAATGCTCCTGTTAAATTCAGCTATGAATCTGTTTTGCAGTACTGCGTGAATTCGGGTGAACTTGAGCATTCCTATAAGGATGTTTCCAAGTTTGAGATGCTCCTTCAGTTCGTGAAGTCCCTTGATGTAGATGCTGAGCCTCAGGATAACTCCAATTATAAAAGCCGTATTGATGCCATTTTGATAAATCTCATCTCCAACTATGACGCCGAGGAACTGGAGCTCAAAAAGCAACAGGAGTATTACCGCTGCATTATCGAAAACGGCGGCGATATTGCCCAAGCGGAGGCTCAGTTCCAGGCAATAGAGGAACTCGGTGATAACGAGTTTAATATTGGTAAGCAAATGCTCAAATGGGCTATCTATGATGACAGCGACCAGACCAATGTCCAGGTTCGCAAGTTCGGTTTCCAGAATACGAAGTCCTGGTTTAAGAGTGCTGTTGACAGGTTTGATGCAAGACTACAGGAAACCTTCCCCATGGAGTATAGACTCCATATCGATACCTGGGAAGGTGTCAGCAATGGATCTGATCAGGCTGATCAGATTGAGAGTGTCAAAAACTATTTTGCGAACAACAGATTCCAGAATATGTTTGTAAACACTCCCAATATCCTTGCGGCAATTCTCTTTATTGCTTCTGCGGGCCTTGCGTTTGTTACCCTCTATTCCCTGATTGTTACAGTTTTTGCGGCTGGTTTTTTGGGCTTCCGGGCATTCAAGGCTATTCGGAGTTATCCAGTTCGCATCCAAGCTGCGGTCGACAACCTAAACGCAGTTATGGACGAAATTGCAGAGTTCAAACGCTATTACGAAGAAGAGCGGGCTAAAAAGGATGCGCTTCTTAGCACTGTGGAATTCCTTTAATTTATTTATACACTTCAATATATAAAAAGAGAAGGAGACAAGATCATGAGTGCCGATAAGAAAAATCCAGATATTGAGTTTGAGCAGATGATGGAGCAACGTATCCGTGACAATTTTTCCACTCCTACTGCCGATGGCGTACAGATTTCTGATGAACGTCTCAGAGAAATGAGCAAGAAGCTCCCCGACTGGAGCCTTGAACCTCCCTATAGCTTTCTGAAATGATTGAGCTTCGGGAAAGACCTACCACTGCTGCTCCATCTACATATCAGGACTGGCTTGATTGTTTTGCGCGGATGAGAGAACTGCCATTATCCAGAAATAGAGACTTCGAAGTGCTTGCACTCGGCTCCTTTTCCGGGACAAGCGCTATGCAAGTTGCGCTCCAACGTCAAATGGTGAGCACCATCAATACGGTTTTGAATAAAAGTGTGAAGCGCTTTGTACGGGATTTGAATGAATGTATTGCCTTTAATGAGTTGGCCCAAGTCGATGCCCTTTTTAAGAGGTTCAAAAAGGATGTAAACAAGACAATGTTTTTCCTAAGCCTGTCGTTTCTATCTGACGAGTTCAAGGATGAGCTGTATGCATCAATAACCGACCAAATGACAGAGTTTTGGGATGACACTGTCGATTTCCTGCGGCAACAGGCGATGGATTATTCCAATTCTGATTTAGAAGATGCCCTCTTTTTAATTAGGCGTATTAGACTATTTTCATAACAAGGGTGAGAACATGGGAAACTACAATTCGACAAAAGCCGAGATTAAGAATTACATATGTGCCAGAACACCGTTGATCGTCGTTGATTCTTCAGAGCGAGAGCGAGTTGAGCGCATTTTAAAAGAAATTGCTACCGAGTTAAATATCAGCATTTCGTATTATACCGATGCCAAGCAGGTCAGTACGATCAACGGCAATACAACGAAGGATGTTGACAATGATCCGCTCCAGTTTATAGCATCTTTCTTTAAAAAAAATAGAAACTCAACGTTTGCTTTTGGCGATGTGAAGCGGATTGGCGAGGACAACGCCTACAGTCGAGAAGTGCTGAACATACTGTACTTGGCCAAGGAGACGAATTGTACCCTCATCCTCATTACAGCAGACAGTGTGTGGTCGAGACTGGCGCAATTTGGTATGTTAACCACTCTGGATTATCCAGATATCGACGAGCGTGTCCAGCAGATTCAGGAGTTCATTGGACAATATCGAGGTAGATTCAGCATTGACTGGAACTCCAATGATATTCGCATGGCGGCAACACTGATGCGTGGCTTTACAGAAATCCAAATTGAGAACATTCTTTCCACCACACTAATCAGTAACCAACGCTTGGACAACACTCATCTTTCCGAACTAACAGGACAAAAAAGCAAGCTCTATGCCGCAGTGTCGTGTATCCAGTCAGTGCAGGTTCATCAAGATCTGTCCGTTTCTGGTCTGGACACCTTAAAAGAATGGTTAGCCGCAAAGAAGCGTGTTTTCTTCGCCTCTGACACTGCCCTACGCGAAAGAGACTTGAGCACCCCAAAGGGTATCCTCCTCGCCGGTGTTCCTGGCTGTGGTAAGTCCCTCTCTGCCAAGATGGTTGCAAAGGAATGGAGTCTTCCTCTGTTCCGATTCGATATTGGCTCAGTTTATGACAAATGGGTTGGCGAAAGCGAAAAGAAGATGAAAGAGGCCCTACAGTTTATAGACAATGTATCCCCTTGCGTGGTCTGGATTGATGAAATAGAGAAGATGCTTTCCGTTTCCGATTCAGGTAACGATACAGGAAAGCGAGTCCTTGGGCAATTCCTGTTCTGGTTGCAGGAATCAAGAAGCAGAGTATTTCTCGTTGCAACTGCAAATGATATTTCGCTATTGCCTTTTGAGCTATTTAGAAAAGGGCGCTTCTCGGAGATTTTCTTTATCGATTTGCCAAATGATTTTGAGCGAAGAGCCGCTATTATGCAATATGTGAGTCGATCTCTGCATATACACCTGTCGGAAAACGAAATAGATGAGCTGGTTACATTATCGAAGGGTTTCTCCTACTCTGACATTGAATATGCCATTAAGGATGTAGCTCAATTGACCCTTACAGAAGGGCAATCAGTGGTTACACAGAAAAGAATACTTGAGAGTTTTGAGCATGTTGTTCCAATCTCTAAAAACAATCCCGAAATGATTGAAAAGATTCGAAAGTGGGGTTCAGAACGCGCTGTTGCAGCGTCAAATGGAGCAGGAGGAAAAGCAGAATGAGCAATTACGCATTGCAAAGCCAACTTAGTGAGCTGCAATCACAACTAAGAAAAGCTGAACGGATTAACGCCGAGCTTCGGAGTGAGCTCTCTACTATTGAGCGGGGTGTAAACCGAGCGCATAAAGACCTCGAAGATTATAATGGCAAAATCAGAGGCACTCTTGATAGCTGTAATGGAACAATGAGGTCTTCTCATCAAAGAGTCATTGATGCCATTGAGGTGCAGGGTGAAATCGAGAAAATGTATGTTCGCTTCAAACAGGTGGAGCTAGCAAATAAGAAGATCCGTGCAGCAAACAACAAAAAATATTATGACTTTGCAAACTACAGAACTGTGAGAAAAATTGTCCAGGGTATCATGGACAACCTTGATATCAATATAGTCAGTGACAAGACCATTACCAAGTCGGTCGAGGTTCAACATCTGCAGACACCTGACTACTGGCTTACCTGCGTTTTGATCAGTGTGATGGCCTGGAGAAACAATGACAAAGAGCTTGCTGAACGGGCTATTGTTCGAGCTATCAATCTTGATAAGAAGAACAGCGCCATTTTCTATATGTTGTACAACCTGAGAATGGGACGCGAAGATGCCGCACTCAAATGGTTCTATACATATCAGGAGTGCGAACTCAAAGGCAGTGACCAAAGAACCTTCTTGATGCTTTTCTCCTTGGTAAGCAAAACTCTGGCAGATAATGTTGATGACTCTACTAAAAACGAAATATTTGCATTTATCAATAAGGTCATTGACTCCAACATGAAAGCCTTTGGGTATAGCAAAACTGATATTGTTGCACAGATTCGCCAATATATCAATCGCATGCAGCCCTCTGACCAGCTTGAGTATTCATATCTCAGGAAATTCTGCACCGAGTTTGAGCTTATGTCTGCAAACATGATGCAGGCAAAGAATAATATCAATATCCTCGAATTTATCCTAAGGACTGTCAATGTTCCGATCGAGCAGAAGAACACTTTCTTAAAAGGCTATATTGATGAGCTAATTGCAACTCCTAACCAATCCGAAAAAGATGTCTATGACGAGATCGCATATAATGAGCTTGTAATTCGGTATGAAGGTGAAATCGAAACCGCGAAAGAAGTGTTTGCCGCAGAACAGGCAAAAAAAGCTGACGATTTGAATCTTATCGCCGAGATGATTGATTGGATCTATGAGCGTGACTCTCAGGATGTTAACGGCCAAATTCGACTGAATATGTTTGCTCTGACTAAGGCTCTGCAAGAGCAAGCTGTCGACGAGCACGTCGAGGATTATAGGAGTCGCCGCAAAGCGAATTATTGGGTGACTATCGGTGAATATTCTACAGAAGTTAATTTTAAACGTGAAGATGAGGAATACAGTAAGGTATCCTCCTATTTTACCGATATGCGCGATCGGGCTATTGCGAGCATTAAGAATTGGAAAGCATTCATCGGTTTCGGTGTAGGTGTTGCGGCCGCAGCATGTGCCTTTTTTGTCGAATATTGGCTGTTCGCAGTCGCTTTAATCGGCATGGGATATGGCGCTGGTGTGCTTATCTCCAACAAATCTCAGATTAAGCAGCTTGAGCAGAAGTGCGCTGAAAGCATAAAGGCTACCAACGACACTTTGCAGAAACTTTTTGTTGAGTTCAGCAAATATCAAACTGAACTCGACGAGTACGATAGTTATTACGAGCGTATTAAGAACGAATTTAATAAAATTTAATTTCTATTGCTTGGGTAGCTCTTTCTAGTTTGTGTATCGTAATTATGGCGACTGTGATTGATATGGGGTTCTTAGCACTTGATACATAAAGAGGATGACACATCGGAGTAGAGATTGCAAGAGGTAAATCACCAGAACCAATTGATGAAGTGGGACTCCTGGTAGAAGTGAACCAGAAGAGCAGACAGTGAGTAAGCGTATCATATGGGGAGCATGAGAGAGATGAACAAGGATAGAGTCAAGGCCGTGAGA
>OFGE01002178.1_pt1 | contig 14969 bp, 10 predicted proteins | sample 1521681 | NCBI WGS metagenome assembly OFGE01 (sample SAMEA3504093, study PRJEB24116) | mouse gut metagenome | biome: mouse gut; feature: mouse-associated habitat; material: faeces | place: Denmark | collected 2011 | reverse complement strand
CGATTGACGCGGAACTGCAGGAACAAATATATAAACAGTTCCAGGACGATAAAAGCTGCTCCGTAGCCATGCATCCCCAAACAGGCGAGGTGCTTGCACTGATCAGTACACCTTCTTATGATAATAATGACTTTATCTTAGGAATGTCAGCGAAACAATGGACCTTCTTAAATGAAGACGAAAGAAAACCGCTGTACAACCGTTTCCGGCAGGCTTGGAGTCCCGGCTCTACGTTTAAGCCTGTGATTGCGGCAATCGGTCTGGAAACGGGGACGCTGAATCCGCAGGAGGATTTTGGAAATGTCGGATTGAGCTGGCAGAAAGACGCATCCTGGGGCGCCTATCATGTGACGACACTGCATGACTATCAGCCGGTCATTCTGGACAATGCGCTGATCTGGTCCGATAATATTTATTTTGCCAAGGCGGCGGTGAATATGGGAGAGGAAGCATTTTCCAGGGGGCTTGACAGTCTGGGCTTCGGGGAAGAGCTGGAGTTTGCTTTTGCCCTGAAAGCATCCGCTTACGGCAGCGAGGGTAAGCTGGGTTCGGAGACGGAGCTTGCTGACAGTGCTTACGGACAGGGAAAGATTCTTGTGAATCCCCTTCATCTGGCCTCCATCTATTCTGCCTTTGTCAATGAGGGGAATATGGTGAAGCCTTATTTGAGAAACGGAGAGGAAGGCGGATTCTGGAAGGAAAATGTCTTTACGCCGGAGGCGGCCGGGAGGGTTCTGGACGGTCTTTATCAGGTGGTGGAGCATCCGGAAGGGACAGCTCATGAGGCTTACCGCGCCGATTACCGGCTGGCAGGCAAGACGGGGACTGCGGAGATTAAGGACTCCAAGGAGGATACAAACGGTACGGAGCTTGGATGGTTTGTGGGAATCAGCGGAGCAGATACGGATAAGCCTCTTTTGATGGTGATGATGATAGAGGATGTAAAGGAACGGGGCGGAAGCCGCTATGTGATTTCCAAGGCTATGGCAGGCTTTGACGTTTACAACAAGGGGGAAGCGGAGCATGAAGGATGATTCATTTCGGAAATATCTGTTTATCAGCCTGGCCGGGGCGTTAGGCATTATATTATGTATTGTGTTTTTCTTTACCCTGTTCCGGTTTCAGCAGGTAATGGACGGGATAAGGACACTGGAAAATATTCTTATGCCCTTTATTTACGGGGCGGTGGGGGTGCATCCCCAGGAAACAGAAAATCTCAGGGAGGAGGACATGCAGTGGCTGAAAGAGAAAGCAAAACAGCCAAAGGTAGTGGCTATTGGGGAAATAGGGCTTGATTACTATTGGCCTGAACCTGACAAAGCCATTCAGAAAAAATGGTTTATCAGACAGCTTTCCCTGGCAACGCAGACAGGACTTCCGGTGATCATCCATTCCCGTGACGCTGCCCAGGATACCCTGGCCATATTAAAGGACTGGCAGCAGGACAAAACAGCGGGAGTCATTCATTGTTTCTCTTATACAAAGGAAATGGCAAGGGAATACCTGGCCATGGATTATTATTTTGGGATTGGCGGGGTGCTTACATTTAAAAATGGGAAAAAGCTTGTGGAAGCAGCAGAATATATTCCCATGGACAGGATCCTGCTGGAAACAGACTGCCCCTACCTGGCGCCGGAGCCTTACCGGGGAAAAAGAAACCAGTCTGGCTACATAGACTATGTAGCCCAAAGGCTGTCAGAAATAAAGGGCATTACCAAAGAGGAAGTCCTGGCCAAGGCCATGCAAAATGCAAAGGACTTTTACCGGATCTTATAAAAATATACGCAGGAACTGGAAACAGCAAAGCCCGCAAAGTGCCTGGAGGAAATACTGGCTGCTGCGGGATGGGAATGGAGAAAAATAAATATGGCATATTTGGCAACGCCTTCTGCGACAGCAGAGACGATAAGGAGATTTGATTTTAATTTTCAGAAAAAGTACGGGCAGAATTTTTTAGTTGACGGGAATATTTTAAAAAAGATCATTGATGCAGCAGAAATTACCAGGGAAGACTGTGTAATAGAAATTGGCCCCGGCATAGGCACCATGACCCAGTACCTGGCGGAAGCCGCCGGAAAAGTCATAGCAGTGGAAGTGGATAAAAATCTGATCCCTGTCCTAAAAGAGACCCTTTCGGCTTATAGCAATGTAAAGGTGGTAAACCAGGATATTTTAAAGGTGGATATTTCCAGGCTGGCAGAAGAAGAAAACAGCGGACGGCCCATAAAGGTGGTGGCGAACCTGCCTTATTATATTACCACTCCCATTATTATGGGGCTTTTTGAAAGCTGCGCGCCTATTTCAGATATTACAGTGATGGTGCAAAAAGAGGTGGCCGACAGGATCAAGGCAGGGCCCGGCGGCAAAGACTACGGGGTTTTAAGCCTTGCGGTACAATATTATGCAGAACCTGAAATTGTGATGAATGTATCCCCTGAGTGTTTTATGCCAAAGCCTAAAGTGGGAAGCAGCGTGATACGCCTTACCCGGCACCCAAAGCCCCCGGTAGAGGCCGGCAGTGAAGAAAAACTCTTTTCAGTTATACGGGCAGCCTTTAACCAGCGCAGGAAAACCCTGGCCAATTCTCTGGCCAATTCTACTTTTTTGCTGGATGGGGAAGGGGTACAGTTAAAAATAACACGGCAGCAGGTATGTGATGCCCTTGAAAAGATGGAAATCAGCCCCACGGTCAGGGGGGAAGCCCTTACCCTGGAAGAATTTGCAGTTCTTTGTAATCTGCTGTAGGATTTTTTTGACATAAGAAAAAGCATATGGTAAACTAAAAAAATGAAAATAGGATAAGTATGCCCGGAGCCGTTTAAAAGTACATTCTGTGATTTTTAATCCTGCCCGGCAGTAGAAAAAGTGTATGAGGTGGATACTTTGGATAAGTATGAATACAAAGTACGTTCTGAGGAGATCAAGACCCTGATCTCACAGGGAAAATATGATGAAGCCGTTAAAATAGCGGATTCTATTGACTGGCGCAGGGTAAAAAGCGTTATGATGCTTTGCACGATCAGTGATTTATATAAGATCAACAGACGATATGAGGACAGCAGGGATATCCTTCTGCTTGCCTATGAAAGGCATACAGGGGGAAGGCTGATCGTTTACTCTCTGTGTGAACTATCCATTAAACTGGGAGAATACGTCCAAGCCCTGGAATATTACAAAGAATTTGTGCAGCTTGCCCCCAAGGACAGCGGCAGATACGTCCTTCAATATAAGCTTTATGAAGCCCAGGAAGTGAGCCTGGAAGAGAGGATCGAGGTCTTAGAAGAACTGAAGAAGCGGGACTACCGTGAGAAATGGGCTTATGAGCTTGCTTATCTGTACCATAGGGTGGGACTTGCTTCCAAATGCGTGGAAGAGTGCGATGAGATGTTCCTCTGGTTCGGGGAAGGGAGGCATGTGCTGAAAGGGCTGGAGCTTAAAATGCTCCATGGCCCCCTTAGCCCGGAACAGCAGGAAAAATATGACCAGATGAAGCAGACAGGGGGATTTATTACCCCCGACTATGTGGCGGACCAGGAGGCAATCCGGGAAAAGGTGGAGACCCAGGCTGAGGAAGAGGATGAGGAGGAAGAAGATGAGGATGACGAATTCAGCCTGCAGGAAAATATTCTTTCAGAAAATACCCAGGAGATCCCTGTAAAGGATGAACTGGACATACAGGTAAAGACCATAGATATCAGCCAGTATAATACCCTGAATCTCCAAAAAGAGCTTGCAGAGAGCATGAAAGAATTCCTGGAAGAGCATAAGACCCGCGAAATGCCGGTGGCGGAAGCAAGGGATCTGATGCAGACACAGGTCTATGAGCCTGTGAAGGGACTTGACAGCCAGACAGGCGGCATGGATATTGAAACAAAGGAAGAGAAAAGGGAGAGGAAAGAGGTAAAAGAGCAAAAGCCCGTGGCTATGGATAACAACATTAACCTGGACAGGGAAACAGGGGAGATCCGGGTATTTGCCAATACAGGCAAAAACGAAGAAGAGGATTATTCCGAGCAGCCCATACAGGCTGAACAGCCCATGCAGGTAACCCAGGCGCAGGCACAGCCTGCCCAGGTACTTACACAGCCATTGCCCAAAGTAGATAAAGCACCTGCCAGTAATGGTTCTGAGGAAGTGTTTTTCGGGAATACAGAAGAAGTGAACATCCAGGACGTGGTTATGGAGCTGGCAGAAAAAAGCGGTGTGAGGACACTCTTTACCCCGATCAATGAACAAGTGCAGATGCCATTGGTTCAGGAAGAGGAAATACAGCGGATGCCCATAGCCCAGAATGATACTGTCCCGGAGGCAAGCCCTAACCCTGCAATCAGCAATACCGGAATTATCAGGACTTTCCATAAACCTTCCGGTTATGATAACCTTTTATCCCAGGAATATGACGGGCAGATATCCCTGGTAATTCCGGAACAGGAAAAGATTGAAAAACAGATTACCGGGCAGCTCAGCATAGAAGATATCATGGCTGAGTGGGAAAAAATGAAGCAGGATAATGAGCGCAAACGGATGGAGGATATCCGCAAGCGTGTACAGCAGCAGACGGATACCCTTTTTGCTGATTTTGATGAATCTACCAAAACCGGGCTTTTAGAAGAATTAGAAAAAGCCATGGTGACAGCGGCAATGAAGGAAGAAAAAATCAAAGCGGCAAAGGAACTTCCCAAGGTTGTGAAAATGGCGTCAATGAACCGGAAAGCCCAGGAGGAGGAAGCAGGTTCCGGGGATGATGGCTGGGAGGATTTGCAGGATATAGGGGAAGGGCAGGAAGAAACTGCTGGCCCTGGGCTGCCTGGCAAAGAATCAGGGGCGATAGAGGAAACTGCGATAAAGGAAGAAGTCCCGCCAACCCCTGCCGGGCCTGGGATGGCTGGGAGGGAGCTGAAAAAAGAAGGAAAAAGAAAAATCCGCAGAAGGCCGCCGGAACTGGAAAAACCGGCAGAACCTGGGACGGAAGAGCCTGAAAACGATGAGGAAGGGCAAGTAAAAGAAAAGCCCGTAAAGGAAAAAGCCATAAAGGCAAAGCCCATAAAAGACAAGGCACTTAAAGGTGAGGAACCGGAAGATTCCCCGGAGGAGGAAAGGGAAGAAGAAATACAGACGGACCAGGAAGGGGCAGCGGAAACCATAGAAGAAAATGACAGTAAATTCACTGCCAGGGAAATGACTACCCCGGAGAAAGAACAGTTTGCACCCTTTATCCATCACAGGCGTACCAGAAAACAGATTGTGGAAGCCATAGATAATATCAGCATGGCTTCTTATACCGGAAATGTCATTATTACAGGTGAGGAAGGGACGGGAACGCTGGAGCTTGCCAAACTCCTGGTCAAAGAGATCCAGCTTTCAGACAGGAATTTCTCTGGAAAGATGGCGAAGATTTCCGGGGCTACCCTGAACAAAAAAGATGTAGGGGCTACGCTCAACAAGCTAACAGGGGGCGCTTTAATAATTGAAACTGCGGCATCCCTTAGGAGGGCAACAGTGGAACAGCTCTTAAAGGAGCTTAACCAGGAAGAAAAGGGAATCATTATCCTTCTTGAGGATACGAAACCGAAAATCAATGAGTTGCTGGTGAAAAACCCGGAACTGAAAACAGCTTTTAACCTGAGAGTGGATGTGGAAGCTTTAGACGACCATACGCTTGTAAAATATGCAAAAAAATATGCTTTAGGACAAGAGTACGCAATTGACGAGCTGGGCATATTGGCATTACATACAAGAATAGCGGACATGCAGACCAGCGACCATGAGGTCAGCCTTGCGGAGATAGAAGAATTGGTGGATGAAGCGATTTATTATGCCGACAGAAAAACGCCAAAGCATTTCTTTGACGTGCTTCTGGGAAAACGGTATGATGAGGAAGATATGATTGTCCTTCGGGAAGATGATTTTATGCATTATTAGGATTTGGGGGTTTTAAGGTATGGAAGAAACAAGTAAAAAAACAGAAGAAGAAGTATTCATTTCAGAGGCAGACCAGTATTTGTTTGCCCAGGGGACTCACTATGACATTTATAAAAAGCTGGGAGCGCACCCTGCTGTGAAGGATGGGAAGAAGGGCATGTTTTTTGGCGTCTGGGCTCCTAATGCGGCAAGTGTCCATGTGATAGGCACATTTAACGGATGGAATGAGCTGGCGCACCCGATGGAAAAAATTGGGCCGGGAGGGATCCATACGGCCTTTGTGCCAGATGTGGGCGTCCATGAATTATACAAATTTTTGATTACCACTCCTTCCGGGGAAAAGCTTTATAAGGCAGATCCCTTTGCAAACAGTGCAGAGCTCCGCCCGGGAACCGCATCCCGTACCGTTGATATTTCTGGGTTTAAGTGGACGGATGACACCTGGATGAAAGAACGGGAGGGAAAGGATTATAACAAAGAGCCTCTGGCAATCTATGAATGCCATATCGGTTCCTGGATGTGCCATCCAAGGCCGGAAGAGAAAAGATTCTATAATTACCGGGAATTTGCAGACAGGATTGTGGAATATTTAAAAGAGATGAAATATACCCATATTGAACTTATGGGAATTGCAGAGCATCCCTTTGACGGTTCCTGGGGATATCAGGTGACAGGATATTATGCGCCTACCTCCCGCTATGGGGAACCGGAAGATTTCATGTATCTCATTAACAAGCTGCATAAAAATAAAATCGGCGTTATCCTTGACTGGGTGCCGGCGCATTTTGCTACGGATGCCCACGGGCTTGGGCGTTTTGACGGGCAATGTATTTTTGAAGACCCCGACCCCAGGAAAGGGGAGCACCCTGACTGGGGGACGAAGATCTTCAATTATGGCAAGACAGAGGTGAAAAATTTCCTCATAGCCAATGTACTGTTCTGGATTAAGGAATTCCATGTGGACGGCATCCGGGTGGACGCGGTAGCTTCCATGCTCTATCTGGACTACGGCAAACAGGATGGGCAGTGGGTTCCCAATAAATATGGCGGAAATAAAAACCTGGAAGCCATAGAATTTTTCAAACACTTAAATTCTGTGGTCCTGGGAACTTATCCGGGATTTCTTACCATTGCGGAGGAGTCTACGGCATGGCCTAAGGTGACGGGAAAGATTGAGGATGAAGGGCTTGGTTTTTCCTTTAAGTGGAATATGGGATGGATGCATGATTTCTGTGAATATATGAAGCTGGACCCTTATTTCAGAAAAGATAATCATTATGCCATGACCTTTGCCATGTCCTATAATGACAGTGAAAATTATATCCTTCCCCTTTCCCATGACGAAGTGGTGCATCTAAAATGCTCCATGGTAAATAAGATGCCCGGGTACCAGGTGGACAAATATGCAAATCTCCGCTGCGGCTATGCCTATATGTTTGGCCATGCCGGAAAGAAGCTTTTATTTATGGGACAGGATTTCGGCCAGGAAAGGGAGTGGAGCGAAGAGAGGGAACTTGACTGGTTCCTGCTGGGCGAAACTTTAAATAAAGGCCTTCATGAATATATGAAGGAGCTGTTAAAGGTTTACAGAAAGTATCCCTGTATGTATGAATTTGACAATAGCTGGGATGGGTTTGAATGGCTTAATTGCGACGACAAGGACAGAAGCACTTACAGCTTTATCCGAAAAGCATCTAATGGGAAAAACAGCCTTTTGTTTGTAATCAATATGACACCTATTGCCTGGGAGGATTATGAGCTGGGAGTGCCGGAAAAGAAAAAGTTCAAGCTTCTTTTAAACAGCGCGGATGAAAAATTCGGCGGGGCAGGGGAGATTGTTTCCAAAGAAATTATGGCGGTAAAAGGAAAATGTGATTATAAAGATTATCATATTACCTTTGACCTTCCCGCTTATGCGGCTTTGATATTTGTTTTTTAGGAGCCATTAAGAAAAAGAAAAGATATGCCGAAATAAAGGGTAAGTGCCATTGGCGCTTGCCCTTTTTAAGTTGTTAATTGATGGATATCACAGAGGAATCATTATGAATATCATTTTTGACGGGACAAAGGCATCCCAGGCATATGCAGACATAGACAGGGAGTTACCTCCACAGGCTGCCAGCCGGAGCGCAGGAACTGCTGCAGGCGGTTTTGCCGTTGATTTTTCCGGTTCAGCCCTGAATAACAATGCTTACGCGGAACACGGAAAGAGCATGGAAGAAGTGATGCAGGAAGTGGGGCAGGAAAACCTTACCGCCCAGCGCAATTATATGGCGGTTATGTCTAATTCCATGTCCGATGAAGATTTCGCAAAGCTTCAGGAGGAAGGGTTCCATCCTGGCAGTACGGATATAGAAACGGTTGTAACCATTGTGGATGAGATTAAAGCAGCCCTTATTAAAGGGGGAACCCATATAGAGGGCTATACAGATAACATAAGCGATGAAGTGCTTGAAAGCATTACAGGCAGTGAAGCTTTTGCAAATGAACTGAAGAAGCAGTTTGCCAGAAGGGATATCCCCCTTACAGAAGAAAATGCTGCCGCTGTCACTGAGGCTTATCAGATATTGTCACAGGCAGGCGTACCCAATGACGGCAGCATAAAATATATGGTGGAAAACGGCATGGAGCCTACCCCTGAGAATTTCTATACGGCAAAGTACTCCGCCCATGGGAACGGGAGCCCCCAGGGAAAGGGATACTATGCAGCAGGTAACGGTTATTATGCCAAAAAGCCGGAAGAGGTTGATTTTGACAGTCTCCGCCCTCAGCTTGAAAAGGTAGTGGAGGAGGCAGGGTTTCAGGTAAATGAAGAGAACCTCCAGGATGCAAAATGGCTGGTGGAAATGGGAGTTCCCCTGAACAGGGAAACCTTTTCCATTTTAAACCAGGTCCGGCAGCAGCATTATCCAGTAACTTTTGAGGATTTTTTAACTGCGGCGGCATGTGCAGTAGCTGACGGCGTCAGCCCTGCAAAGGCAGTTATAGGCAGAAAAGAAACATATACCGAACAGGCGTCGGCCCTGGTGGAAAAGACCGCTTCCATAAGGGAGCTGGCGGCGGACATTATCATGGCAAGGGATATTCCCCTTACATTAAGAAACCTTCTGGCAGTCCATGATGAGCTTATCCATGGCCATGTGAAGCTGGAGGCCGAAACTGATATAATGGTGAACCTGCGTGGGCGCAGGTTATTGGAAGAAGTAAGGCTGTCCATGACAGTGGAAGCAAACTTGAAGCTCTTAAGAAGCGGTTTCCAGATTGAAACGGCACCTTTGGAGGAGCTTGTAGCGAAGCTGAAGGAAGCGGAAGAAAATTATGCCAAATCCATGACGGGGCAGGTAGATGCCGGGCAGGCAAAAGAAAAGATTTCACTTTACCAGGAAACTTTAAGCATTGTACGGAAAATACAGTTTTCACCTGCAGCTATTGTGGCAAAAATATCCGAAAAAGAAACTCTGCGGGATGTATGCGATTACGGGCAAAGCCGCAGCCTTGCTTATGAGAAAGCGGGAGAGAGCTATGAGACGCTGATGACCTCGCCCCGCCAGGAGATGGGAGATTCCATACAGAAAGCGTTCAGGAATATTGATGATATCCTTAAGGATATGGGGCTGGATGTTTCCGATGCCAACAGGCGCGCCTGCCGGATACTTGGCTATAACAATATTGAAATTACGCAGGAAAATATCCGCCAGGTGAGGGAAAAAGATGAACTGCTTCTGGGTGTGGTGGAACAGATGAAACCTGGCAAGGTTTTACATATGATCCGGGAAGGGGTAAATCCCTTAACTATGTCCCTGGAAGAACTGGGAGATTATCTGGGCAGGCAGGAGGATACAGCCCAGGAGATGGAATCCTACAGCCGTTTCCTTTATAAGCTGGAAAAACAAAAGGATATAACAGAAGAAGAAAGAAGCGCCTATATAGGAATTTACCGGCTGGTACATCAAATTGAAAAAGGGGATGACGCCGCCGTAGGGGCGTTATGGCAGACAGGGGCTGAATTTACCTTAGGTAATCTTTTAAGTGCAGTGAGGACCGGTAGAAGGGGTTCAATGAACTATACGGTGGACGATAGCTTCGGCGGTGTCAATGCCAGAAAAACCGGGAAGGAAACAATCAGCGGCCAGATTGCCAAAGGATACCAGGCATTATCCATGCCGGATAGACAGGAACTGGAACAGATTCTCCAAGAAGCGGGGGATGAAGAGGCAGAAAAGGAATTTGACCATATGGTCAATGAGCAGGTGCGGAATGCAGTAAAATCCGAAAGGGAGGTGCTGAGGCATCTTTCCGATTACAGTGCGCCTGTAACTGCCGATAATCTGCTGGCGGCGGAAAGCCTGTTAAAGAACCCTAAGGAAATCTGGAAGAAAATAGAAAAACTTGGGGAACAGGAAGAACCACAGGAAACAGGGAGCGAGGACGTGGAAACTTCCCTTACTGAAGCAGGGAAGGAAGTTTTTGAGGCCTTAGAGGGCCGGGAAGGAGCCCAGAAAGCCTATGAAGGGATGCAGGAGGGCATCCGTAAGATTATAGAAAAAATGGCTTTTTCCCACTCTTATGGGGCAATGGATGTAAAAGCCATGAGTACCCTTTACAAACAGGTGAAATTTATGGGGAATATGGCAAGGGAAGAAAACTACGAGATCCCAGCCAATATTGGGGGAAGCCTTACCTCTATTAACCTGAAGATCATACATAAAGGACAAAAAGAAAGCAAGGTAGCGGTGGCTTTTGATACGGACATTTTTGGAAAGACCGGGGCAGAGTTCCAAATAACCAATAAGGGCCTGACAGGCTTTTGTATTTGCAGCACCAGGGAGGGAACCGGGCTTTTGAAAGAAAAGAGTGCTCTTTTGAAAGATAAGCTTTCCAGGGCACAGATACAGCCAGGGGAACTTTACTTCTTAACCAGCGAGACTCTTAACCTTGCAGATTTTTCTTTAAAGGAATCAAACGGCAGGCAGCCGGGGGATGATTCCAGGCTGCTTTACAAGGCGGCAAAGGCATTTATCGAATATGTACAGGACACAGCGCAAAGAAAGGAAATATAACTTATGAAAATCAATTATAATGTATCCGCCGCAATGGCCCTTAACTCCTTAAACAGGAATGATAACAGATTACAGACTTCCATGACCAGGTTATCTTCCGGTTTTAAAATCAATTTTGCCAAGGATAACCCTGCGGGCCTTGCTATGGCAAAACGTATGAATTCCCAGTTAGAAGGCATCAGCCAGGCGACCCTGAACGCAGGGGACGGCGTATCTGTTATTGAAATTGCAGACGGCACCATGTCGGAAATCCATGAAATGCTTCAGAGGATTAATGAGCTTGCAGTAAAAGCCTGTACCGGCACCATAACAGACGGCGACAGGGAGATGATTGACAATGAAGTACAGCAGTTAAAGGAAGAAATTACCAGAATTTCCAATGAGACAGAATTCAATGGGCAGAAAATACTGGATGGTTCCTTTGATTTGAAAGGATATACAGATAACCCGGATGTAAAAGTAGTTTATTATAGTGATGCAGTGGTTGCCGGAAATTATGAATTGGAGCTGGAGGCTACATTAAAGAAAGATAATGCGGGTAATGTTATAGAACCGCAAACAATAGACACTGCAACTTTTACTCAACTTTCTTCCAATGATGTTTCTGCTGTTGCCATTCCTAATGATATTGCCATTAGCCTGATAGATGGGAATATTATCACGCTGAAAGGCAGCAATGATTTTGAATTAAGGGTAAGGGTTACAAAGGATATTAACACCGCTGGCAATCCTGTTATTATGAAATTGGAGGGCTTTGGCGCTATGGACCAGCAGATTGGCGCTAATGAAGGGCAGCAGATTCCCATCAGGATTCCCAAAGTTTCCCTTGAAAATATGGGAATATCAGCTATTAACATGAAAACCGAAGAAAGCTCCACAGATGCCCTTGAAAGAATGGACGGGGCTATCAAATATGTATCTTCTGTACGGGGCAGGCTGGGGGCATACCAGAACCGTTTGGAACATACCATCAGCAGCCTGGATATCACCAATGAAAATCTCACCGCCGCATACTCCCGCATTATGGATACGGATATGGCGGAGGAAATGACAGAATATACCACAATGCAGGTGCTTGCCCAGGCAAGTACATCCATGCTTGCCCAGGCCAACGAAAGGCCTTCCCAGGTGCTGCAGTTATTGCAGTAACAGAAAGATAGGGGTATAACAGATGACCAGGGAATTGAAACAGCAGTATACGCTGAAGATTACGCAGGCAAATAAATCGCAGTTGATCGTAATTCTTTATGAGATGTTTTTGGTTTATATTGATGAAGCAAAACAGGCTCATGAAAAAGAAGACAGGGACGGATTTAGGGACAGTATCAGAAAAGCCAGAGGATGCCTGAATGAACTTACGGCATCCCTGCATCTGGAATATGAACTGGCTAGGAACCTGCTGCAGCTTTATCTCTATGCCAGCAGGCAATTGGCAAAAGCAGAAGCACGCAATAGAGTAGGGGAATTAGCCAGCGTAGAGGATATGATGGCTAAACTCTGCGAGGCTTATGGACAAATCAGCAGGCAGGATACCACCGGCCCGGTAATGGCAAACACACAGACAATATATGCCGGGCTCACCTATGGAAAAAATACACTGACGGAGAATTTAACCGATCAGGGTAGTAACCGGGGGTTCCGTGCTTAAGGCAGCAGGATGTGTATTTTCTTCAGGCAGCGGACACAGGGCCGCTGCCTGTTCCATTAAAAATTTGTAGCGTTTCAGCACAGAATTTACCTCATAAATGTAGCAGTCGATTAAGTCCGGTTCAATTACATTATCAAAACCTGCGTAAGCGATTTCCAGGGCTTTCTTCGTTTTCTCCAGGTCTGACAGCAGTGCATTACGTTCGATTTCCTTTTCTGAAAGAGTACGGTTCACGCGGGAACTTTGGCTAAAATACATTTTCATATTATCCCTCATTTCTAAGAAACTGCAAAAGGAATTGTTGGGCAGTTCCTGTCTTCTCTTTACATATTATTCCGATATTATCCAATAATTACCTGATATGTTATGAGTATAAGCAAAAATATTTCTCTTTATTCCGGCATATGCAAAGAAATTAGGACATATATTGAATGGAAGGGGGGAGGCATTTATGGATACATTTTCAGGCGGTTTTATGATTATCGGTATACTGGTACTGGTCTTGGTTATCGGTGCTGCCAAAAATAAGGCGGAATGGATTATAAATTTTGTTTTAAGGGGAGTCCTTGGAATGGTTATGGTTTATTTTGTAAATTACTTCCTTTCCGGCAGGATTCCAGGAATAGAGATAGGATATAATCCTGTAACTTTTATTACATCGGGAATATTGGGGATTCCGGGGGTGTTAATGCTTTATGGGATTAATTTCTATATGATTTTATAAAAAATGCCATATTTCCTTTGACAGGCTTTGAAACCCTTGATTTTTTCAAGGGTTTGGCAGTCATTTAATAATTTTTCATAAAAGTACTTTACAAAGTAATATTTCTGATATATAATCTGATTCATAACAAAAGACAGTCTTAGTTATCTATTGTAAATGTTTCATTCTTTGAAAGTCGTAGGAAAGTTTCTTTCCACCTTTTCAAGTAAAGTAACCAGAAGTAAATAAAACAGAAAGGGGTCATAGTTGGACAAAAGAATCCTTGCGATTTTTGACTGCGAGGAGAGTTACGCATATCGGCTCATGGAGTTTATCAGTGAAAAGTTAAATCATCCATTTGAAATTTACGTTTTTACTGACAGAAATAAATTCTTTTCCTGTGCCAGAATTAAAGATATTGAGTGCCTTCTCATCTCAGAAACCGCCTATAAACAGGATGTGGAAGCTGTCAAAATTCCACACATCATTATTCTCAGCGAAAGCGGGGAGAATCTGAACAAAGATCTACACCATATCAACAAGTACCAGTCATGTGAAAATATTTTCCACGAAGTAATGGAGTATTATACAGATCAATCGGGCATTGTGCCGGGCAGGCTCCGCACAGGCACGAAAAAAATGCGTATTATCGGTATATATACGCCTGTGGGGAGATGTTTACAGACAACTTTTTCCCTGACCCTTGGGCAAATGCTTGCCAGGCATCACAAAACCCTTTACTTGAACTTTGAAATCTATTCCGGCTTTGCACGTATGCTGGGAAGAAATACTGACAGTGACATTTCAGATTTGATGTATTATTTTTCCTGTGCCAGGGAAAAGCTCTCATATCGCATGGAAAGCATGGTGGAGACAGTGAACGGGCTGGATTTTATTCCCCCGGCGGAAATTCACCAGAACCTTACGGGAGTAAGGGGGCACCAATGGCTGGATTTGTTCCAGGAAATCGAACAGGCAAGTGAATATGAATATATGATTCTGGATCTTTCCGACGGGATCCTGGATTTGTGGGATGTGCTAAGGGGCTGTGACTGTATTTATACAATTACAAGGCAGGACAGCCTTGCCGTGGCCAAAATGGAGCAGTACGAAAAGGCCCTGGAACGGCTGGACTATGGAGATATTGCTGCCAAGTCAAAAAAATGGAGATTGCCAATTTTTAAGGAATTACCCCTCCGTTTTGAAGAACTGACTTATGGGGAACTGGCAGGCTACATAAAAGAAAATATATTCCCGGATCTGTTGGAGGAAGATGGAAAGCACCAATAGCAGCATGGATTAGGAAATGGAATAGAGGATAGAGATGAATAATGAGGATATTATCAGCCTGCAAAAGCTGATTATGGAAAAGTTGGATCTGTCCAAACAGATGTCGGAGGAGGAAATCCGGGAGTTGATCGACGAAGAGATAAAGCAGGAAAGCAAAAAGCGCCATTTGGAGATTTCCCAAAGAGAAAGGCTGCACAGGGACATTTTCCATTCCGTCAGGCAGCTTGGAATTTTGCAGGAACTGATTGAAAACCCGGAAATCACAGAGATCATGGTAAACGGAACTGACGGCATTTTCATAGAGCGGAAAGGAAAGTTGGAAAAACTGGATATTTGTTTTGATTCC
>OFGE01002176.1_pt1 | contig 14973 bp, 14 predicted proteins | sample 1521681 | NCBI WGS metagenome assembly OFGE01 (sample SAMEA3504093, study PRJEB24116) | mouse gut metagenome | biome: mouse gut; feature: mouse-associated habitat; material: faeces | place: Denmark | collected 2011 | reverse complement strand
GACGTTCTTGTAGAAGGGGATCGTGAAACAGCGCAGTGCGGTGTTCGGGGCCGAATTTACGGTCGCCGTACCTGTCAGCGCGTCCACGCGCCTGCCGTCGGTGTTGAACACCTCGGCCGTTGCCGTGAGTCCCTCGTAAGTCTGCGAGGTGGTGTTGGTGATCTTGACGTCGTTGGTTACCGGGTTCCAGAGGATGTGCAGCGGTTCGCAGGCGCGTTTGCAGCCCCAGTAGGCGCCCGTCAGGTCGTAATAGTAATCATAGGTTTGCCATACCAGCGAGGGGTAGGCCGACTGTCCCATCCATGTCATGATGCCGGAGGCGTCCTCCCACATGTGGTCGAGCCATCCTTCGTAGAGGGCTTGGTTCGACTCGATGTTCAGCAGCTGGGCCTTCCGGCAGAAGTCGTCGATGTCCGCAGCCTTGCCGTAACGCTCGTTGAGCATCCGTTCGTACTGGTCGGGCAGTCCGTTGAAGGCCTGCTGACCGAAATAGTGGAGGTTCCACATCTCGTTGCGGGGCCAGAGTTTGTCTTCGGGGATGAACTTGCGGAAGCTCTCGGCATTGACGAATACCGCCGTGCCGATCTCGGTGCGGAAACCCCAGCCGGGCGTGCCGACCTTGTTGTAGGGATAGGGGTAGTAGGTGAAGTAATAGCGCGGGTCGTAGGCTCCCCACGGACCGCTGCCCGAAAGGTGTCCTTCGTGCGAATTGGACTGGTAGTAGCGTTCGCCGCCGTCGAAGACCCGGACATTTTCGCGCAGGTAGGTGTCCAGCGGCCCTTGGTAGAGGCCGCACAGGGCCACGGCGTTGCTCCGCACCTGCCGGTGCAGGGTGCAGAAGCTCATCAGGTCGATGGGCGCCTCGAACACCGCCACCCAATCCAGGGCCGGGTCGCAGGGGAGGCGGAAGGCCACGTTCTTGTCGCTGCCTACCGCATCACCCTTGAAACCGGAGCCGTTCAGGTCATAGGTGCCGCGCTTGCTGGCGAACACCGGCTTGCCGCTGGCCTCCCGGCCCACGAACACGCAGTTGTGGTGCAGGCTGTCCTCATAGAGCAGGCCGGAGTCGATGAAGCCCCGGATGACCTGGGCGGAGATGCCTCTCTTTTGAAGATAGGCAAACACTCGCCGCTGATCTGCATGGGCGATGGGCAGGGTGAAGACAGGTTTTTCCTTCTTCTGGACAGGCTTGGGGTGGGGGATGGGGGAGTCCCTGGCGCGGCCTCCATTGAACTCCAGCAGGTAGTTCACCGCCTCCCGGAAATCCTTGCCGCAGAACTCCTGCAAAAATGTGATGGCGTCCCCGCCCTTGCCGTTGGAGTACCGCTTCCAGGTGCGGCGGTCCTTGATGCGGAGGCTGTCCATCTCCCTGGTGGTGTGGTACCGGCTGCCCAGGCGGCGGACAGTGTATCCCAGGTGTTCCAGCAGGTCCGGCAGGTCCGTCCCCTTAGCGGTCTCCATCTCCTCGTCCGTGAATTTCCAGAAATCCTCTGGGTTTGGGGTTCGTCTCGTAGTAGTCACCTCCTTCTTTCGGCGAAACGAAAAGAAGCCCCCAGAGCATCCCGATTCAGGATGCTCTGGGGGCTTCTCATCTGCTGTTTGGTTGTCACGGCCTCACACGGCCCACTATGCGCTCAACGCGGCGGGGTCGTCCTCCTCCTGGGGCTGGGTGCCGCTGCCCTCCGGCTGGGCCTCACAGGGGCCGGCACCGGCCTCCTCCGGCTCCGGGCTGTCCGCCTGCCGCTCCGCCGCCTCCAGGGCCTCCTCGATCAGCCCCAGCACGAACTCCCGCTGGGTCAGCTTCCGGCCCGTGCGGGCGGTCTCCCGCTCCAGATGGGTTTTGATCCTCATAAATAATTCTTCCGGGATCTGGAAGGCCATCGTTCTGCTGTTGGTTGCCATAGTCGTTTTACCTCCGTTTTCCTTCATTTCGTAGTATTCGAGTAACAGATTGGTGATGTACTGTGCGGTGGTCAGGCCAGATTCCTCTCTGGCCTCCGAGATTTTTTGATGCAGTTCCAAGCTGATTTGCGCGCAGAGATTTTTTGTGGCTGGCATCGGTTTTCCCCCTTTGCATGATTGTGAAGCAAGTATAGCTGGAAAGCATAGAGAAAGCTATTTACCATTACCAACAATGATTGAAAGACAAAACAGGCATAACCACCAATGTGAACAGTTGAGGGAACAAAAAGCCGCCCCCAGCCTGTGAACGTCCTACAGGCAGGGGTCAGCCGGTTTTCGCCCCTTTTTCTTTTTGGGCGCCTTGTTTTCCTGGTTCTCCATGGTGATCTGCCCATCGACCTGTGCCGCAGGCTGACGGGAGATGCCACGTTCTTTATTGGTGGCGGTTCGGATGCCATCGCCGTGGGACGTCTTGGCAGAGACCAGCCAGCCCTTCTGGAGCAGTTGGTCCATCAGTTCAGCCATAAACTGGTTCCCGATCTTATTGCGCTTGTCTTTGTCACACAGACGAAGAATTGCAAAGTGTTCCGCAACATGGATCGCAACGGGGTCTACAATGTAAAGATTGCTGCGCTTTGTCCTGCATTTTTCCAGGACATAACTTGTGATCTCATCCCGCTTGGCCTCCAGCTCCGCCCGATACGCCTCATCGCTCAGATCCCGGTATTCCTCATAGCGGTCAACGTGATAGCAGCGGAAGGTTCGCGCTTTCGATAGCTGCTCTTGCAGGGGCTGGATGCTGGCCTCATCTATCACTCCGCTGAAGCTGCTGGGGTGCAGGTAGAGATCCTGCTGGTCTTTGGCGGCTGTATCACAGCTTCCATTGTGTCCAAAGGTAACCGCCCACCCCAGCTCTTGGAACAGGCGGCGGCTTTCCTCTTTGAATGCGGTCCTGTCGGCATCGCTTGTCCAGCCGGAGCTGTAGCAGTCGGTACGGATGCGAAAGTAGACTTTCCGATATGCCATGTTGATCCCTCCTCCTTGCTATTGAAATAAAAAAGCCGCCCTCGGCCCACCAAATAGTTTCCGGTAGGCGAGGGCGGCGATTTGCTGTGTTTTAAGATTTTAGGTATCCGAATTCTCATAAAAAGCAATCATTTGCTCTGGAAGTGATTACGATGACAGCGATTTTACTCCGCCTGTGGGAAACCTGTTTTGCATCTCTGGTGCGTAAATTTCTTGAAACGGAAGGCCGTTTTGAAAAACTCAACTTTTTCGTGCTTTTATTTTCCCAAACGTCCCGTTTCAGCCGCTGTTTCTAAATTTTATTCTGTCGATTTCGGGCTGTATCTTTTTTATCTACACAAGGTTTGAGGACACGCATCCGGCGATTATTGACCCGGACACCTGGGAAATCGTGCAGAAGAACAGGGAACAGCGACGACGGCCAATGAAGCAGGATGAAATCGGTTTGTTTTCAGGGCTGGCCGTTTGTTCCGGGTGCGGAAAGCGGCTGTACCATTGTCGGGCAACTTCGCTGAAGCATGAGCAGGAGAGTTACACCTGCGGCACCTACCGCCGCTACCGCAACCAATGTTCCGCACACTATATCCGTGTTGTGGTGCTGGAGGAACTTGTATTGCAAAACTTACAGCGCGTTGTGGCCTATGCGCGGGAGGACGAGGATGAATTTGTCCGGCGCGTGATAGAAAACAAGCTGGCTGTCCAGCGCACGGAACAGGAGCAGTCTAAAAGAAAGCTGGAGAAGCAAAAGCGGCGTATTACGGAGTTGGACGCGATTATACAGAGGCTTTACGAGGACAATGTGACGGGCAAGCTGACAGATGAACGGTTTGCCAAACTGTCCGCAACCTATGAGACGGAGCAGGCAGAATTGAAACAGTCCGTTGAAAGTCTGAGCGCCATTGTGGAAGCCTCCGAAGCGCAGGCTGTCAATATCAAAAGTTTTCTGAAAATCGTAAAGAAGTACACCGAGCCGACAGAACTGACTCCCCAGCTCCTGCATGAATTTGTGGACAAGATTGTTGTCCATGAAGCCGACAAGTCCAGCGGCCACCGCATCCAGCGGATTGACGTACACTACAATTTTATCGGGGAGATTGATTTTTCCCCGGAATATTGCGGATAAAAAGAAGTAACAGCACGGCGCTGTTACACCGTGCTGTTACTTCCCCGCAGATTTACAAAACATTCTTTATGCGTGTAAACCCTTGAATTTCAAGGGTTTCACCCCACAGGGACACAAACTGAACCGAGGGGTGGCAAGCACGGTACGGCAAAAAGGATCTCAGCGTCAGGAGACTTTATTCCCTGCCGCTGAGATTCTTTTTGCTTAGAAAACCTCTGATTTATTCTGCGTCCCTCCCATGGAATGATCTTGTCCATGATCTCCAGAAATTCTTTCCGTCTTGTTCTCCTCTTCCGATAGCTGTATTTCATGTCGCTGATACTCTCCTGTTTCATTTTCTGCCCCCCTTAATATGGATTACCCTGCACAGAGTATTCGTTCACATGATACATCCTCTTTGATGGATGGAAATGTAAGTGTAGCCGATACTTTGATGTCGTTTTATGTTTTTAGAATTCAAAAACTGCATTCTGCGGGTACGGAATATCGCGGGCAGTCAGACCGTGGACAAACTCCAAACAATGTGATAAAATTGACCGACAGAAAGGGATGCGCTGGTCTGTAGGCAGCGCCAACTATGGAGGTTTTTATGTCACAGATGACGAAACGGGCACTGGCTGCGTCGCTGAAAAAGCTGCTCAACCAAAAACCATTGAATAAGATTACCATTAACGATATCGCGGAGGACTGCGGCATCAGCCGCATGACCTTCTACTACCATTTCAAGGACATCTATGATTTGGTGGAGTGGGTCTGTGTTGAGGACGCGGCAAAGATATTAGAGGGCAAAAAGTCTTATGATACATGGCAGGAGGGATTTCTGAACATCTTCCAGGCAGTGCTGGCTAACAAGCCTTTTGTGATGAATGTCTACCGCTGCGTCAGCCGGGAACGCATTGAGCAATACCTGAACCCGCTGATCCGCCAGCTGATCCTGGACGTGGTGGAGGAGAAATCCGCCGGGATGGCGCTGGATGAGGGGGACAAGCGGTTCATCGCCGGCTTTTATGAGTATGCCTTTGTGGGCGTCATGCTGGAGTGGATCGGCGGGAACATGAAGGAGGAACCCGCAGTCATTGTGGAGCGCGTCAGCAGGCTGATCCACGGCAATATCGTCCGGGCGCTGAACGAGTTCCGCTTGGACAAACCCTTACATTCCAATCAAAATGATTAAAAATTAGGCAGAACGCCCGCCATGATGAAATTTTAATCATGGCGGGCGTTCTGTTTATGGTAAACCGCCGGAAACCGCGCTATGATAGGCCCATCAACAAAGAGGACCGCCGAGCGGTTCCGGAAAGGATGTTATGTATGTATTATTCCAGCGGTAACTATGAGGCCTTTGCCCGCCCCCTGAAGCCGGAGGGTATTGAGCACAAATCGGCCTATTTCATCGGCACCGGCCTTGCCGCCCTGTCCGCGGGCTGCTTCCTGGTGCGGGATGCCCAGATGCCCGGCAAGAACATCCACTTCTTTGACCGCGACCCGGTGGCCGGGGGCGCCTGCGACGGGTGGAAGTACCCCGAGATCGGCTACGTCATGCGGGGCGGCCGGGAGATGGACAACCATTTTGAGGTCATGTGGGATCTGTTCCGCTCCATCCCCTCCATTGAGACCGAGGGGGTCAGCGTGCTGGACGAGTATTACTGGCTGAACAAGAAGGACCCCAACTACTCCCTGTGCCGGGTCACCGAGAACCGGGGCCAAGATGCCCACACCGACGGCAAGTTCGCCATCTCCGACAAGGGCGCCATGGAGCTGATGCGGCTGTTCTTCACCCCGGACGAAGCGCTGGAGGACAAGCGGATCACCGACATCTTTGACGATGAGGTGCTCACCTCCAACTTCTGGACCTACTGGCGCACCATGTTCGCTTTCTACGACTGCAACAGCGCCCTGGAGATGAAGCGGTATATGCAGCGCTTCATCCACCACATCGACGGTCTGCCCGATCTGAAGGCCCTGCGCTTCACCAAATACAACCAGTATGAGTCCATGATCCTGCCCATGGTCAAGTACCTGGAAAACCACGGCGTCCAGTTCCATTTCAACACCCAAGTGATGGACGTGCGCTTTGACATCCGGGATGGTCGGAAGGTGGCCAAGCAGGTGGAGCTGCTCCGCGGCGGTGAGCAGGAATTCCTGGATCTCACCGAGGACGACTACCTCTTTATCACCAACGGCAGCAATGTGGAGAACTCCACCATCGGCGGTCAGGATAAGCCCTGCGCATATATCCCCACCCCCCAGCCCGGCGGCTCCTTCGACCTGTGGCGGAAGATCGCCGCCCAGGATCCCGCCTTCGGCCGCCCGGAGAAGTTCTACGGCGATCCCGAGGAGTGCAAGTGGATGGGCGTCACCGTCAACACCCTGGACGACAAGATATTGCCCTACATCAGGAACATCTGCAAGCGGGACCCGTTGTCCGGCAAGGTGGTCACCGGCGGCATCGTCACCGCCCGGGATTCCGGGTGGCTGCTGAGCTGGACCATCAACCGCCAGCCCCAGTTCCACTCCCAGCCCAAGGACCAGTGCCTGGTGTGGCTCTACGGCCTGTTCCCCAACGCGGTCGGCGATTTCGTGAAGAAACCCATGAAAGATTGCACCGGCAAGGAGATCTGCATGGAGTGGCTCTATCACATCGGTGTGCCGGAGGATCAGATCGAGGGGCTGGCCGTCCACAGCGCCAATACGATCCCCACCATGATGCCCTTCGCCAGCGCGTACTTCATGCCCAGGGCCAAGGGCGACCGGCCCGACGTGGTGCCCGAGGGGGCGGTGAACTTCGCCTTCCTTGGAAACTTCGCGGAGACACCCCGCGACACCGTGTTCACCACCGAATATTCCATGCGCACCGCTATGGTGGCGGTCTATACCCTGTTCGATATAGACCGCGGCGTGCCCGAGGTCTGGGGCAGCCTGTACGACATCCGCGATCTTTTGAAGGCGACCATCAGCCTCCGGGACGGCAAGCCCCTCACCGAGATGGAGCTGGGTCTCAAGGAGAAGCTGGCGGTGAAAAAGCTGCTGGATAAGGTCGAAGGCACTGATATCGAAAAGCTGTTGAAGGAGTACCATGTGATCTGAACCGTCAGCAAAGCAGACGTAAACAGCGCCGGGGACTCCAACAGTCTCCCGGCGCTGTTTATGATTTACCCCTGGTCGGCCCCGGCATACAGCAAAGCGTTCACGAGTTGCCCTTGGGTCATCCCGCTTTTTTCTCGGGCACTTATTCCGAGGTGATCGTGTAGTCCTAATAAACAGAAAGGGCGGCAGATGCTCCGCCGTCGCGGCGCTGGGGGCCAATCTGCTCCAGCTGAAGCCCTGTATTGAGGTCCGGAATGGGAAGATGGGAGTAGGGAAAAAATATCGCGGAAGCCTGGAGAAAGTAATGGCGCAGTATGTCCAGGATCGGTTGACTGCCTGGGAACAGGCGGATACGGGGGAGGTGGTGATCGTTGTCCACCCGCCGGCAGACGAGGCGCCTCTGGCTGCCGCCCGCCGGGTCTTGGAGGAAGACCGGCGCTTTGCCCAGATCTGGGAAGCGCACTCCGGGTGTACCGTGGCCTGCCACTGCGGGCCTAACACGATCGGCGTCATGTTTCTGCGGCATAAGAACGACATATCGGGGGGAAGCTGATCGGCATGAGTCAAAAAACTGGTGTTGTGGACGTGGGCGGCGGTATGCGGGGAATTTACGCCGCGGGGGTGCTGGACTTCTGCCTGGATGCGGGCATACGGTTCGACGCGGGGATTGGCATATCGGCGGGGAGCGCCAATCTGGCCTCCTTCGCCGCCGGACAGGCCCGGCGCAACCGGCGCTTTTTTGAGACATACTCCCAGCGTGGAGAGTACATGGGCTGGCGGAACTGGCGTAAGAAAGGCTCGTTCCTGGATTTGGACTATATTTACGGAACCTTGAGCGCCGCCGATGGGGAGGACCCGCTGGACTATGCCGCCCTGCTGAACAGCCCAATGGAGCTTTTGATGATCGCCACCGAGGCGCGGAGCGGGAAGCCCCGGTATTTCCCCAAGAAGGCTCTCCGCCAGGACGACTACTGCGTACTGAAAGCGTCCTGCGCAATCCCCTTTGTTTGCAGACCCCAATGGATCGAGGGGCAGCCCTATTACGACGGCGCACTGGTGGACACGATCCCGGTTGAAAAGGCATTCGAGCTGGGATGCGGCAAGGTGGTGTTCTTTCTGACCCTGCCCGAGGACACAGTGCGCACCGCAAAGAAGGACCGTCTGCTGGCCGCCAGTATCCGAAAGGAATATCCCCTGGCGGCAGAGCGCTTGGAACACCGGGCGAGGCAGTATAACAGAGGCATAGCCATGGCGAAGCGGTACGCGGAACAGGGAAAGCTCCTCATCATCGCGCCGGATGACACCTGCGGCGTCACGACCCTGAAGCGGGATCCGGCGTGTATGGCCCAGCTCTACGAAAAGGGGTATCGTGACGGGAGGAAAATTGTCCCGTTTCTTTCCAGCTGACACAGCGACACCTGGAACAATGGATAACGGAAAGAAGGGGACTTCATGCTGCGGCGATCTCAAAATACTGACCCGCATCGTGAGTGGAAATATAAGATTGTCCTGATCTGTGCATGGGCCGCTATTCTGATTTTCTGCTTTCTCAACAGGGAGCGGCTCACCGTTGACGGTGTTTTGTCCTATACGCCCCAGAACACAGCCCTTGCCGCCATATTCATGATGCTCCTGTTCGCCCTCAAAAGTATGAGCGTATTTATTTTCAGCGGCATCCTCTTTGCGGCAAATGGGATTTTGTTCCCGCTGCCAGAGGCGATTGGCCTGAATGTCCTGGGAGCCGGGATCATGATCTCCCTTCCCTACTGGCTGGGGTGCCAGCTGGGGCAGGGAGCTGTAGACCGGCTTGTTCGCAAATATCCTAAAATCGAGGCTTTAAGAGATATACGGACGCAGCATGAGTTCACGATTTCCTTTTTTACCCGCATCATCAATGTCCTGCCCAGCGATATTCTGAGTCTCTACATGGGTACCACCGGAATCCATTACGGGAGGTATCTGGCGGGAAGCCTGCTGGGGATGCTCGCGCCAATCATTACATTTCCAATTATGGGGACAAGCATTACCGATCCCCGTTCCCCGGTATTCCTGATTTCTGCCGGGATTCAACTGTCTATGGGAGCCATATCTATGATTGGCTGCTGGATTTATTACAGGCGCAAAAAAAGGGGTGCGTAATTCCTGTGAAACGGATCATCTGTGGGCTGTTTTCTGTCATTGGTCTGCTGTGTATGTTGTTTCCCAGGCAAATCACAGCTGGCCTGCCCTATGTGTTAGGAGGGGCTATGGCGGCAGCCGGTATACTGTATGGAGTTTCTTATTTCCGAAACCGTCAATTATCAGTGGATCGTTCCGCCGAGCTGGCCAACGGGCTTGTTCTGCTGGTGGTCGGAGTTGTTTGCATGATCCACGGCGCGGAATCCATCGGCCCCCTGGGAACGGCCTGGGCCATGATCGGCATACGGAAAGCGTCAAAATCTTTGTCCCGTGTCATTCAAGCGACACAGACCCGGACACCTTTTGCGGCCTCTTTTGTGGAATTTTTGATACGCTTCATTTTTTCAGTCATGCTGCTGCTCTACCCCGCGGAAAAATTTGAAGGACACATCATTCTTCTTGGGCTGGAATTGATCGCGGTAAGCATCCGGCTAACAAAACAGCTTTCGCCCGCATTGGATGGAGAGGAGTAGCTGTGAGCTCATAAATATTCACCGACAAAGGATGGTTACGATGAAAAACGTTCCTCAAAACACCAAAAAATATTTGCAGGCATCCGGCATTGTGATCGCTGCTGCGGCTGCTGCATCTTTGTCCACCTATCTCACAACAAGGTTTTTGGTGAAAGCGGCTGTTGACAGGGAGGCCCCAAAGGCAATGCAAAAGGCGGGTGAGCTGCTTTCCGGCGTACAGCAGGATAATGCCTTTTTGTCTGAACTGGCTGCCGCTGCAAAAAGGCTGGAAAGCAAAGGACACGAAACCATTGAAATTGTCAGCCGGGACGGCACTAATTTAGTAGGCCACTTTTTCCCCGCCAAAAGCCCCAAGCGCATTATTATCGCCATGCATGGCTGGAGAACATCGTGGGCGTATGATTTTGGCACAATGGCTGACTTTCTGGAGAAACATGACTGCACCGTTTTATATGCGGAGCAGCGGGGCCAAAACAGCAGCGGCGGGGATTACATGAGCTTTGGGCTGGCGGAGCGGTACGACGTTCTGGACTGGATCGACTGGGTAACGGAGAGGTGCGGCGATAAACTGCCGATTTACTTGGCCGGTGTGTCCATGGGAGCGACCACAGTTCTAATGGCGGCAGGCCTTGACCTGCCCGACAGTGTGCACGGGATCGCCGCAGATTGCGGTTTTACGTCGCCGCAGGCAATATGGAAACACGTAATCAACAAAAATCTCCATTTGCCCTATGCGCTCCGAGGGATTATGGCGGATATGATGTTCAAGAACCGGCTGCAAATGAGTACCGATGAATATTCTACGATTGACGCGCTGAGATGCAGTAAGGTGCCGGTGCTGTTTGCCCACGGCACTGAGGATCATTTTGTGCCGATTGGGATGACTTATGAAAACTATGAGGCCTGTGCCGCACCCAAAAAGCTGTTTATTGTCCCCGGAGCAGACCATGGGATGAGTTACTACTTTGATAAAAAAGGCTATGAAGCGGCTGTGACGAATTTCTGGAGAGAGTTCGACGAAAGATAACGGCCAGAAAAGTCAAAGAACAGATTGAACATTTATTGTTCAACACCTCGCTCCATTAAGGATCCTTCTCCTGTGCCATCAAATTCCACACCCTGTCTGCCAGACATATGGTTTTATTTTACGCCAATGATTTCTAACGCTTTTTCCTCGCTGAGTTCTCCAGCCAAGTACTGATCCCTCGCGTCAGTAGCCTGTTCCAGCCATTCGTAGTATTCGCTGTAGCTCAGATCCTTGCTGGATAGCTTCTTGCCGGGATCTCCTGCCCGCTCATACCGCTTATACATCCGCCGCTTGGCCCGGTCAAATTCCTCGATGACCTTTTTACGTTTAGCGTCCAGTCTGTGTTTCAGGGATGGCGCGAGTTCTTTGCAAGTCTTACCATCCTTGAGTTCCCGGTCGCAGTACAGCGTCCTTCGCTTCGTTGCCGGGATGAAATACCGCCCGCAGCACTCGCACAGCGCCACGTTCGGTTTGCTGGCAATGAAATGCACCAGCAGGAAATAGTAGTAATCGGCTATGGAGCGGAAGTAGTACCGGGAGGTCAGCCCATCACCAGCTTCGAAAATCTGGGTGAGCTCCTGCATCCGCAGATAGTCGTATTTGTTCTCAAAATCGATAGGTACACCCTGACGCATATCGCTCAGGACTTGATGAACCTCAAACTGCACACCCATTACCTCAGTCAAGATGGATACGATCTCTTGGCTGGTATCGTAAACATACAGACCGCTCCCATCATCCACAGAAGTGCGGTCCTCGATCATAGCACGGGCCAGGGTTCCATACAGGGGATCCTCATCTTCCCGTTCAAGCGTGTTCACAAGATCGGTGGTAGTATCCAGTATAAATTGGAACACGTTCATATCCGCGTCCTCAATATGTCCCTCATGGGGGATAAATGCGGTGGAGGTGATGATGAGATCAACGACCGTGGCATACGGCCCAAAATCAAGTTCGGAAAACATGATGATCTCATCCTCAACAGTGGTGTCTGCCAAAGAGACCTTGCCGTGTATGGCGGCAAGGTCTCTTTTTAACGTTCCGTCAGGCGTGATAGAGGCATACAGTCCGCAATCGGTTTTCATGGGCGTCCTCCTGTCTGCAAGCATTATTTTTGATTTTCCCGGATAACACTTATTTATTTCAACTGGCAAATCTTTTCTGTATTGTACCATGCAGGGGCAGAAGTTCAAACCCCCTCAAATCAGAAAAGGAGGATTTTGAAATGAACACGAACCCAAACCGCCTGTCCACCATTGATGGCGAAACCCTGATGGGCAAGCCGCTCCAGCCGCTGAACTTCGTGGTGGACACACTGATCTCCCAGGGTCTGCACATCCTGGCCGGGTCTCCCAAGGTGGGCAAGTCCTGGCTGGCCCTATGGCTGGCTGTTACCGTGGCGAAGGGAGAACCCGTTTGGGGACTTCCGGTGAAGCGGGGCACCACGCTCTACCTCTGCCTGGAGGACTCCCAGCTCCGCGTCCAGAACCGGCTGTTCGATGTGACGGAGGACGCGCCGCCCAACGTCCACTTCTGTACCGAGAGCCGCATTTTGAGCGACGGGCTGACCGAGCAGTTGGAGCAGTTCCTCCGTGAGCACCGTGATGCGCCACTTGTCTCCCTGTACAGTTGCCCCTTCCCTGTGCCTGCCCTTTGTTTCCAATACCATGTCGCTTGCTTTCATTGCTTTTTCTCCTGTTCCAGTTACCTGATTTTCTTGTTAATACTGTTTACAGCATTATTTATTATTTTATACCGCCAAATGCCCAAATGCAATATGGCTTTTTGATTTCTGTCATTTATATCACACAAGCACCCGCCGCCAGGATCGCCTTCACATCATCCGGGTAATTTTCCACCCACACAAATAGGCATATGTGAAATGTTTTTTCGGTTTTTCTTGTCATAATTTACAGATAAACAATCTGCATCCTTTAAAAAATCAAGATATACATCCAGCCTTTTTTCATATACCCTGATCTGCTCAATATGGGAACACATCAAAGGAACTTCTATTCCCTTTTCTGTATCATCCTGAAAAAGTTTTCTTACCCTATTCAAGCGTTCGAACAATTCACCGTTTTCTTCTTTTTCCCCTTGTAATCTAATTTGCTTTTCGTTCAAGATAACAAGCTGTTTTGTAATATCATTTATTTTCAATGAATAATCCGGTTTTGAAATTGTTCCATCCAGCAATAAATCCATAAGTGTGTCTTTTCTTTTATTCAGTTTTTCCTGTTGTGCCTGGATATCTTCTATATTTTCACCGCTGTTAAAATCAGATAGTCCTTCATAAATCTTTTTAATTGCATCGCTCAAAATTTCTTCTGTCTTTTCTTTTGCGATCAATTGCTTCCCCAAATATTCTACCAGAGATAATATTTCATCCTCTTTTAGATTTAGGGATACACACTTCATTCCTGTTTTTTCTCTCACCTTTCCAGAACGTGCACCCTCACTGCAGTACCAGTAAACTCCCTGCGCCCTTTTATTTCTCCAGTACTTGGAACTACACTCACCACAAATGATTTTAGATGATAATAGATTGTTACCCTTATTTATACCTACATTATGTGTTCTGTCTATGGTTTTCCTGCTGTTTATCTGTGCATTCGCTTTTTCCCACAATTCATTATCAATGATGGGAGGCACGATTCCTTCTCTGTATATCCACTCACCTTCAGGATTCTTAATAATCTTCTTTGCTTCAAAGTCAAAATGTTCTTTATTCATCACTGCAATACCTTTATAAAGCGGATTTTTCACTATATCGCGTATTGTATTTTCTGATAGTGTTTTATTGTTCCTGTTCCTTATGCCTTCATCACGTAGAATTCTGGCAACAACACGCCCACCAAATCCATCAGCAAATAATTGATATATGCGTCTTACAAGTTCAGCTTCCTCTTCGTCTATCAAGATTTCACCGTTGATATTCTTAAATCCCCATGTTCGGTTAGTAATGATTGGTTTGCCTTTTTCCTGTCTTCTTCTTTTAGCTGCATTACCCTTTTTACTCAGATCACGGCTATATTCCTCTGCCATCATTGCTTTAATACCAAATATGAATTTATCCTTTGAATCAAAAAATGTATTTTCCAAATACAAATATAATTTCTTTCGATACTGTACAATCTCATTCAAAAATATGTACCAGTCCATAGTATTACGCTGTAATCTTGATTGATCTTTTACTACAATAATATCAAATTTATCTTTTCTGATATCATCAAGCATTCTCATATACTCATTTCTTTTCTTTGTTTGTGTGCCTGTTATTCCTTTATCTATATATTCATCAACTAATATCCAACCTTTTACACTGATAACATCCCGATTTTCTTCAATCTGTTTTTCGACTGCATTTAACTGCTCTTCTTCCTCAGTGCTTACCCTTGCATAGAATACGGCTCTTAACTTTTTTTCTTCCATATATCCGCACCCCTTAGTTATATTTGTATAAAACTGCCTGATACTCTTCTTCTGTAATTATATCATGCGTTTTCATGATATCCAATAAATACTTGATAATAACTGATTTATCTTCTTGTGTGATATTTAACATTTCCTCTTTCACACATGGTTCCCCATTTGCAGAAGAATTACTACTAATATATTCAGATAAATATGATTTATCAATCATAAAGGAAAAATATTTGGATTGTTCACGGATAATCTTTTTTATTGATTTTATAAACGAAAATCTTCTTATAAGTCCTCATAAATGTTTATGACACCATGAGAAAATGGCTTAAAACCAAGGTTTTCCGCATATCTTCATTTCTCCTGCCGTATCTCCTTATAAGGTGGTTTTGTGAAGTTGGGCACCATTTTAGCACCACAACCAAGGCAATAAATACAAGTACAAAGAAAGTTTAGAACTGCTCTTGTATTTACGCTGTTATGTTACGCAATAAAGGTTCAATAAACCTTGCAATTAAAGGCTTTTCAGAAACCAAAGTCAATAGAACAAGGTCGTTTATACCTTTTCCTTCAAAAATGCCCTTTAATTGCGTAACATTTCCAAGAGAACAGCCACCCGCTTATATTATCTTTTCCCTCCCATTCCTTTACAAAAAGTTCCGTAGCAAGCATATGAATGTTTCTTTTTAAGAATACCCACTGTCAGAAAGGTTTGTGGCGGGAATCAGCCCGCC
>OFGE01002171.1_pt1 | contig 14978 bp, 13 predicted proteins | sample 1521681 | NCBI WGS metagenome assembly OFGE01 (sample SAMEA3504093, study PRJEB24116) | mouse gut metagenome | biome: mouse gut; feature: mouse-associated habitat; material: faeces | place: Denmark | collected 2011 | reverse complement strand
CGCCGGCCGGACCAAGCCCTGGGGCACCGCCCACGCCGCCCTGGCCGCCCGGAACGTGGTGGACGGCCCCTTCGCCATCATCAACGCCGACGACTATTACGGCCCCGCCGCCTACAAAGAGATTTACGACTATCTTTCCAGCCACCAGGACGGGGAGCTTTACGAGTATGTTATGGTGGGATATCTGCTGAAAAACACGGTGAGTGAAAACGGCACCGTGGCCCGCGGCGTCTGTGAGGAGACGGAGGAGCATTACCTCAGCTGCGTCACCGAGCGCACCAAGATCCGGCAGGGACCGCCCCTGGCCTACACCGAGGACGACGGCCAGAGCTGGACAGTTCTGCCGGATGACACCATTGTTTCCCTGAATATGTGGGGCTTTACCCGGAGCTTTTTGGACGAGGCCGCGGCGGGCTTCCCCGCCTTCCTGGACAAGACCCTGGCGGAAAATCCCCTGAAGGGGGAGTATTTCCTGCCCAGCGTGGTGGATCAGCTGATCCGGGAGGGCAGGGCCCGGGTGAGGGTACTGCTCAGCCGGGACAAGTGGTATGGGGTGACCTACCGGGAGGATAAACCGGCGGTGTCGGCGGCCATTGCGGCCATGACGGCGGAGGGGCTGTACCCGGACGAGTTGTGGCCGGAGCGTTGAACGGTGTCTGGAAAGGAGAGATATCATTATGAGAATTGAGCTGAAACGGGGCCCTTACAGCGCCGCGGTGGAAACCATGGGCGGCGAGCTGGTGTCCTTCCGGGATGAGGGGGGCACGGAATATATCTGGGGCGGCGACCCGGGATCCTGGCCGGGGCAGAATCCGAATTTATTTCCCATAGTGGGCAACCTGACGGACGGGAAGGTGGCGGTGGACGGGAAAAGCTATGAAATGGCCCGCCATGGCTTTGCCCGCCGGAGCGAGTTTGCGGTGGCGGAGCGGGGGGAGGATTTCGCTGTGCTGGAGCTGCGGGATTCCCCCAAAACGCTGGCGCAGTACCCGTTTCCCTTTGTGCTACGGGTGCGTCACCAGTTGCTGGACAACGGATTTTGCACCCAATTTGAGGTGAAGAATCCCGGGCCGGGGGAGCTGCTGTTTTGTGTGGGCGGCCACACCGGCATCAACTGCCCGCTGCGGGTGGGGGAGCGGTTTGAGGATTACCGCCTGGAGTTCGATCAGGAGGAAGACGCCTGGTCCATTGTATCCAGCGCCCAGGGGTACATATCGGCCAAACGGGAGCACATTTTAGACCATACCAATGCCATTGCTCTGGATCACGCTGTGTTTGACCGTCTGGACACCATAATTTTTGAAGGGCTGCGCTCCAAAAGGGTTACCTTGCGCCATAAGGATGGGGGACGGGGGATTCGCATGGATTTTGGTGAATTCCCCATGGTGGCGTTTTGGACCATGCCCAACGCCAACGCGCCCTATATCTGCCTGGAGCCATGGCATGGCTGTGCTGCCGTGGAGGGTGAGAGTGGGGAACTGGCAGACAAACCCCATGTGATCCGCCTTGCCCCGGGAAGAGAAAAGGCCCTGTGCTACAGTGTGGAAATTTGCTGAACAATGAGAGCGCGCCCCGGCCTGTTTTATTGGGCCGGGGCGCTTTGCTGTCAGGGCTTTTCGTATTCGATCCGCAGTTTTTCCAGGGCTTTTTTTTCGATGCGGGATACATCGCGCCCCTGGTATTGTAAACGATGCGGTTCGTTATTTTGTGCCGGTTTTAGTCGAATTCCAGCTGTTTAAAGCGGAATTTGATGATAATTTGTTTGTCAGACGTCAACTCGATTCGCTCAATGAGGCTGACCAAGAGCTCCCGGTTGGTGGTAGCAGTTTCCAGGAACCGCTCCGTCAATTTTTTTGCCAGGTCGGCCTGTTCGGCGGGGGAGTAGTCCGGGCGGTCCAGCCGGCTGAGCCGCTGTTCCAGGGCGGTACGGTCGGCCTTCACCTTGGCGTAAATGCGCTGGAAGTCGGCCTCCTCCAGAACGCCGCCCAGCTTATCCATGTAGACCTTATCCAGATGGGTGGTCAGGCTGTCGATCTTGGCTTTGAGGGAGTTGATCTCCTTTTCGTTGTCCGCTTCGGCTATCGCCTTTGCCACCGCTTTTTTGGCCTGGGGCAAAAGCCGGTCCGCTTGCAGATAGGCCCCGCAGACCTCCCGCACCTTCTCCACCACCGCTTGCGTGACCGTCTCCTCCTTGATGGTGTGGCTGGTGCAGACCCCCGCCTTGGTGAACCGCTGGTAGGTCCGGCAGACGAAATAGAGCGTATCCTCTCCCGCCACGTTTTTCCGGTTGAGCACCGCCAAAGGATAGCCGCACTCGTGGCAAAAGATCAGCCCCTTGAGCAAAAAGTCATAGGTCCGGTTGCGGGTGCGCTTCCGGCTGTCCACCAGCGCCCGCACTTTATCGAAGGTCTCCCGGTCAATGATGGGCTCGTGGGTGCCCTCTACCACCACCCAGTCCCGGCGGTCCTGCTTGATGCACTTCTTGGATTTATAGTTGATCTTTCGGGTGCGGCCCTGGACCATGCTGCCGATGTAGGTCTCGTTTTGCAGCATATCGGAGATGCGCTCGCTGCTCCAGAGACCGGTGTAGGGGCCGGGGTTCGGTACAGGCAGTCCAGCATAGGCGGCCGGGGTGGGGATGCCCTCAGCATTGAGCTGGGCGGCGATTTGACGGCAGCTGATCCCCTCCAAGGCCATAGCGAAGATTCGTCGGACCATGGGGGCCGCATCTTCATCAATGACGATTTTGTTTTTCTCCGTAGGGTGCATCTTGTAGCCGTAGACAGGTTTTCCACCGATAAACAAGCCCTTGCGCTGTTTGTCATGCTTGACGCTGGAAATCTTTTTGGAGATGTCCTTGGCGTACATGTCGTTCATGATGGCGCGGAAAGGGGTGATGTCGTTGGCGGTGGAATCCACCCCGGTGTCAATGCCGTCCAGCAGGGAGATGTAGCGGACCCGGTGCTCCGGGAAGTACCGTTCCATGTAGTGGCCAGTGAGGATGTAGTCACGGCCCAGACGGGACAGGTCCTTGGTGATAACCATATTGACCTTCCGGGCTTCAATGTCGGCGATCATGCGCTGGAAACTCGGGCGGTCGAAGTTCGTTCCGCTCCAGCCGTCATCTATATAGGTGTCGAAAACGCTCAAACGGTGCTGCTGGACAAACTCATTGAGCAGGGACTGCTGGTTATTGACGCTCTCGGACGGACCCTCGTTCTCGTCCTCCTTTGATAATCTGATGTATAATGCAGCATGGTAGTCCATGGGATTGCTTATCTCTAAGTACATATGATGCCTCCTGAGATAAGCGGCCATTCATCGTATGTATTATACTGTAGAACAGGGCAGATTTGCAACATTTTGAAGTTCCTTTTTCAGAAAAATGTCGAATGAACTTTGAATGATTTGAGCAATGCTCTGTTCTTCTATAGAATAGCGGCACATTAGTATCAATTTCTGAGTTTTCAATGGGACACCTCCTGTTTGGGATGGTAAAACATATGCAGATTGTGGCGGATAATTGCTGGCTGGGAAAAAGAAAGGCGATGAGCTTGATGCCCATCACTTGTTTGCAACTATAAATTATTCAAGTATTTGTTTTGGCTTAGTTCGTAGGATCATTTCTAGAAGTTGGTTCCGCATTTTAATCAATTCATTTTTCTTAGACTCGAAAGTGAAACGAAATTCATCGCTTTCCTCTGAGAATATTACCCATAAAGAACAAGATGAAAATGAATATTGGCGAGTGCATCGGGACAGCGCCTTCGACCTCTCCGGCCATTTCAGCAGTAAGAGAGTCGATTCCTATGATGGAAAAAAAGTTGCGGCACAGAGGGCCTCTACCTCGTCCATAAAGTGGGAGGTCAAAAAAATTGTCAATCCGTCGTCTTTTAACTCTTTCAGGATTTTCCAGACACCTGCCGCGACCTTGCGTCAAGCTCGGTTGTCAGCTCGTCCAGAAAAACGACCTGCGGTTTTGGAATAAGGACCAACACGATAAAAAGCCGTTGGCGTTCCCCGCCTGACAAGCTCTTGACAGCCGGAACAAGTTCGGAGGGGGCTGACCCACCACGAGATTTGATACCATGGTCAGGCCCGTGGCCGGAAACGCCTCAATGCCGCCGTGTCCGATTCCATACGAGAGCTGTGATTCGGTTCTGCCGGCCACGCAGCGCAAACCGAAAGGCCAGAAAGCGGTCGGTCTCCTCAAATATGCCCGTCGCCAGACCGCATAGAGGGCATAAAGCCAGATGTTTCCCTGGATTACCGCTCCTGCCCCGGACTGTGGCACCAGAAAGTGAAGAATCCGTTCCAGTACTATGGCAAAAACAATAAATGTGGCAGCTCCGACAAGAAAATCCCTCCACTACCCGCCCAATTTCGCAAAGAGACACATGGCCCCCAACGGTACAGCGATAGTAAGGATGATGACTGCGGTGATAGCTGCGATGGTTCCGAACCATTTCAACCTTTTCTTCTGCGGTTAGCTTTCCAAGCGGGGCACTTCTATGATAAAAAAGTCATAGGATTTTGAGTGGAAATTTAGGAAGAAAAATCAAAAAACAGAGAACAGTGATATATGGCGGCCAGAGAAATTCACTTGCAGAGTTTTTTTACGAGGCTGCCTAAATAACTATCCGATGAAATATGTTATTAGTACGTTTCCCTGCATTGATATACTGAACATGAAAATACTGTTGAAAAAGGCAATATGGGCGAAAGCCCAAATGAAAGGCGTTCCGAAGGGGGCGCCTTTTTTATTTGTCTGGAAAGGAGGGCCGGGACATGGCCGCAGAAACATCTTTTGATTATTACTACGGAGACGAGAGCAATCAATTTTCTTTCTACCGTATTCCCCGCCAGCTTGTCACCGGGGAGCGGTTCAAACGCCTGTCCATGGACGCGAAGCTGTTGTATGGGTTGCTGCTGGACCGCATGAGCCTGTCAGCCAAGAACGGCTGGTACGATGGACAGGGGCGCGTCTATATCTACTACACGCTGGACGAGATACAGGAGGATCTGAACTGCGGCCACGACAAGGCCACCAGGATGCTGGTGGAACTGGACAACGGAAAAAACGGTTTTGGCCTGATTGAACGTGTCCGGCAGGGGCAGGGACGCCCCACAAAAATCTATGTCAAGCGGTTCACCACCCGCGCCGTCCCTCCCCCCGCCGCCAGAACCTGCGCTGGAGCCTTCCCCCAGGCCGCGGCTTTTCAGCGGCCAAGACTGCGGAAAAGCCGCAGCCCAGAGTGTTCTCATGTTATGAAGTTATGCTATCTAACCTCAGCTTTATCAGTACCCACCTTTAGCAGCGGAACCCGTTTCCTTTTAATAGGGACACGCCGCCCTCGCATACAGTCTGGGTGGAGGTGGTACCCATGTGGACGGCATGGCTGTTATTGACACTTAACGGACTGTTCTTCACCCTGCGGCTGGCGGGAAATACTGGTTCCTTTCCCCGGGCCCTCACACGGGAGGAGGAACAGAACTGTCTGGAACGGATGGCCCAGGGGGATGACGACGCCAGGAATATGCTCATTGAGCACAACCTGCGGCTGGTGGCCCATATCGTAAAAAAATATTACACCCCCAACGGCGACCAGGACGACCTGATCTCCATCGGAACCATCGGACTTATAAAGGGGGTATCCACATTTAAATCAGACAAAAAGGTCAGGCTCGCTACCTATGCCAGCCGATGCATTGAAAACGAGATACTGATGTATTTTCGATCCCAGCGCAAGCTCCAGGGCGAGCTGTCCCTCTCCGACTCCTTGGATAGTGATGGAGAAAACGGTTCCCTTTCCCTCATTGATGTGGTTCGGGTTGATGACAACATGCTGGAGGAGCTGAATCTGAGGGACGCCTGTGCTAAGGTTCGCCGGTGCGTAAACGCCTGCCTAACCGGGCGGGAGGCCCACATCATCCGTTTGCGCTATGGCCTGGGCGGCCAGGCTCCCCTCACCCAACGGGAGATCGCGTCGCTGTGCGGAATTTCCCGGAGCTATGTATCCCGCCGCGCTTAATGTAAACGATGCCCGGAAAGCCTTGCCGTGCAAAGGCTTGTCCGGGCATCAGGTGTTTGGAGTAGCGCTGCGGTTATTGTAAGTGGTAGGGATTTTTAGGGAAAACCGGCGGCCATTTATCATCTAAACTATCGAAACCAACCACTCAAATATTTTTCCCAAGCTGCATTCTCTTTTTCCAGTTTTTTTGCTAACACGAATGCTTTACGAAGTGCCTCCAAAAGCGTACCGAACTTTTTACGTCATTTTTTCACCAGCTTCTCCCGGACAACCCCCTTCGGATCCCGGATGAGCAGCGCCGCAACCCAGATGACCAGAGCCAGGGCAATGACAGACAGTCCCAGGAACAGGTCGCTCAGCAGCGCCCCCGGCTCCGGGGTAAAGCAGGCCGCGCCCAGCTCAATGTACTCAAAAACCGCGTCTGCCAGCCACATGCACGACGCACCCCAGAACATCCAGCACAGCAGCCCCACCCCCAGTTCGCGGGCGGACGGGCTGGTATACCACACCGCCGTGGAAACCACGGCGGCAAGCACCGCGCACAGCAGGGTCATCGGCCAGCCCTCACTGCGCTTCTTCGACGGGCTCATTGGACTGTGCCCGCTTTTCCAGGACGGCGGACACCGTCACCATACCCACCCACACCAGGGTGACGCCGGCGGCCATGGCCACTCCTACGCTTCCCATCTCGGCCAGCATTTCCGCTGTGTCCGCGGGGTTGTTCATCGCGCTCAGGAAGGGGAACCAAAGGGTGAGTTCCCCGTGCCAAACGTGCTCGAAGGCCAGCAGCGCGCTGCCGCCCCAGAGCATATTGCTCAGCCACTTCAGCTTTCGTCCAAACCCGGTGCCCGCCTGCTCATGGGCAGCGCCCCGGGATTTCTTGCCCCCCAGTTTGCCTACTACGGTGGTCACAGCCGCCTCTCCGGCGGGAACCAAAAAACACGCCATACTCATTTCCTCCTAAACATAAAAATCCCTCTGAAAACGCGAAAAGACGCGCCGCTCCCCTTCAGGGGCGCTGCGTGCCTTCGGACACACGTTATCAGAGGCAAAGGTCTGCGTGGGCCGCTTCGGCGGCCCTTTGACGGCTTCGATCCGTCATTTCCCGTTTATTATACAGCCTCGGGCTGAGTTTTGTCAACCCCTGCAAAAAAGACTTGCCAACCGTCCATTTTCGTTTATAATGTCTTTTGGAGGCCCGGCCAAAATCCCCGTCTCCGCCCTGCCGGCTGTCCGGCAGTTCCACAAAGAACAACCTTATCAGGAGGCGTTTGCCATGTTTAATTTTGAATATTACGCTCCCTCCCGGGTCATTTTCGGCCGGGGCGTGGAGGAGCGCACCGGCGCACTGCTGCGCGAGCTGGGCATCAGCCGGGTGCTCATCCACTACGGCGGGGGCAGCGCAGTGAAATCCGGCCTGCTGGGCCGGGTTAGCCGCTTCCCTGGACGGAGTAGGCATTGCCCACGCCTCTCTGGGCGGCGTGGTGCCCAATCCCCGGGTATCCAAGGTGCGGGAGGGGGCGCAGCTGGCCCGCGAGTTTGGCGCGCAGCTCATTCTTGCGGTGGGCGGCGGCTCGGTGATCGACTCGTCCAAGGCCATCGGCTACGCCGTGGCGGAGCCGGAGCACGACGTTTGGGAGATCTATGACCGGCAGCGCACCCCCAAGGCCTGCCTGCCGGTGGCCTGCGTGCTCACCATCGCCGCCGCGGGCAGCGAGATGAGCAACAGCAGCGTCATCACCAACGAGAATACCGGCGAGAAGCGGGGCTACCGCAACAACCTTTGCCGCCCCAGGCTGGCCATTATGAATCCCGAGCTCACCGCCGCCCTGCCCCCTTACCAGACGGCTGCAGGGTGCACCGACATCCTCATGCACACCCTGGAGCGCTACTTCACCCAGGGGGGCAATATGGAGCTCACCGACCAGATCGCCGAAGGCCTCCTGCGTACAGTGATGAAAAACGCCATCATCCTCCGGGACGACCCCGCCAATTACAACGCCCGGGCGGAGGTGATGTGGGCCAGTTCCCTGTCCCACAACGACCTTACAGGCCTGGGGGCAGACGGGATGGATTTCGTGTCCCACGGCCTGGAGCACGAGCTGGGCGGCATGTTCGACGTGACCCACGGCGCGGGGCTGTCCGCCGTCTGGCCCAGCTGGGCGCGGTACGTATACAAGGACTGTCTGCCCCGGTTTGTCAAGTTTGCCCGCGATGTGATGGAGGTGGAGCCGGGGGCGTCCGATGAGGAGACCGCCCTCAAGGGCATTGCCGCCTTAGAGGACTTCTTCTGCTCCATCCATATGCCCGTCACCCTGAAGGAGCTGGGGGTGGAACCCACCGAGGATCAGATCCTGACCATGGCCGCCTCCTTTGCCAAGAGCTCCGGCGGCAAAAAGGGCTCCGCTAAGGTGCTGTATGAGGCGGACATGGCGGCCATCTACCGCATGGCACTATGATATCCGCCGTCCGCGCCTTGCTGCAAAAGCACCGGGAGATCGTCAGCTATGTATTCTGGGGCGTGATGACCACCCTGGTCAACTATGCGGCCTACCTGCTGCTCACCGGAGGGCTCCACATCCACTACCTCGCCGGCAACGCCGCCGCCTGGGCGGTGAGCGTACTGTTCGCTTACTTTGTCAACAAGCTGTTCGTGTTTGAATCCAAAAGCTGGGCCTGGCGGGTAGCCCTGCGGGAGCTGTGGCAGATGGCCGTCTCCAGGCTGTTCACCCTAGGGCTGGAGCTGGGCATTTTGTGGTTTTTCGTGGATCTGCTTCACTTCGGCTCCGCCGCCGTCCGGCTCCCCGCCGGCGTTGTCCTCCACGGCGACGCCATTGTCAAGCTCGCCGCCAACGTGGTGGTCGTCGTCGTCAACTACGTGCTGAGTAAATTCATTATTTTTAAAAGGAAGCCAATTTGACACAAGGAGGGCCGCAAAAGCGGCCCTCCTTGTCATATTTTTCGCCAAACCAGGCATACTACCTCCCAAGAGGTGATGCGCTGTGCAGTCCATTTGGGAAAAAAACGCTCAGCTTCCAACATTCGAACCCCTGCGCCGGGAGATCCGCGCCGATGCGCTGGTGATCGGCGGCGGGCTGACGGGGTTGCTGTGCGCCCACGAACTCACCCAGGCCGGGCTGCGGTGCGTGGTGGCGGAAGCCGGGCATATCTGCGGCGGCGTTACCAAAAACACCACCGCCAAGCTCACCGTACAGCACGGGTTGGTGTTCCATAAGCTGCTCAGGCGGTTTGGCACAGAGCGGGCTCGGGCTTATCTGGATGCCAATTGGGCAGCGCTGAACCGCATCCGGGCCCTTTGCCAGGACATACCATGCGATTTTGAGGAAAAACCCAACTACGTCTACTCCCTGGACGACCCCAGGGAGCTGGAGCGGGAACTGGCTGCCCTGGACAAGCTGGGCCGGCCCGCCGCCCTGGCAAAAGACCTCCCACTCCCCTTCCCTGTGGCGGGAGCGGTGCGCTTTGACCGCCAGGCCCAGTTCCACCCCTTGAAATTTGCCGCCACCATCGCGGAAAAACTGCCCATATTCGAGCATACCAGGGTGCTGGAGGTGGAGCCCGGCCGGGCCGTCACGGAACATGGAACCATTAAGGCGGAGCACATCGTCGTGGCCACCCACTTCCCGTTTCTGAACAAGTTCGGCGCCTATTGGCTCAAGCTGTACCAGAGCCGTTCCTATGTACTGGCGCTGGAGGGCGCTCCGAAGCTGGGCGGGATGTATGTGGATGCCAGCGGCAAGGGCCTGTCCTTCCGCAATTATGACAACATGCTCCTGCTGGGGGGCGGCGGGCACCGCACCGGCAAGCCGGGGAGCGGGTGGGCCGGGCTGGAGGACTTCGCCCGCCGCCACTACCCGGACGCCCGCCCTACAGCCCGCTGGGCCGCCCAGGACTGCATGTCCCTGGACGGCGCGCCCTATATCGGCCTGTATTCCCCCCGTCTGCCCGGGCTGTACGCCGTCACCGGCTTCAACAAGTGGGGGATGACCTCATCTATGGTGTCCGCAGCAATCCTGACAGATCTGCTCCTGGAGAGAGAGAATCCCTTCGCGCCGGTCTTCCATCCCTCCAGAAACATGATAAAACCTCAGCTGTTCATCAACAGCTTCGAGGCTGTCTCCAATCTGCTCACTCTATCCGCTAAACGCTGCCCTCATATGGGATGCGCCCTTCGATGGAACAAGGCGGAACACTCCTGGGACTGCCCCTGTCATGGTTCCCGCTTTGACAGATTCGGCAAATTACTGGATAATCCGTCAAATGGAGATATCATGTGACAGAAAAGAAGACTTCCGGAAACCTCTGCCTCTGCCCTCTGCCGGAAGCAATAAATCATAACATTTACAGAAAAATCCCTGCCTAATCTCCCCTCCACAGCTTGAGCGCTGCTATTAGATATATAGACATCATCTCTTTTCTTCCATTAATTGCAAATCTTTTTGGGAAATAGTCCGAATTTTCATGAATCTTCCAAGAAATACAGATATAAGGCTCCGTTGGCAGAACGCCATATTCTGATTAGATATAATTTATCATAGGAAGAAACTTCCGTCAAGAAAAAGTTGGATTATATTCTAATCAAATTGTTATTTTTGACGATATATTATTATGGCAATTTTTTATTATACTTGTTTGTAAAATCAAACATTGCACCTTACGGGCATATCTTGAATAGAAAGGATAAAAACATTGAACTTGGCAGTAATTTACGATATACTTATTAAAGTAGTAAAATTTTATAATTGTACTGCAAATTTAAACAAGATTAATCAAAATTTTACAATTGTACTGCGAATCTAAACAAGATTAATCAAAATATAGAATAATAATTTAATAAAAGAAAGGAATAGAATGATGCAAAAAAAGAAACTAAAGTCACTAACAATGATTTTTTCCGCACTTACACTATCTTGCTTAGTGTCTTTATCAGCAAATGCAAGCGATCCAAGTACGGGTAATCCTAGTCCGCAGAAATATGATTATGACTTAAGTACGATTAAAGATGGGCAAGTAACAATTACAGAGGCATTATGTGGCAAAGATTGTCTTGGTCACACTATTACTTGCAGTACGCCACCATCCGACAAAACTATCCAAGTGGCTAGCGGTTCGCATAAGATTACCATGGATGGTTCTGGTTCTATTACAATTGATGCTAAAGGAGATGCTCCGGCATTTCAGATTTGCGATGGTGCAACTGTTGCATTGACTTTAAACGCCTCATCTACAACTGGTCTTTCAAGTACAACCGGAGCCGGATTGCAAGTTGATGTGGGCGGTAATCTTACCATTAATGGTGCTGGAACTTTGAATGCTCAAGGCGGGGATTCTTCTGCCGGAATCGGTGGACCAAGTCGTTTTGGCTGTGGCGATATAACCATCCTTAGTGGAACTATTACCGCAAGAGGCGGGAAATCTGGCGCAGGCATTGGCACCGGGCGTACAGGTACTTGCGGTAATATTTCGATTAAAGGTGGAACTATTACTGCCGTAGGTGGAGCTGGCGCAGATTTTTCTGATGTTAATGAATACATAGACGGTGGTCCTGGTATTGGTCATGGTGATCCCGATTATGGCGCGAGCGGCGGTAATATTGTCATATCAGGAGGTACAATAACAGCTATTGGCGGAAAAAACACTGGCGAAAACCAAACTAGTGGTTTCAACTGTGATGTACTAACTTCTGAAGGCGGAAGTTCTAAAATTTCTACAAACGGTATGAGCGGTGCCAAATCAATGAATGGTTTTAATGCTATTATTTGGACTGTTACCAATGAAAACGAATTTCCTACGACTGGAACCGTCTACGGAAACGCCACACTTACTGACGGTCTAATAGGCAAAAGATTAGAAATGCGACCAAACAGTTCTTTAACTGTCACAAAAGAGGTCACTATTGATAAGGATAGTAGAATTATTGGTGACAGTACGAACAACATTATCAATGCTGATCGAATAAATGACTTAGGATATATCTCACCATCCATTAACCAAAAAGTATCTCTGGCTGAAAGAGATCTAAAAATAGCGGATGATCTTATTTTTTCAGGAAAGAAAGCAGATTTGACCAAAGATGCAATCCAAATAATATCTCCGCGGGTTATTAATCCTGATAATCCAAAAAGCAAGAGCTATCCTGTTGATACAACGAATTGGAATTTTGATTCACCTGAAATATCATTAGAGGGAGACTCCAAATCGAAAATTTGTGAAGCAGGCAAATATTCCGTAACCTACAAATATACAAACCCAGAGAATGGTCAGGTTGAAGACTCTTTAACATTCACGGTAAGAGATATAAAGGTTGCCCAAAGGGATCTGTCTGAATGTAAAATGGATCCAATAGATAATGTAACCTTTGATGGCACTGCAAAGGAACCTAAAATTCATTTGTCTTTTAATAATGAATCGCTTGATATAGAAGATGATTATTTTGTCAAATATGATAATAATATATCAGCAGGATCTAACGCCGTTGTTATTATAACAGCAAATGAAAATGGAAATTATATTGTTAATGCTGATCCTCCTGAAATCAGAAAAGAATTTACAATTAATCGTGCTCCCATTACTGATGCAGTTGTAACTGCCGATTCAAAATCTGCAGAATATGACGGGAACTCACATGAACCTAAAATTTCAGTTAAATTACCAGATGGTAAAGAGTTAAAGGAAGGCACGGATTACACTATCACACCTTCTAGCAAGGATCATGTCAGTGCCGGTGTCACTACTTACACTATCGAAGGAAGCGGAAATTACACAGGTACTGCAAAATCAGTAGATTTCGAAATAACTAAAAAGAAGATTGAAATTAACTTAAATAAACCTATAACAGCAAAAGACAGAGATTATGATGGTACAGCCGCCGTGACGTTAGAAGGTATCGAATTTATAGGTATTCTGGATGCCGATAAAGGTGCTGTAGAACTCAAATCAAAAGGACTTGTCGCGAGTCCGAATATTGGTACATATGACAAATTTACCTTTGAAAAAATAGAACTCGGAGGTGAAAAAGGAGGTAATTATTATGTTGACATATCTCCTGAAACGGAATTCCCACTGGCTAAGCCCGTAGAAATTCGAAAGAAAACACCTAAACCAGCAGATGTAAACTGTACACACACAATCAGCCCAACCGATGGGACCAAGTTCCTTTGTACTGTAGAAGTACCTTTGGATAAAGGTGTTGATTACTTATTTGCAATGGACAGCCGCGAAAAACTGGAAGCAGGCGGAACAATTGTCGAAAAAGAAGATGGCAAAAAAGTTGTTCAATATACCTTTGACGGTATTGAACCAGGAACTAAACATACCTTCTATGTTCGATCAGAAGCAACGGATAATGTAGACGGCGTTGAAATCGGAAGTAAAGATCATGAATTTACACTTCTTCCGAGAGATGAGAAAGATATCCCTGGTGCGTTTACCTTGACATTCGCGCCGAACCCGGCAGATCCATCGCTTTTCATCGCCACGATACCACCTGTAGAAGGGGCTGAATATAGTTTTGACGGCGAGCACTTCTCAGCGGATAATACAAAGACAGATTGTAAACCACTTACAGAATATACCGGATATGTAAGATTCGCCGCAACGTCCGTCCTTCAGGCTGGCGGAAGTGTATCCGATACACAGACTACACCGGAAGCGCAGGAAAGTTCGACGCTGGTAACTAACTTGCAGAGAATTGATCCGAATAACCCGGATGAAAGCCTTGTACCTCCTGGATTGAAGAATTCGCCAGATCTGGGAACTATGAGCGGAATTATCGCAAAATTAACCAGTACACTTTCTGCAATTCCTGGTTACACTTATGAAAAGATGGCATTCTATGATCTGACCGTCTATGTGAAAGAAATCACGGCAGACGGTACGGTTAATGAACGTCCTGCTAAAGCAGAAGACTTCCAAAACGGCGGATTAACTATTACCATTGCTCCTCCGGAGGGAACAAGCATCGAAGCAAATGATTTTGTTGTGGCTCATATGTTTGGAGAAACGACGGGTGCAAATCTGGCTGGATCAATTGAGACACCTTCTGTATCAAAATCAGCCGACGGTCTGACATTCCAGATTAACGGCGCCTCTCCTCTTGCAGTAGCTTGGAAGGATGCTGCCACACAAACACCGGGCGGCGACCAGACCCCCCCTGGAGACGGTGACGGTAACGGTGATGGAACTGGTAACGGTGATGGAACTGGTAACGGTGATGGAACCGGCAACGGTGATGGAACTGGTAACGGCGACGATCTCTCCGCCACCGGCAGAAACGCGGCAGACGGTAATAACGGAGCCGACGCCGGTGCGAATGGCAACGGTACTGATGCCGAGGGTGATGCCTCCGTGCTTGAGCAATTAAAGGAAGCTATTGCAGCCCTCGCTCCAAAGACCGGAGATACCAATAAGATCTTTATGTGGATCATCATAGCAGTAGCTTGTATAGCCGTTATTGTCGGCGTCAAGATCAAGTCAGGCAAGGGTAAGAAGGGTAAATCATCCGGTGCAGCAAGCACAAAGACTGGCAACTCTTCTAAGCCAGCGTCAACCGCTAAGAAGACCGGAACTTCCAAACCTGCCACTACTACGAAAAAGACTGGCAATACCAAATCTACCACTAAGAAAACCGGTACTTCTGGTTCTAAAAAGAAATAAGTTATAATAATGACAGCCTGATACGAGAGTTGATTTCTCATATCAGGCTGTTATTTAATCAGACTAGATTTTCGAATTGAAATAATTCTGTTACACACATCTTCAACCAATGGCAAATAAACCTCATAGGCTTTCTGATGCAATTGGACTATCTACTCTGCAATCTGATAAATCTTTTCATCCATTAGATTACCTCAAAATATTTAAGCGCATCTTTTATCGCCTCAACTTTTTCTTTCGGCGGATGCTTCCTCGGCTGGTTTAATTTTT
>OFGE01002170.1_pt1 | contig 14984 bp, 13 predicted proteins | sample 1521681 | NCBI WGS metagenome assembly OFGE01 (sample SAMEA3504093, study PRJEB24116) | mouse gut metagenome | biome: mouse gut; feature: mouse-associated habitat; material: faeces | place: Denmark | collected 2011 | reverse complement strand
CTGTCGTCAATAAAACAACGCACCTGCTGCGTCACATACTTACTCAGCCGCATTTCTTTTAAAATCGCAGCGCCCGCGTCCCCTGCTCCGACGACCATGACATTTGCCGTATCCTTTTGCACCGAACCGTAACCATTGCGGAAATACCGCAAAAAACGATACCCAAACCGGATACAAGTCTCAAACACAAGCATCAGCAGCACATACAAAATATAATAGCTGCGCGGCATCCGGATCTCCATCAGCCGCATCCCCAAAAACTGCAGCGCCCCGGAAATCACAACCGCAAACGCAAGGCTGCACAGCTCCTGCACGCTGGCATATTTCCAAAGACTCGTATACATACGAAACAAATAAAAAACCAGCACGGTACCTACCATATGAATCCCAAGATAGCGGTAAGCAGCTTCCACATACTGTGCGTCTATTTTAAAAAAACTCATCTCAAACCGGATCGCCAGCGCCAGAAAACAGGATAAATAAATCGCCAGCAGATCCAGCAAAAACAGCAGCGCGGCGGCAGCCCGCGCAGCGCCGTCCTGCATAAATCCGGCATACTCCGTTTTTCTTTTCCCTGGCACACCTGCAAATGGCGTTTTTCCTTCTTCTGGATTTCGGATTCGCTGATTGAAGCGTAAAGCTCCAGCATCATGTTGTTAATCGTCTCCATCATCAGGCGCTCTATGGAATTATCCATCTTAGACAGATCCATCAGTGTTGTCGGGAGTTCCAGAACCATCAGCCGGACATCCCTGCTCTGCAGTTTCCGGATCTGCTCCATAGTATCCCGCTTATTCCTGCCTAACCGGTCCAGCTCTGTTACGAGCAGGATATCTCCCTCCCGAAGAACATCTTCCACAAGAACCGTGTATCTCGGCCTATTAAAGTTTTTACCCGTCTGCTGGTCCGTAAAGATATTTTCCAGTTCCAAATCGTGCTCCTTGCAAAATATTTGAATCTCATGAATCCCCCTGTCAAGATGCTGATCCCGTGTACTGATTCGATGATAACCATATGTAGCCATTCTTCCGTCTCCCGCATAAAGCACCATACCAAACCGTGCTTCTTCATATATTTCTACCAGTTCTGTACGGCAGACAGCGCTAAACGCAACCTTCTAAGTCAAAAAAAATCCCGGAAGATTACTCCTCCGGGATTCTTCATTTTTCTTTTATTCTTATAAACTGGTAACCGTCTCCATGATTTATACCAAAATGTCCACACTTTCTCCGGTATATGAATCATCTAATTGTCCCCTAATGTAACTCATCGTTTCTTTTTTCATATATTTTTGAAAACCTTATTTTAGATAATCGAATTTATACATACCAGCAATGGAAGTCCGATATTAAATCTTGATACAGGAAGTTTATATTCTTTCCTTTTTGAGTTCTTCATATGCAATACGTTCTCTGGTAAATCCCTGACCATTCACCTCGTTAATCTGATTAATGGTAAGAAACGCAAACGGATCTGTTTCACAGACCATCTCTTTCAAAGCAAACAGTTTGTGTCTTGGAATCACACACATAACTCCTTTCTGTTCTTCACCGCTATATCCCGTCTGTATGTGAAAAAGCGTCACTCCGGCTTCTATGTCCTGCAATATTTTTTCCTGAATATTTTTATACTCTCTTGAAATAATCATCACCTGCATAGAGACCTTTCCATTCGGAACAACTTTATCAATCACAACCGTTGCCAAAAGAGTCAGTATAATCCCATAAAGTATTTGCTCCATATCAGAGAAAGAAGCCTGTATGCCTAAAACCACAAAATCTACCATATACACCGTGACGCCGACTGAAAGGGAAGTTTTTTTGTTTGCTATCAGGGCAATAATATCCGTTCCCCCCGTCGATCCTCCGACCCTTACCACAATCCCCATGCTAACGCCTACAAGAAGTCCTCCAAAAATGGCAGACAACAGTATATTGTCTGTCATAGTTGTGATTCCTGGAATTTTCTGTAACAGTTCAAGAAATAAGGGATAGATAAATGTACTCAATAAAGTTTTCTTTACGAATCCTTTTCCCAGAATAAACCATGCTATGATAAGCAATATACTGTTCAAGCTAAAGACGATGATTGAAGTCCGAATTCCCCAAAAATGATTCCCGGCAATTCCCAAGCCGGTAGCTCCTCCCATCGGAATCCCTGCCGGAACAATAAAAGCAACCACGGCAAGCGCCAATATTGCATTCCCGGCTGCAACGCCCAATAAATTCATTAATTTTTCGCTGGTGCTCTTTTTCATTTTATCATCATCTCTATAATCTTCTTATTCGTTTCTTTCATTCCTTCCTTGCCGAGTATTCCTATATTTTCAATCGTCCGATCGATTCCTTCCGCCACAATTCCTTCCCCCGCGCAGAATTCCTGTTCATTCAGATACATATAATAACCGACAATTCCTGCTTCTACAGATGATGCGATTTTCGCTGCGCAAGACGCTTTAGCGCCGTCACAGACAATGCCGGATACAATTGCAAGCGCATTCACGACCGTATGCTTGATTTCCTCATACCCGCCTCCATGCAGATAAGCGATTCCCGCTCCTGCGGCGGCGCCTGCGCTGACCGCCCCGCAATATGCAGATAATGTCCCGATTCCTGCTTTTATATAAATAGCCGTAAGATTAGACAACAATAATGCCCGATAAATCTTCTCGATATCACAGTTCAGACTTTCTCCATAAACCAATACCGGAACAGAACAGGTAATGCCTTGATTGCCGCTTCCTGAATTAATCACGACCGGCAGTCCGCAGCCGTTCATCCTTGCATCAGAACCGGCTGCTGCCATCGCTTTTGCGCGTACCTGCACAGAATCACCTTCCATTTTAAGCAGTATACTTCCGATATTTGCCCCATAATTTCCGCGTATACCTTCCCTGGCAATCTTCATATTGCATTCTATCTGTTTATCCAGGGTTTCTTTCACATCCTCAATATCTGCACATCGGACAAATTCCCATATATTCTCCATGGAAAGAACGTCCCTGTTCGCTTTTTCTATTTTCTCGTCTTTCAAATCGTCACGGATGAATTCCCAGTTCTTTTCTATCTGAACAATATTGGTATGATAATCCGTAATCCTGACGCTTGCCTGGGAATGTTCCTTATAAACACATACGGACAAATCAAATGTACGCCCTGTCTCCTGATATTCAACTTTGATATCTGCCTGTCCCAAATAACCTTTAATACGCTCTATGTCCTCCGACTCTATCTCCGAAAGAACTTCCAGTTTTTTGTTCTCATTTCCACAGACAACGCCGGCTGCGGCTGCGGCCTCTATTCCTCTTAAACCGCCGGTATTCGGAACAACAACGCTTTTTACGTTTTTAATAATGCTTCCGCTTGCCTTTACTACAATCTTTTCCGGCAATTCCCCTAATACCGCCCTTGCTCTTGCAGCCGCATAAGAAATCGCGATGGGTTCCGTGCATCCCATGGCTGTAACCAGTTCTTCTTTCAGAATCTGCACATATATCTGATAAATATTATCCTCTCTTTTCATTCTCACATCTCCACTTCAAAAATGCTTTATAGCCTTTCACCGCCTGATAAATATCTGATTTGCTGCTCACTTCATACGGCGCGTGCATGTTCAGCACCGCCACGCCTGAATCAACGACGTCCATGCCGTAATTAGCCATAATATATGCGATCGTACCGCCGCCCCCGATATCTACTTTGCCCAATTCTGCAAATTGGTACGCCGCCCCGGCTTCTTCCATGATTCGGCGTATTTCTCCCAGATATTCGGCGTTCGCGTCATTGGAACCACTTTTACCATGGCTTCCTGTAAATTTATTAAATGCAAGCCCCTTCGCTAGATATGCCGCACTGCGCTTTTCAAACACTTCTTCAAATTGCGGATCATACGCCGCGCTCACATCGGAAGAAAGCATTTTAGAATTTGCAAGCGCTCTTCTCACCTTAATGTCCGACTCTCCTTCTGTCAAAGCAATCAACTCAGCTACCACATTTTCAAAAAAGCGAGAATGCATTCCTGTCGCGCCGACGCTTCCGATTTCCTCTTTGTCCACTAACAGACAGCACGCCGTACGACTGCTGTCTTCTACACTCAACATAGCCATGATAGAAGTAAATGCACAGATACGGTCGTCCTGCCCGTATGCCAGTATCATACTGCGGTCAAATCCTATATCTCTCGCCTTTCCCGACGGTACAATTTCCAGTTCCGCAGAAGCAAAATCTTCTTCTCTAATCCCATAAGCTTCCTCCAGGATTTTCAGAACATTGGCTTTCACCGTTTCTTTTTCTTCTTTCAAGTTCTCATCCCGTTCAATCGGACAATTTCCAACCAGGATATCCAGTTTTTCTCCTTCGATGACTTCTCCCGCTTTCTTTTCCAGTTGCTTTGAAGCCAGATGGACCAGCAGATCCGTAATGACAAATACTGGTTCATCTTCTCTTTCGCCGATACTGATATTCACACAGCTTCCGTCTTTCTTGACAACCACTCCATGAAGCGCTAACGGTTGCGTCACCCACTGGTATTTTTTTATGCCTCCGTAATAGTGTGTGTCCAGATATGTAAAATCATCTTTTTCATAAAGCGGATTCTGTTTTATATCAATTCTCGGAGAGTCGATGTGGGCGCCAAGAATATTCATGCCTGCCGAGATCGGCTCTGCTCCCATTCTAAAGAGCACAATACATTTTTTCATGCAGACAGCATAAATTTTTTCCCCTTTTTGGATTTGTCTCTCTTCTGACAGGTATTCCTCAAAATTATGATATCCCGCCTTTTCTGCCAGTTCTACCGCCAGTTCCACACATTCTCTTTCCGTTTTCCCTTTATCCAGCCAGGACTTATATAATTCACAGATTTTATGAAGTTCTTCTTTCTCCTCTGCACTGTACGCCAGCCAGATATTCTTATTCTCCTTCTCCATCTTTATCGTTTCTCCTTATATTTACTCCATCAGTACCGTTACATTGTCGAATTGGCCGGCCGCCTCTTCGATCTTCGCTCTGTTTCCAAGAACGCAGACGGTTCCCTCTTTGGCAAAGCTCTCCATCGCCTGACGCCTGTTTTTCAAGTCTTCTTCCGACGCATTTAACAACCCTTCTCTGACCTTTGCCCTGACCTGCGGTCCTTCCTGCCTCAGATACCAGGAATCCATTCGTTTTGCCTGTACATATGTTTTGGGAGTCCGGTCATATCCGGCAACTGCGCCAATCTTATAATTCAGAAGCTCCTGCTCTCCTAATTCAAGATCTTTCAGCCAACTTGAAGCGCTGCGGAAGGCTTCTATCGTCCTTTTTACGTTCGGATCTCGATAGGAGCTCATGGCCCAGCTTTGATTTGGGAGTACAGACATCTGGCAGCCGTAAGCCCCTCCTTCAGCGCGGATCTTTGCCCACAGATAATCGAAGCTCACCATTCTGCCAAGAAGATAATCCTCACCGGTATATTCCCCGATTCCTCCAAGCGCAACATAGGATACCTCCGACGGAATGATAAATGCCTCTGATTTCCCGGGAAGCAATTTATCCTGATACCATCCGGGTTCCCTTTCCCTTGCACTGCCGCAGAACCCGGAAGCTGCGATCAACTGGCGGAAATCGCCGTAAGCTTTCTCTGTGCCTGTAAAACTCATCACCAGATTAGATTTACGGCAAAGCTTCTCCTGAATTTCCTTAAGTTCCCGGATCATCTGCCCCTGGTCCGCGTCAAAGTTCTTCAGAAGCTTTCCTAAGAACTGATAATAGTGAATTCCGTTATAGCGTTCCCTTGCCGCTCCTTCCGGCATATAGTGTGCGGCCGCACGTCCGGACGCATAGCTGTTCCCACTGGTAACAAATCCCCTTTCCAGTTCCATCCTGCTCTGCCTGATCCTTTTCAGAATAATCTCCGGATGCTCCAGAATGGTATCATACAGCAGCTCTTCCCCCAGTTTTACCGCTCTTGGAAGATTCTGTTCCAGACAGCTGATATCCATCACAAATTTAAGCCTGACATGCCGGATATCATCTGTATTGGTGTACGCTTCCAGATAAGCCCTTACATTTCCAAGCCACATATTCTTCTCAATCACTAATTCTTCCAGGCTGTGCGTTCTCGTAGGAAGACTTCCCAGAAGTTCGGAAAACAGCTTCGCATAAGGAACTTTCTCCGGCTCCAGATCACTGATATCAAAATAGCAGCTTTGATATGCCACTCCTTTTGAAGGGATCTCTTGTTTCAAATATGTAATACCGGATTCTTCCTCCGCCCTTGTGAGCGGCTCCTCCTTCTTAGGAAGCAGATCATCCGCAGACAGACCCGGCAGGTCTTCTGTCTCTTCTTCTGTCTGCCTCTTCTCTTCAGCCTTTTCAAGAGGTTCCAGGGAAACCTCTGCCTCATGATCATTTTCCAGGAGGATTTCCCTCAGAAGTGATTCAAAGTATCCTTCCTTTACAAGGGTTCTCATTTTCCTATATGTTTCTTCAAATTCTATCATCTCGCAAGGTCCGGTTCCCTGCGCCCATCCGCCGGCAATATCCAGTACATATTCAATTCCCTCCGGCTGGCCCCCGCCTTTTTCCCTCATCCAAAATTCCAGACGGTTGATCGCCGAAACCAATAGCTCTTCTCCGATTCCTTCTCTGCAAAGTCTGTCCGCCTGTTCTGTGATAACCGTTTTCAACCGGCCGGCAGTTTCTTTGTCTGTATTCTTTATTTTAACGGCAAGATAGGGCTGTCTGATACCATCCATGATAAAATACTGAATCTCCGGGATTCCCAGGCTCTGAATAAGCCCTTTCTTCATCGGCGCCTCATCTTCCCCCATAATCGCCTGCATAAGGATATAGACTGCATTCATACGTTCCCGGTTGTCAAAATCACCCAGACTATAGGTGCATGACGCAAACACACCCTGATCGCCGAACTTCTCCTTATCATACAGCTTATTTCGGATTCCCTTTACGGGTTTCTGCAGCATAACCGGCTTCGCAGGTTCTGAGCGTTTCATTTTTCCCAGATAAACTTTGTCAATATACTCAAACAGTTGTTCCGTATTCATTTTCCCATATAGAACAATACAGCAGTTGGAAGCATTATAAAATGTCCTGTAATATTCCAGAAATTCCTCATAAGATAGCGCGGGAATCGTATCCGGGAATCCTCCTGAAACAAAACGATAAGCCGTTTCCGGAAACATTGCCTTAGACATTTCATCCTCTAATATACTGTCCAGGGACGAGAAAACTCCCTTCATCTCATTATAGACAACGCCGTTAATCTCCGGAGCTTTTCCGTCTTCGTACTGAAAATGCCAGCCCTCCTGTTCGAAGATCTCTTTATCCGTAAGAACATTCGGACAAAATACCGCGTTTAGGTAAACGTCCGTCAGATTCATAAAATCCTTCTCATTCTCTGTACAAAAGGGATATACCGTATGATCCGGATATGTAATTGCATTGACAAATTCTGCCATGGAATGTTTCATCAGATTGACGAACATCGTTTTATCCGAATATCTGCGGGAACCGTTCAGCACAGAATGCTCCAGAATATGGAAAACTCCCGTGCTGTCCTTTGGTATGGTCCGAAATCCAACCAAAAAGCTCTTTTTAACGTCCTGATTGTCTATGACGACGACCTGCGCTCCGGTTGACAGGTGCTCCATCTGAATAATATCTCCTTCGACCTCCCGCACATACTTCTTTTCTTTAACTTCAAATCCATAGATTTTTTCCCCGATTTCCATATCCGTTCCCTCTTAATACATGAATTCTGTAATCTTCTCTTTTATTTCCTCAACTTCCATCACGCCTACGTTCTCAAACTTCTTTTCACCGTCTTTGTAGAATTGAACGGTTGGAACCGCAAAAATACGATTCTCTTTGCCAAGCTTCGGATAATCTGTGGTGTTCACTTTCACGATATTGATAAAAGGAAGCTCCGCGTCTAGCTCTTCCAAAATACGGGAAAAGGCTTTACACGGTACGCATGTTGCGGAAAAGAAATCCACGATCACGAACCCTTCCTTAATCTGCTCCTTAAAACTCTCATCATCCGCATATTGAATTGCCATCTACTTTTCCTCCTTAAAAAAATTCTCTGTCACGTATTCTTTTACCTTATTGTAATAATAATTTACATAAAACATAATTTCCGAATATTCATAAGTATTGATCTTTTCTGCATTTTCTTTCGTTTCATGCCAGAATTTCACGTACTCTTCCATATCGTCCCGGTATTGCTCCATCGTATATCCGACGCCGTCTTTTTCTGCGTATTCCCGCCCCAGAAGATAGCCGCAGAGCCTGTCCCATGAATCGTTCTGCACGCTTGCGAATAATTCATGATAGCTTGAGAACGGCATCTTCCCTTCAAATTCCTCTGGCGTCATGGTTTCCAGATTCAACCCCTGTTCTCTGGAGATTTCCTTCAATCTCTTAATTTCATGATCTGTCATTTCTTTCCAGTCAGCCTTCTTAAGATCGAACGTACTGGCCTCAAATACTTTGTTCATCACATACTGAACGGCTTCGTATCCCTCGTTTTCCGCAATCTTTTTTTTCTGTTCCCGGATCAGACGAGCCTCATATTGTTCTACCTTGCTCACTCCTTCAATTCCAAGAGCTTCTATCATCCCGTCCGTGATCACAGGAATCTTTTTTTGCTGAATGGAACGAACCGTTACGGTCACTTTCTCCCCGTCGACGTCCAGCACACCGGCCGTCCCTTTTTTCAGCCCGACGCACATCGCTTCCAGCTTCTTGTGAAAGAACCCCTGTCCTACCATGATTTTCAGGTCCTCTCTGCTAAAAAACGGATTTGCCGATTCCATGTCGCATACAATAAGCGCTCCGTCCGTAACTTCCCCCGCTTCTTCCCATGTGCTGTTCTTGTTCTTTATAAAATCTATTTCTTTCTTGTACGCCTTCTCGTCAAGCTTGAATACTTTCTTGTACATACTGATATCCACCTGATCATACTCGGCAAACGATAAAACTTTTGACTTCATCTTTCTCCTCCTAAAGCGTAAGCTTCGCATATTTACTTTTTAAAAGCTGGAGCACTTCCGTATATTTCTCGCGGCTCACCATGACTTCCCCCGCATATCCGTCGAAAATCAGAGCAAAATTTTTCGCTTCGTTATCCGCCCGGACATAAGATACTTTGGAAAGATTCACGATAAAAGACTGGTAGCACCGGTAAAAATTATAACCTTCCAGAATCTGTTCCAATTCGTTCATAGAATATCCGGAAAGGAGCATTTCCTTTCCGTCCACCATCACCATCTTGTTCTTTCGGTCCGTCCGTTCGATAAAGAGAACCTTATCAATATCCACAAGCTGATATCCGTTTCTCGTCTTGATCATCATAGAACGGTTCACGGATAACCGTTTGTATTGGAGCAGCTCAAACAAATACTGCAGCCGCTTAACCACCCGCTGAAGCACACGGTTATCAAACGGAAGCCGAAAGTATTCATCGCAGCAGCAGTCAAATACCAGCCCCGCCTCTAACTTTTCTTCCGAATACAGCGCCACCAGGACGTCCGGCTTTATCTGGGACAGATTGTATGCCAGAAAAGAGCCGTCCCCGCTGTATCTTGGATTCCCTGTTTTGATATTGATAAATACCGCGTCCACCTCGTTCAGGCAGATATATTTATTGGCTTCATTGATTCCGTCAAAGGTATGCACAATGTCAAATACATTATAAAACGCCAGTAATTCTTTCAGCTCTGTACACAATGTTTCATCATTTTCTACCAGAACAAGCTTCATTTTCATCAATCAATTCTCCTGACCAAATTCTCCAAACGCTTTTTCTAACGCCTGCACATCGCCTTCATAATAGGTTAATAAAAGTGCAAAAGGACCGTTTTTCTTCGGCATAATAATCGTACCGGCTCCATATAAATCAATCTCGCCTTTCGTCCTGAGACTCTCATATGCCTGATACTCGCCAGATTCCGGATCCAGATTCTCCAGATCCCACCAGTATATTTCGGCTCCGTCATACTTTAGAGCAAGTGTACACAGACCTTCCGCACTGAGCGTCACTTTACTGTCTGCATGGATCAGCCCCTTCTCCTCCAGAAATGAGACGAGTTCATCCACCGTCTTATTCCAGACAGGCGCTTCCCTGTCTTCTTCTTCAGGCACGGCCGCTTCTTCCTCCTCCTTTGGAGGCGTAAAGTCTTCGGACGACGCCACATATCCCACCATCCCACAAAACAGTAACACGAAAAGCAGGGAAGACACAATCGTAAATTTCTTCATAATCATTCCTTCTTTCTTTTAAGATGCCTCAGTGGACTGCAGATATTCCTGATAAGTCCTGCTTACGGCAAATACTTCTTCATGGGTTCCGCAGGCTTCAAGACGTCCGTGATGCATAACGACCAGATAGTCTGCTTCTGCAATCTCGCGCATATCATGGGCGATGAAAACAATAGTATTGCCTTCCATCTTCTTCCTGATACCATGATAGATCTTCATATATGTGTCATGGTCCAGACTCGCCCCCGCCTCGTCGAGTATCAGATAATCCGGCTTCGCAATCAATGCCCTGGCAATGGCTATCCTCTGTTTCTGACCGCTTGACAAACGATTCCCCGCCTCTCCAAGAGTCGTATCATATCCGTTGGGAAGCGCATCTATAAAAGAATCCGCCCTGGCTTCTCCTGCCGCTTTTTTCATCTCTTCCTCCGGTGTCTCTCCTTCTGTGCCATACAGAATATTATCCCGGATCGTACCTGACATCAGCGGATTGTTCTGAAGTACATAGCCAAATTTTTTATGACATTCCCGGGGACTCGTTTCGCTTATCTTGTTTCCTCCAACCCATATTTCTCCCGAATCAGGCTGGTAGAATCCCTGTATCAGTTTCATGACCGTAGATTTTCCGGAACCGTTATCACCGATCACCGCCGTCGTCTTTCCTCCCGGAATGCAAACGGAAAAGTCATGAAGGATTTCTTTTTCGCTCCCATATCCAAAGTTCACGTTTTTGAACACAATGTCTCTGTTCTCGGATTCTGTCCAGGAATTGCCTTTTTCCGTATGCTCCTCTTCCATATCAAGAATATCCCCGACATGGACAAGCGCGCCTTTCGAGCCCATCACATTCTGCCACACCGTCAAAAGCTCCGCCATATAGAGATTCACCTGCGTCATATAGGTGCTGAACATATTAATCCCTGTCGCTTCCATTTTCCCGGCGTTAATCAATCTGGAACCGCCCACTGCCATTACGACAGTCGTAAGAAGGGAGTAGAGGGAATTGGTCAGAACCTGAATCTGCTCCATGAAAGCATAGTATATATCTGCCTTATACCGTGAATCGATTGCCGCATATCCGCTTTCCAGCTCTTTCTCTTCCATTACCTGCGCTTTTACATATTTCCCGGCCGACAGGTGTTCGGAGAAAAAGGTGGTCATTTCATTCAACGCCGCATAGCGCTTTTTCATTATGGTAAACTGCAGCTTGCCGACGATGACAAACATTGCTACCGCAACCGGTATGCAGAGCAAAAGGTATGCTGCGAGAGGCGAATTGTATTGATACAAGATCATACAGGCGCGGACAAATCCGAACAGCGACGCAGCTCCTGAGAATATTCCACTGATCACCAGAGTCGCCTGAGTTACGTCGTTCGTAACGGCCGACACCAGCGAAGACGGCTGTTCCTTTCCGAACTGATCCATCGGAAGATGCAGGATCTTCCTCCACATCGAAAACCTTACCCGCAGGATCACTTTTTGATTGGCATACTCTTCCACAAGCGGCCGCAAAAATCCCAGCAATGCATTAAAAATCGTAAAAAAGACATAGCCTAAAATAACAGAATTATATAGTTCCCCCTTGTTCACACGGACCAGATACTCCGATACTCTCATTCCGACCTCGGCATAAACCACGCCGCTTCCGAATGCGATCAGGTAGAGCCACCAGGGAATTGAAAGCCTTCTGTAAAAGCTCAGAAAAAACGATATTACATGTTTGTTGTTTTTCATCTGCCCTGTCCCTCACTTCCTATTAATTCTCGGTAATATGTATTCTCGGCATATACTTCCGCCGGTTCTCCCTGACAGATAATCTTTCCGTTATGCATTACTATGATATAATCTGCTTTCTGTACGGTCTGTCTGTCGTGGGCAACCATAAGCACGGTTTTACCTTCCATATGCCGTTTCACACTCTTCCATACCTGATCTTTTCCCCGGATGTCCATAGCCGCGGTCGCCTCATCCATAAACAGATAATCCGATTGTTTTAGAAGCGCCCTCGCAAAAGCAATCCGCTGTTTCTGTCCGCCGGAAAGCTTCTCTCCCTGCTCGCCTACATCCGCCAGGAATCCCTCCGGCTGTTCCCTGATAAAATCCATAATTTCCGCGTCCGTACATGCTTTTTCCAGTTCTTCATCCGTGACTTCTCTCTTAATTCCGAACAGGATATTGTCGCGGATCGTTCCTGCAAACAATGTACTTTCCTGCGTTACGTATGAGATCTCGCTTCGGAAGCTCTTGAGCGAATACCGCGCGGTATCTTCGCCCCCAAATAAAATCTTACCTCCCGAAACCGGATACATACGCTCCACCAGATTCAGAAGCGTCGTCTTTCCGCTCCCTGACGGTCCGATAAGCGCCGTCACGCGTCCTGCCGGAATCTTCAGATTGAGTTTGTCGAACAGGAGTTTATCCTCATAAGAGAAATCAACCTCTTTTAATTCAATATCGCCGCTGAGACGTTCCACATGCTCGCCGGCTTCTATGTCTTCTTCCATTTCTTCCATAATCTGCGCTACTCTTCTGGTCGCTCCCTGGGAACCCTTGAAGGTTGTCCAATATACACAGTATGCGCTGAGCTGATTAACGATGTTCACCGCGAATCCATAATAGGCGATCCATTGGGTAAGGGTTAACGCGCCGGATGAATAAAAGCTTCGGCCTACCATCACGATCACAATAAACTGCATAGCGCCCACCAATGCATACATCGGAGTTGCGAATCCCAGCCACGCATTCAGAATCGAACTCTTATAGAACCCTTTCATCTTCTCCTGCCCTGTCTGAAGCTCCTTTTCTTCTTTTCCGTAAGATTTGACGAGAAGAAGATTATTGGTTTTTTCTGCAATCGTCTGTGTCAGCTCTGCATTTTTTTGATTTACCAGATCCAACACACCGAACTTCATCTTTCCCATAACAAATGCAATGACTAAATTCAGCGGAAGTACCGCGATCAGAGCAATCATCAGCTTCTGGTCGTAGGATCCGATTTTTCCCAGCGTAATGACCAGCGTGTATGCGGAAGTGAGAATAGCAACAAATACTTGCATGATAAGCTGACTGATCGCCGTGATATCCGTTGTAATACGGGAAATCATTTCTTTGGGCTTATTTTTTTCGTAATATCGAAGCGGCAGCCTGACGGTCTTACTCCAGATCATTTTCCTGATATTACGGTCAATTCGCGCAACACACAAGTTACTCATAATCTTACTGACCGAACTGATCAGCTGGGATAGTAATGTAAAAGCCAAAAACGGAAGAACCACGGTGCCAAAATTCACATTTCCGGCAAACAGTTCGGCCGTGTATTCCGTTACGCTGATTCCTACGTTGGTAAGAAGCGCTGCAATGGCAATATATGCAAGAATCCACAGATAAGGAAGTCTTGCCTTCTGCAGCATGCGGAAGAAGCGTCCCATGCTGCCCCTGTCTTTTCCAAAAACCCGTTCCATATTGTTTCCCTGCCTTTTCTTAATTTCAGAGCATCTGCTTTTGTACTTTCACAGTTATATTGAAGCTGCTATTCGTTTTCCAGCGTTTCAAACGCTTTGGCTGCGTCCTGTTTCTTTTCATAGTCCTCTGAAAATGCAATCGCGTAAGCTCCGTTTGCCGCTTCCGTCTCAAGAACCGCGGCGCCTCCGGCAAGGACTATCGTTCCCTGGTTAGTAGCCATAGACTCATAGTTTCCATATAAATCTGTCTTATTTTCCTGATCCCACCAGAACAGCCAGAGTCCATCATAATCATATGCTTTATCCGCCACTTTCGTCTCAGTAAACTCTCCGTTTGTATTGTCTGTGAGATATCCTGTTGTTTCATTGATATCAACCGGTTCGCAGTCCTCCAAAATGAATCCTTCCTGCTCAAAATAATCCACCATATCTTCGTATGGAGAAGTGGAGGCATTCACTTCAATTTTTTCTTCTTTCGGCGTACATCCCGCCGTCATTCCACATACGGTTGCTGTTGCAATGATAACTGCCGCAGTCTTCTTCATCTTTTTTGTTCCCATCTCATCAATCTCCTTTTATAAAAATTTTACAATTAGGTTACTTTATTTTTACAACAAAATCAGCAGTTTAACAAGAAGGTTATCCTATTCTGTCCCCGATTTCGTTCATAGTGTCTTTTATCTCTCATCCCACTACTCCAATTGTTTAAAGCGCTGTATACATTTTAATGTTTCTATCGCAAGCTCTTGATATAGATCTTCATCAAATACTCCCCGTATTAAAGCATTTCTAATTAACATTGGCCGAAACATCTCCAATATCTGTTCTATGGCCTTCTCATTTCCTTGCTTGGCTCTAAATAAAACCCTTTCAAATTCCATCATCTACACCTCCTATCCACTTACGAATTTTGTAGATAGCATAATAATAAATACTTTTTACGTTATCTTCCTTAAGTCCATTCAAACAACTTATCTCTTTAAAAGTTCTCTTCTCAAAAATATGCTGGTAAATGAAACGCTTCTCATCTTCACGAAGCATCAAAAGGGCTTCTGTAAGCCTTTGATCCGATAATTCATTCCATCTTGGATATCGCCTTTCCTGTTCTTCTGAAAGAACTTCCTCTCTATAACGTAATTCCAGTATTTCATCTGTCGAAGGACCAAACTCCACCAAAGATTCTTCTAATGGCCTTTCTACTCTGCCAATCTTTTCTTTTTTCTTCAGATAATTCCATCTTTTCCACCGGATACATTTCTGC
>OFGE01002169.1_pt1 | contig 14985 bp, 10 predicted proteins | sample 1521681 | NCBI WGS metagenome assembly OFGE01 (sample SAMEA3504093, study PRJEB24116) | mouse gut metagenome | biome: mouse gut; feature: mouse-associated habitat; material: faeces | place: Denmark | collected 2011 | reverse complement strand
CTGCGTTGAGGAACAGCGGCAGCTCGCTGTAGTCTTTGAATTGAGATACTTTCATTTTGGTTCCTTTCGTAATTTTGTTATTGACCACGCACCGTACACTTTCCGATCCCAGGTTGTCTGCGATGTTTTCACTCTGTTGGCACGCTCGCTCCGACGGTAGAGGTCTTGGCGTTGCTTTACTCAGGGAGTATGCACTCTGATGGTGGGTATTCAGTTGTCGAGATGCAGATTGCAATTGACTATTCCTTTCCGATGTGATATAGTCTACTCGCCGATGCGGCTATCGTAACACAGCAGAGCGATATTGTCAATAGATAAAATTAAAGTAATAGTCTATTTTATGAGAGGAGAAATTCCGATGAGTTTTCCAAAACTGACTTTCCCACTGACTGTGGACTTTGGTGATACGGAATATTGGATCAGAGAACAGGGACCGCTCAAATACGGCGCTGCGGTAACAGCGTTTTTCATCGGAGAGGATATTGGGCCTGTCTCCAACGACGGCATTCCTTTGATGCATGAGTTGGAGCATCAGCTTCGGACCTTTGGCAGTCACCTCCAGCCCTATGTGAGACAGCGGGCAATAGATGCGGACTCCTTTTTCAATCCGGAGGAGCAGTCCGTCAGCAACTCCATGTGTTTTACCTTTCATGTTACAGGCCCAGGCACAGGAGTCATGACAGAGCGATACACGTTTTCTTCTCTGCATGACTTCCTCTATGTGGAACTGGGCAAGGCGATCCTTCGCGGCAATGCGCCCCGGCAGTGCCGCTTGTGCGGACGCTGGTTTCTCCATGAGCAGGGAGACCGGGCGATGTACTGTGAGCGCATTGCTCCCGGTGAGGAGAGCAAGATCTGCCGGGAGGCCGGGGCGCGAGCGGTCTTTGAAAAGAAAATTCAGGACGAGGACACCTGGAAAATATATAAGCGGGCGTATAAAAAATACTACGCCCGCTACATGAAAGGGAATATGAGTGAGACTGAGTTCAAGGCCTGGGCTGCTCAGGCGGCGGCTGACCGGGACGCCGCAATCGAGCAGATAACGCTGGAGATTGATGCAGAGCTAAAAGCGCAGATTATCGAGCGGTTGCGGGAGGAATTGAACCGGCTGTGAGCACATCCTTATCCTTGTAGACACAGGTGCAATGTGTGACGATAGTATTCGCTATTCTGATAGAGCCCCTTAATCATAAATAAACTAAGCAGATTGAAAAAACGCCCGGTTTATGCTACAATTTGATGTATCTGACACAGTTCTGAAAAACGTGGGATTGTAAACATTGGAGGAGACCGTTTTATGGCAGACATAAAGAAAGAACAGGAACGCGATGAACTCCACCGGGCGATCTGGGCTATCGCCGACGAGTTGCGGGGCAGCGTGGACGGCTGGGACTTCAAGAGCTATGTGCTTGGTACGATGTTCTATCGGTATATCTCGGAAAATCTGACGGAGTACATCAACGCCGGGGAGATTGCCGCCGGGAACGACGGCTTTGACTACGCCCGGCTCTCTGACGCGGAGGCGGAGGAGGCACGGGAGGGACTGGTCCAGGAGAAAGGCTTTTTCATGCTGCCCTCTGAGCTGTTCTGCAACGTCCGGGCCAGAGCGCCCCAAGATGAAAACCTGAACGAGACACTGGAGAAAGTCTTTCACCACATTGAGGACTCCGCCAAAGGCAGCTCTTCCGAGCAGTGCTTCTCCGGGCTGTTTGACGACTTCGACGTGAACAGCAATAAGCTGGGGGCCACTGTCGCCAAGCGGAACGAAAAGCTGGTGAAGCTCCTCAACGGCATCGGCGGCATGAACCTGGGCGAGGTCCGGGGCCACAGCATCGACGCCTTTGGGGACGCCTACGAATTTCTCATGACCATGTACGCTTCCAACGCGGGAAAGAGCGGAGGCGAGTTCTTCACTCCCTCCGACGTGTCGGAGCTGCTGACCCGGCTGGGGACGGTGGGAAAAACCAAGGTCAACAAGGTCTATGACCCGGCCTGCGGCTCTGGCTCACTACTGCTGAAGGCCACCAAGGTGCTGGGTAAGGACGGGGTACAGTTCGGCTACTTCGGGCAGGAGATCAACATCACCACCTACAACCTGTGCCGCATCAATATGTTCCTCCACGACGTGGGCTTTGACAAATTCGACATCGCCTGCGAGGACACCCTGACCGCCCCCCAGCACTGGGACGACGAGCCCTTTGAGCTGATCGTCTCCAATCCGCCCTACTCCATCAAGTGGGCGGGGGACGAGGACGCCACCCTCATCAACGACCCCCGTTTTGCCCCCGCCGGTGTGCTGGCTCCCAAGTCCAAGGCCGATTTGGCCTTTATTATGCACTCCCTGTCCTGGCTGGCGGCAAACGGCACGGCGGCTATCGTCTGCTTTCCCGGCATCATGTACCGGGGCGGCGCGGAGCAAAAAATCCGCAAATATCTGGTGGACAACAACTTTATTGACTGCGTTATCCAGCTCCCGGCCAATCTGTTTTTCGGGACCAGCATTGCCACCTGTATCATGGTGCTGAAACGGGGCAAGGCGGACAATAAGACGCTGTTTATTGATGCCTCCGGCGAGTGCGTCAAGGTGACGAACAACAACCGGCTGACGGCGGAGAATATAGACCGCATCGTGTCCGTGTTCGCCGGGCGGGAGGAACTCAAACACTTCTCCCATTTGGCGGAGTACAGCGAGATCACAGAGAACGGCTACAACCTGTCCGTGTCCACCTATGTGGAGGCGGAGGACACCCGGGAGAAGATCGACATCGGGAAGCTCAACGCCGAGATCGAGGAGATCGTGGCTCGGGAGCAGGTACTGCGGGACGAGATTGACCGGATTATAAGGGAGATTGAGAGATAACTTATGGAGATTTATAGTTGGATAATTGAGCATTCAGTTATTTTAGGACTAATTATTAGTTTCTTTACCCTTTTAGTCACGTTTTTCCTTACTCTAATAATTTATTTGCTGGGGCGACAGCACGAAAAAGAACGGGAAAAAACTGAAGAAGCGGCACAAAAATTGGCTGTAATTGAGGCTGCGAAGATTTTTTTAATTGATAACGATGAGGAGGTTGAGTATCTTTCATTAGCTGAAATTGCGGCAAGTCTGAAATTAAAGAGAAAGCACTGCCGTCAGTTAATAACCAGATATCTGCGTTGCAATGAGTTACAGCAGCAAGAAATTATCCGGCAAGCCAATATCGCTGATATTCAGATAGCGATGGATGGTGTGCGCTTTGCCCTGAAACTTTTACAAGCTGATTTGGACAGGTATAGATTTGGAAGAAGTATTCTTTATGATGGAGCAAAATATTTACATCGAGCTATTGAAAGGTGGTCAAATGTTACGATTGAAGATGCTAACCCATACATATTTGAAAATTTACGAATGAGTGAATGGCATGAAGATCCGAGCATATCGTGGCGATTGTGTAACGGGAATGCCACATTGTTCTCCTATATGTGGGATTATTTGCATAGCGATGAATTTAACGTGGATAGGAACAATATCGTTCCACCTATTGATATGGTATTCCAGCAATGCAATTTAGGAGCCTGTGATGAGAGTATCATGACATTTTGGACAATGCGCATTATTATTGATGCCTGCCATACTTTTAAATACGGACAATATAATAGTTTCTTTGATGAATCTCTAATTCAAACGCAAGAAGATATGTACTATTACACCTTGGCTGTGTTGTGTAGTACCTATCCACAGGAAGAGGCAAATTGCAATGAGTAAATTAGAAGAGTTGATTGCGGAGCTTTGCCCGAACGGAGTAGAGTATAAAAAGCTGGGAGAAATTGCAACTATCTCAAGAGGTGGAAACCTTCAAAAGAAAGATTTCTGTCAAGAGGGTATTCCCTGTATCCACTATGGGCAAATCTATACCAAATACGGCCTATTTGCTGATAAGGTTTTCACCTTTATTAGCGAGGACTGCGCCAAAAAGCAAAAACTAGCATATCCCAATGATATTGTTATGGCTGTCACAAGCGAGAATATTGAGGATGTTTGCAAATGTGTGGCTTGGTTGGGGGATGGGGCGGTTGCAGTCAGTGGACACACGGCTATTATCCATCATAGCCAGAACGCCAAATACTTGACCTACTACTTTCATTCGGAAATGTTTGCCGCCCAAAAGAGAAAACTTGTCCATGGAACAAAAGTAATGGAGGTTACGCCAGATACCCTAAATATAGTAATAATCCCCGTCCCCCCTCTGCCCGTGCAGAGTGAAATTGTCAAAATTCTTGACAATTTCACGGAGCTTACAGCGGAGCTTACAGCGGAGCTTACAGCGGAGCTTACAGCGAGGAAAAAGCAATATTCGGAGTATCTGAATATTCTAATTGACAAAAAAAGATTTTCCAATCCCACGATAATGAAACTTGGTGAACTGTTCGATTTCAAAAATGGTCTGAGCAAAGGAAAAGGGTTCTTTGGGCGGGGGACGCCTTTCATAAGATATACAGATGTCTACAATAAGCGTGTCCTGCGTAAAGAAGACATTTCGGCGCTGGTTGAGTGTACCTCGTCTGAGTTAGAAAAGCTCAAGGTTACTCGGGGCGATGTTCTCTTTACAAGGACATCCGAAACTGCTGAGGATGTTGGATGGTCTTCGGTAATGCTTGACGATATTGGAACGTGTGTGTTCAATGGATTCACCATTCGAGCAAAGCCGAAAACAGATCGTTTGCTTCCGGAGTATTGTGCATACTGTTTTTCAACCAATGAATTCCGTCAATATGTTACATCACACTGTGCGTTTACCACCAGGGCCTCTTTGACAGGAAAAACAATTGCGGAATATGAACTTGCAGTTCCAAGTATTGCAGAGCAGCAAGAAATTGTAAATATCTTGGATAAGCTGTACCTTCTTTGCAATAGTCTTTCCAGTGGCCTGCCCGCTGAGATTGAGGCGCGGCAAAGGCAGTATGAATATTACCGAGACAAGCTGTTGACGTTTAAGGAGAAAGTATGTTAGACCCAGTAATAGACCCAACAATGAAGGGAACGATGCTTCCTGCTCCGTTGATAATTACGGACTTTGTTCATGGCGAAGATAAATGCAATTACGAATTATATTTACTTGAACTTATCAATACATCCAAATGGTTTTCAGAAAAATATCCAGGTGGTTTTCAAAAACCGGCGTCAGAGTCAAACGGTGAGTGCGATGCTATCAACGAAAATTATCAATTAGATTTTAAACTCTTGGCCAGCAAAACTGCGCTACAAGCAAAGAGCATTTTAAGCTCTCAAATATATACTGAAAATGGTGTCACATATTTTTGCACTGGCAAGGTTGATGGTAGTGTTCAAGTAACTCGAATTTTTGCAGCATTTAGAAGTTTATCTTTGAATGATTTGATTGAACTTAGAAGTTCCAATATTAAAGAATATGGCATTAAAAATGATGTACGTACAGCATTGAAGATATTTGAGACGAAAAAGAATTTGCTGCTCTTCTTCCCATATAGGTTTACATTTGAAACACAGCACCTGTATGATGAAGCCGTCAAATCTATCACCGAGGCGCTGAATCATGATTTTAGAACTGCGTTTTTATTTCGGGATCAATACGCAAATGGGTATGATACTTTCTTGACTTGTATCTATGAAGAGACTTTCCTGATTTACCGCGTTTGTACTGGAGAGTTGCAATTATGCGATTCAGTTACAACCAATGAAATCATGACATTTACAAGATTATTAGATGATTATGGGGATTGGTGGAACTAAACATGAGCTATTTCAACATCGTAGCCCAGACCACCGAAAACACGGTGGTAACAGAATATGAGCCGGTCAAGACCCGCTCCGACGCTTACCAGAGCGAGTCTGCGCTGGAAAAGGAGTTTATTCGCCTGCTCTGCGAGCAGGGGTACGAGTATCTGCCCATTCACTCCGAAGCGGAGCTGATTGCCAATCTCCGCAAAAAAATGGAGGAGCTGAACGGCTACACCTTCACCGATTCCGAGTGGGAGCGGTTTTTTAACGAGTGCATCGCCAACGCCAACGACGGCATTGAAGACAAGACCCGCCGCATCCAGGAGGACTTTGTGCAGGTCCTCCGGCGGGACACCGGTGAGAGCAAGAACATCACCCTGATTGACAAGAAAAACGTCCATAACAACCGCCTCCAGGTCATCAACCAGTACGCCGTTGGCAAGGAGGACGGGGCGCGGTATGACAACCGCTATGACGTGACGGTTCTGGTGAACGGCCTGCCCCTGGTCCATATCGAGCTGAAACGCCGGGGCGTGGCGATCCGGGAGGCGTTTAATCAAATAGACCGCTACCAGCGGGACAGCTTTTGGGCGGGCAGCGGCCTGTATGAGTATGTGCAGATTTTTGTGATCTCCAACGGCACCAACACCAAGTATTATTCCAACACCACCCGCTGGAACGCCATCAGGGAGTCCACTTCCGCCGCCAAGAAGAAGAAAAAGACCAGCAACAGCTTTGAATTTACCTCCTTCTGGGCCGACGCCAACAACCGGATACTCCCCGATCTGATGGACTTCACCCGGACATTTTTCGCCAGGCATACCCTTTTGAATGTTCTGACGAGGTATTGTATTTTTACCTCAGAGCAAATGCTCATGGTCATGCGCCCCTATCAAATTACCGCCACCGAACGGATTTTGAACCGCATTGAGATTGCGAACAACTATAAAAAGTATGGCTCTATCGCTGGCGGCGGGTACATTTGGCACACCACCGGCTCCGGCAAGACCCTCACCAGCTTTAAGACCGCCCGGCTGGCCTCCCTGCTGCCCTACATAGACAAGGTGCTGTTCGTAGTAGACCGGAAGGATCTGGACTATCAGACCATGAAGGAGTACGACCGCTTTGAGAAGGGCGCGGCCAACTCCAACACCTCCACCGCCATTTTGAAAAAGCAGCTGGAGGACCCTAACGCCAAAATCATCATTACCACCATTCAAAAGCTCTCCACCTTTGTGGCGAAGAACAAGGGTCACGCGGTTTATGACAAGCATGTTGTGATTATCTTCGACGAGTGCCACCGCAGTCAGTTCGGGGATATGCACACGGCTATCGTCAAGAATTTCAAGAAGTATCATTTGTTCGGCTTCACCGGCACACCGATTTTTGCGGTCAACGCCAATAAGAGCGGCAATCCACAATTCCGCACCACAGAACAGACCTTCGGCGACCAGCTGCACACCTACACTATCGTGGACGCAATCAATGATAAGAACGTCCTGCCCTTCCATGTGGACTACTACAAGACCATGGGGATGAACGAAGAGATGATCGACGAACAGGTGTGGGACATCAACCGGGAGAAGGCGTATATGGCCCCCCAGCGGCTTGAGCTTGTCACCCGGTATATTCTGGAGCATTTCAACACAAAGACCTATCGCGGGGATAAGACCTATGTTTTCAACGCCCTGACGAATATTTCAGAAGTTGCTTCCGCCGGAAGGTCCCAGGTGGAAGAGATCAAGAAAAAGCAGCGTTTGAGCGGCTTTAACTCCATTTTTGCGGTGGCTTCTGTCGATATGGCAAAGCTCTACTACGCGGAATTTAAGCGGCAAATGGCGGCGGACCCCAGTAAACGGCTACGGGTCGCTATCATTTACAGCTATGGGGCCAACGAGGCGGAAACAGATGGTATTCTGGACGAGGAAAACCCGGAGGATACCTCTGCCCTGGATCAGAACTCTCGGGATTTTCTGGAGCAGGCCATCCAGGACTATAACGAGATGTTTCATACCAACTATGATACCTCCAGCGACAAATTCCAGAACTACTATAAAGACGTGTCCCTGCGCATGAAGAACCGGGAGATCGACCTGCTGATCGTGGTCAATATGTTCCTCACCGGCTTTGACGCCACCACGCTGAACACCCTGTGGGTGGATAAAAACCTCAAGATGCATGGCCTGATCCAGGCTTTTTCCCGCACGAACCGCATCCTCAACTCCATCAAGACCTTTGGGAATATCGTCTGCTTCCGCAATTTGCAAAAGCGGGTGGACGATGCTATCGCGCTCTTTGGGGACAAGCAGGCGGGCGGCATTGTACTGCTGCGGAGCTTCCAGGACTATTTCAGCGGCTATACGGACGAGGACGGCGCCGAACACCCCGGCTATGAGGCCCTCATTCAGAAGCTGCTGTCAAAATTTCCGCTGTCAGAGCTACGGATCGTTGGGGAGCAGAACGAGAAAGATTTTATCTCTCTGTTCGGAGCGATCCTGCGGATGCGGAATATCCTGACCTCCTTTGACGAGTTCCAGGGCTGTGATGTCCTGTCCGAGCGGGACTTGCAGGATTATCTGGGGCGGTATCAGGACTTGAAGGACGAGTGGGCCGAGCGGAGGAAGAGAGGGGAAAGCTCCGATATCGACGACGATATTGTCTTTGAGGTAGAGCTGATCCGGCAGGTGGAGATCAATATCGACTACATTTTGCTGCTGGTAAAGAAGTACCACGACTCCCATAATGAGGATAAAGAAATTCTGATTACCATTCGGAAAGCTGTGGATGCCAGCCCGGAGCTGCGGAGCAAGAAAGCCCTGATCGAGAGCTTCATTGCCGGGATCAATGATGCGGAGGATGTTTTCCTGGAATGGCGCGATTTTGTGATGCGGCAGAAGGAGCAGGAGCTGGCGGCTATCATCACAGAGGAGCGGCTCAAGCCGGAGGAAACCCGGCAGTTTATCGAAACTGCACTGCAAGCCGGGGAAATCAAAACCACCGGAACGGATATTGACCGGCTGATGCCGCCGGTGTCACGCTTTGGCGGTGGGAACCGTGCAACGAAGAAACAGGGTGTCATTGACAGATTAAAAACATTCTTTGATAAGTTCTTCGGAATTGCTTGAATGCTGGTTTTATATATTAAAATCTTAGTACACGGGGTGGGCGTAATGACAGATCAAATTTACAATGAAATGATACACAGCATTATCGTACCAGCGAATTTGTCTATTGAAGAACAAGTGAAACGATATCAGCCGCTGACTGAGTTTTTGCAGACAGAGACACCTAAACAGCTTTACCGTTTTCGTCAGTGTAATGAATGGAGTATATTTGCATTTGACCAAGACCAATTAGGTGTTACACCTGGGTATAAAATGAACGATGATTTTGATGCCCTACTCTATTTTGATAAAGACCTGATTAAAGATAATCTAAGACATTTTTTGAATGATCTTCAAGTTATACAAAGCCTAAGAGAATATATGGGACAAACAGAGGCTTCGCAAATTACTATATTTGCGGACCAGTTTTACAATGTGATGGCACAGCAACTAGACGAAAATTCAGATTATATCAGCAACTTAATTCAGAGAAAAATAAATTTTGCGAGTTTTTCAGAGCATATTTCATCGGCGGATATGTGGGGCTATTATGCGGATTCCAGTCAAGGATTTGCATTATCCTACGATTTTAGAAATGGAAATTATACAGTTTGTGATTCATGTAGGACAAAATCTCAATGCCCGACATCTAAGAGTTGCACATTGGCTCGTATAATATATGATGATGTCCGTTTTGATGCAACTTCTTATGCAACATGGCTGTTTCAGCGCGATGTACTGCAAAGGATGGTAATGGAAAAGAACCTATATTCTTTGTGGAACTATTTTGAAAATCTCATACCCTGTCCTGATATGTTTATGATTACAAAAATTTTGCTTCATAAAGCAAGCGCGTGGAAACACGAAAAAGAGTGGCGTCTGATTTGCACATGCAATTCACCCGATTTTATGCAGCAGGAATTTCCCTATGCCACAAAAAGGCCAACAGCAATCTATCTTGGCCGAAAAATCAGCCCAATCTATGAAAAAATTCTTCGCCATATTGCGGTCGAGAAAAATATTCCTGTCTATAAAATGACACTTAATAACCATGAGTCTTCATACAAACTTTACCCAGAAATATCTTAATATAGCTTCATTTACCATGTAATTTATCCTCAGCAAATCTTCCTTAAATATCAGACTGTGGTGTTACCACAAGGAAGGGCCGTCCCGTTTCTTGGCCGGCCCTCTTGGTTGCTATTTACTTACGCATAGAAGTTGACGCTGTTGGGTATCCCGACGAACATATAGCAGTAGGTTATGCCGTCGTGCAGAGTCACGCCCACGCCAATGCAGTCGCATCTGGAGTCAATCATCGTCTGGAAGTGACCGGGGGAGTAGATCCAGTTGTTGATGGCGCGTTTGGCGGCGTCGGCTGTGCCGGTGAACACGGTCAGGTTGTCGCCGAAGCCGTAGGGGTATCCAGCGTCGGCAGCAGCCTGGCTCTCCTCCGGAGCGTGATGCCAAGTATAGCGTAGGTTGGAGCAGGTTTGGGCGGCGTTCATCAGGGCATCGCTGACAGGCAGCTCCGGCACCCCGTTGTCCTTTCGGGTTTGGTTGATGAGGTGAATCATCTCTTGGCGTATCTCCAGGTTGTCCGTCAGGCCAGTGTTATCGCCGCTGGCAGGAGTTTCTGGTGTGATGGGGGCTGCGGAGCCGACTGTCAGTGTTACGCTCCCGCGCTCACCGGCGCTGTTGGATGCGGTAATCTCCGCAGTGCCTTCCGCCTTGGCGACAGCCACCCAGAAGGTCAGCACTTGCTCCACCGACACCGTGTCCGGGTCGCTGGAGGTGACGGTGTACTCTGTACCACTGGGGCCGATGATAAGGCCGCTGCGCTCTCCCACCTTCAGGGTACTGCCCTTGTAGCTGCTTACCCGGACGGGTTTGTCAGGCGTTTCCGCTGCCATGGCGGGGATGGTGAGACCGATAGTGAGGGCGGCCGCAGTCAGTGTGGCGAAAATACGTTTTTTTATGCTGGTCATACTTTTTCCTCCTGTATTCCATATTTTTGGGTGCTTTTGCAAGCAATACAATACTGGAATGGAGTCCGTAAGTCGAGTGATTTTCGAGAATAAAATGTAGAAATACAGAGGTGAAAAGCAAGCAAATTACACAGTCGACAGGACTTTAGGAAATCTGCTTATCATTGTAGACGGAGGTGCAATTCATCGCTTGATACCTCCCCAGAGTTGACAGTCGGTTTAAGACAGCCTGATTCAAATTTGACCACTTTCTTGGCCTGGAACAATATTGCTTCAGGACTGGAAACCCAAGTGCCGCAAGGGTTTCTGACCACATAACCAGCCACAGACAGACGTGGAATATACGGAAACGCTGTTTTCAAAGAGTGTCGGAAAGTAAGTGAAATGGAGCAAAAACAGCTATAAACAAGAAAAAATGTGTAAAAAATATTGCCATGGCAGTTGGTAAGGATGAGGTCTCTAGTTCGAATCCGGGTAGCAGCGCCACAAAAACCGTTTAAATATTCGGATTTGGTCGTCTTTTGCTTTGAATATGCAACTTTTTGAGGCGGTTTGAAAATCTCAAAAGACCTCGCTACTAGAAAAAAGGTCTTTTTGCAAAAGATTTTGCAATTTTAGAAGGGGCCTATAGGCTTCAAACCCTTGCGGCACAAGACTTTCCGGGGGTGGTCCGCTGCAAATATCTTGCGACTATGCAGAATAGGCCCGGTCAACGACTGCGGCGGCCTTGCTGATGGTCTCCCGGCCCTTGATATAGTAGCGTAGGGTCATAGAGGAGTGGTATGTCCTGCCGCTGCCTGGGCTAGCTTTATGTCCTTAGTCTGGTCCTACAGATCAGTGAGTACGGTAGTACGGAAGCGAATAGGCGTAATGTTCTCGGAAAATCCCGTGTCCCGCTTGATACGATTACACATCTTCCGAACCTGGGTATAGGATAGAGGCCGTCTGCCGCCGAATACAAATTCATCTGCCTTGACTTGAGGAAGATGGGGAACAGCTAGAGCGGAAAGGCCAATAGTCCGGGCACTGCTCCGAGTCTTGGTGTCCCCGATGTGCTGGACCTGGTAACGCATTTGCTCAACGGTGTAGGGGGCGGTGGGCTGGCTGGCCTTGCCTGTGATTTTGATACGCTTGGAGCGCAAGGGGCCTTTTGTGATTAACCCATCCTCTACAGCTGCGTCCGGGATTTGATTTAGCACCATTCTAGCTTTGTCCTTGGTGGCCTTGGCTCCGGTCATCCCGTTAAAAAGCCGTTGCACGTCATCGGTAGTAATATCCTCTACGGCCAGCCCTTCAAAGGCGGGGAGTAAGTGACAGGTCAGCTGTCGCTTGTAGGTGGTGGCTGTTACTGTCTCGGTGTTGGGCTTAGAGTAGGTTTCAAACCAAGTTAGGGCGTAGTCAGCGAAAAGGTGCTTGCTAAGCTCTGGGGCGGCACTCTGAGGGCCTACCAGCTTCAGCAGCTTGTCAGCATATTCTTGCTCTGTGCTGGCCCTTATCCAAGGTGGCCCGCCCTTGTGGGCGGGCGGATTTTGTTCGCTTTCCTGATAGTTTCTGCTTATTTTGTTCCTTGTTCGCTTTTAGTAGGTGTTTCGTTATCGCTCTCCGCTGACGCTTTTGTGTACGTACGGTAATTGATGATGTTCCGCAACGTCCCCCCTTCATCGGTGATTGATATGGTTTTTCCGTAGGTTAAAGGCATTCCGCTGACCTCTGTTTAGGCTACCTGCTCCGTCGTCTGGCAGACCTCTGGACGCTTTACACCTCGTGAACAGCGGTACAGATTGAAGCTGGGTGGATATAGCTTTAACCGAGCTCCCTTGATGACAGCCTTACTTTTGTTCTTCGCTTCTGCCAGCTGCCCCGCTTTGAATTGCCCTGCGGTTACCGCTTCGGACAGCTCCATATCTCCAAGATAGGCCGTTCGGTTGTGGTATGCTGTGAATCGAAGACAAAATCGGCCATAGTGGGATAAGCGCGACGAGCAGAACGAGTTGAGGTGCGGAAAGAGTGCTTGGCAGAGTAACGCAATTGTGCTGCACATGATAGCGGGCAGGGGATTGACACAAAGGGAAAGAAACACCATCTATATATTCTATTGCCGCATATAAAAGATGTATTGGATTCCGGCCTTCCATTCAGAGTCGATGCCCTTATCATAAGGGAATCCTTGCCAAGAGTAAATTTGAAAGCGCGGGCCATTTGTCTCCGATGTGACAAACGGCCCGCGCTTCGTATTTTCTGCTATATGATAAGCGCTATTTGCTTTCCGCTCCCGCCCACTGATAGGGCCGGTCAATGGGCCAGGAGAGGCCCAGGATGGGAAGCTCCAGGGGCTGATTCCCCTCCATGTAGTACCAGATATCCAGCGCGTCTGGGTCGCCGCCCTCCAGAGTGAAGCCCTCCTGTAAGGTTTTCTGGATGCTGTCCAAAATCGTCTCCGCGAGCTGTCCCACGTCGTACATATGAAATTCCTCTCTCTGCGGGTCGGGCGGGCTGGTGAACAGGGACGATTCGCTGGACAGGCACACGCTCATGCCGCCCTTGCCGCTGGTGACATCCTCAGCGAGGGTCAAGTCCCAGCCGGTCAGACCGGCGATGCCCTGGATCAGCTTCTCCGGGGTCAGGTCCCCGTCGTAGATTATGGGGTAGTCGGTGAAGCCGTCGGCCTTGGTGCCGATATACACCATAGCCACCTGCCCGACGGTTGGGGGCGTTGGTTCGGCGGGGCCCTCCACGGGGGGAGCGCTTACCGTGCCGGAGGGCTCCAGCGGGGGTTCGCTGCTCTGGGGCGGGGCGGACTGGTTACAGCCCGCCAGCGCCGCGCAGAGGGCCAGCGCGAAAAGAATCGCAAGCTTTTTCAAATATCTTCCTCTTGATGTTCAATGAAATTTTTCAGCATTTGCGCCGCCTGCGCCCGGGTGGCCTGGTCCTGGGGGGCTAACCGGCCGTCGCCGCCGCCGTTCAGGATGCCGTTCTCCACGGCCCAGCGCAGGGCCTCCAGGGCGAAGGGACTGATCTCGCGCTCGTCGTTGAAATCCAGGTCCTTGCTGGAGGCGGGACTGCCGGAGTACCGCCAGAGCATGACGGCCAGCTGTTCCCGGGTGATGGGGGCGTCGGGGGCGAAGGTGCCGTCGCCATAGCCGCTCACGATGCCCTGGCTGGCGGCCCAGCGGACGGCCTCCGCGTACCAGGCGTTCTCGTCCACGTCCTCAAAGCCTGCGGAGCCGGACCGGGCGGACCGGGCCGTGGCATTGGGGTCATCCGTGATGTCCCCATCCGTGCAGTGGATGACGGCCCCGGCGGGGAGGCCCGATCTCTCCCCGTTGATGGCCGCCGCCCACGCCGCCTGGGTCCCGTTGAACGTGACCTCCAAGGTGCTGCTACAGCGCACGAACAGGGACCGGCCAATCGAAGTCACGGTGGAGGGAATGGTAAGACTCCGTAGGCCGGTGCAGCTGTCGAACAAGAGCTGGCCCAGGGTGGCCACGCCCTCCGGGATGGTAAGGCTGGACAGCGCCGTACAGCCGCTGAAGGCTTCTGTACCGATGGTTCCCACACTGGCGGGAATTATCACCGTTTGCAGGGACGTACATCCCTTGAACATATAGATCCCAATCAGGGGGACGCCCTCCTTCAGGGTGACCGTAGTCAGGCTCTGGCAATCATAGAACGTCTGGGAGCCGATCTCTCGCACAGCCGTGGGAATGGTAATCTCCGTCAGAGCGGCGCAGCCATAGAACGCGGAGTCTTCGATACGGGTGACAGTGCCTGGGATTGTAATACTCTCCAGTTTTTCGCAGTACATGAACGTATTGGACCCAATCTTGGTCACGCCATCAGGAATGTGGATATTTTTTACGTTCCGGCAGTACGCAAACGCGCTGTTCCCAATTGCTGTGACGGAATCTGGGACTTCAATGATTTCCGCGCCGGTGCACATCCGGAACGCCTGGCCGCCGATTTCCTGGACGCCCTCGGAGAGAACGATCCTCTGGAGGCCGGTGCATCCATTGAAAGCGGAGCTTCCCACGTAGGCCACGCCCCCGGGGACGGTCACCTCCGTGAGGCTGGCGCAGCCGTCAAAGGCGTTGATGCCAATTTCCCTGAGTCCGGTGGGCAGACCGATGCCCGCCATGCTTTTACAGCCGCTAAA
>OFGE01002165.1_pt1 | contig 15034 bp, 27 predicted proteins | sample 1521681 | NCBI WGS metagenome assembly OFGE01 (sample SAMEA3504093, study PRJEB24116) | mouse gut metagenome | biome: mouse gut; feature: mouse-associated habitat; material: faeces | place: Denmark | collected 2011 | reverse complement strand
TTTTCACATTAAGTCAAGTCTTTTTTTAGAAAAAGCGGAGATTTGTTGATTTACCATTGAAGTGCGAAAGCTCGAAAGAGCTCGACGCACTTCAATTTTTTTATGTTTTAGGGAAGGAGGCCGGGGAACATGGGCCGGAAACTCCGCTATCTCGGGCTGAGTGAGCGGGCGGAAATTGAGAGACTACACAACGGGGGCGCTCCGGCGGCGGTGATTGCCGAGAAAGTCGGCTACCATGTAGCCACAATTTACCGCGAACTCCAGAACGGCTACAACGGGACCGTAGACGAGTACGGTCGGCGGGTGTATAGCGCCGAGATCGCACAACGGACCTTTGAGAGGAACATCAAGCGCCGGGGCGAGCGGGCCGCGGCAAACTGACAGGAAAGGAGATTGCTATACCATGAAGAAACTCACGATCACAGCATACAAGGCCAGGGGCGGACAGTATGTGAAAGAAGAAAAGGAGATCGAGGCGGAGTTTGTCACCCGCAAAGAGGCCATCAAGCGGCGGCTCCACATCGTCCACGCCCGCACACAGTGCAACGGGACAGACTCGGCTTTAATTGTTTACCAGAACGAGGCCGGGGCGTATTTCTACAACACCACCAACGGGGCCAGAAAGTGAAATATATCGCGTCGTGCTCCTTTGGCAAGGATAGCCTCGCAACCGTGATTGTCGCATTGGAACACGGGGAACCCCTGGACGAGGTCCTATATTGCGAGGTCATGTTCGACGAGCACACCTCCGGGGAAGTACCGGAACACAGGGCTTTTATTTATGAGCGGGCGATCCCGGAGCTCAAGGCCGCAGGGGTAAAGGTAACGGTCATACAGTCAAAAAAGACCTTTGTCAGCCTCTTTAATAAGCGGATCGGGTCGGGACCAAACACCGGAAAAATATGGGCGTGGCCGCTGTGCGGGAGGTGCTATGTCCAGAGGGATTGTAAAACAAGGCCGCTCACGGCCTACAAAAGGAGCCTCGGGGAGATCGTCCAATATATCGGGATCGCAAACGACGAGGACGCCAGGATCGCCCGCCTGGACGGGAAAAACCTTGTATCTATCCTTGCGAAATACAAGATAGACGAGGACCGGGCCCGCGAGATATGCAACGCTCACGGCCTCCTATCCCCGATTTATGAGTTTGCCCCGCGGAATGGCTGTTTTTTCTGTCCTAATGCGAAATACAAGGAACGACGCCACCTATACGAACATCACCCGGAGTTATGGGGGCGGCTCCTGGACTTGCAACGCCTACCGAACAAGGCAACAGAACGGTTTGACCGAGAATATCGCTTTGACGAGATCGACGCGCTTTTTCGGTTTGAGGATTTGCAAATATCTTTTGATTGCCTCCAATGCGGAAAGGAGATTGCTATACCGTGAAGAATATCAACGACAGCATTTTGACGACACTCCGGGGCTATTTCCTCCTCGCGGCGGCGGACCTCGCCCTCTATCCCGAGGGATCGCCGGAACATATCAGGGCGGAACACTCGGCGGCGAACACCTCCCGGACGGTTTTCGAGCTTTTCGGGGCCGCGGCGGCGGAGGCTTTGAGAGAGGAGGCGGTCAAGAAATGGCCGAAACCCGGAGGGATCGCATGATGGATTTATCAAAGTTTCCTTGTCACAAAAAGCCGTATGCAGATAGCACACTTCGGAATATGAAAAAGGGCGAGCTGATCGGCATACTCCGCGACTACGAGCACAATTACGGAGCCCTCTATTCATTTTATGAAAACTCCGTGAAAAACGCCGAGGCGCTATTGAAAAAGGCGGAGCGGCTATCACTCGGGGCCCTCCTTGCGGTCCTCCAGGACGAGGCCCGCGTCTTTATCGTCCACCGTATGGGCCCGCATGAGTGCGAGGGCGTGGCCGGAGGAACGGCCCAGGAGCTCCGCTCTACCCGTTGCGTGGAGGTATGCGGGGACAACGTGGTCGAGCGCCTCGCCCTGGACCTGGACGAATGGCCGGAGATATGGCCGAGCGACGACCCGGCCCCGGTCCTGGTTATCACCATCGGCGGAAAGGAGGCGAGCCCGTGAGCACTTGTAAAGGGTGCGGGGCCCCGATTGACTGGATCACCACCACAGAGGGAAAGTATATACCCGTCGACCCGGAGCCCGTGTTCATCATTGAGGGGGACGGCCTGGACCGCTTTGTCACTGACGAGGGCGCGGTCCTCCTCGGGCGGCGGGCCCGCCTGGAGGAGGAGAGGCCGGGGCTTGAGGTTGCCTTTGTCCCTCACTGGAAAACCTGCCCGGACGCCGGACGATTCCGGCGGCGGAAACGCTGAAAGGAGATTGCTATACCATGAAAGCCCTTGTAATGACAGCCCAGGACGCCCGGGAGTTTGAAAAGCTCGGCGGCCTCACCATCACGAAACCGATCAAGCCCGCGCCCGCCGCCTATGTTGAGGGGGCAAAAATGGAGGAGGCGGCCCCCGGGCGCTGGAACCTGATCCGGGAGGGCGTGATCTACGCACACGACGGCGGGGCCACCTTTACGACGCCCGTCAACGCCGGGGACATTGTTTTCCTCCGGGAGCCGTGGGCCCGCCTCAAGAACCCGGCGAACGGGGAGCCCTCGGACCGCGTGATCCTCGCGGCGGATTCCACCGTTGCGGAGGGACAGACCGCCTATAAGTGGGCCTCCCCCGTATCCATGCCGGAGTCGGCCCGCCGCTTTGCCGTTGTGAGCAAGGTCGAGCCCATCTATAACGAAAATGTCGCCGTTTGGTCTATCACGCTGGAGGCCGTCACAAAGGCCGCGGCGGAGGCCGGAGAGGCCGGGGCGCTCCCCTACTCCGACGCGCCAAACCCGGAGGAGGGCTCCGACTATTTTACATACGCCGGGGACATGAGCCCGGAGGATCACGAGCGCATGATCGCCGCGATCAACCAGGACCGGGCCCGCCTCGCCGAAGTGCAAGATCGGTTAATCAGGATTGACAACCGCCGCCGGGAGCTGGCCTATCTCAATTTCGAGGGCCGGGACAAGGTGGACCCGAACGACCGCGCCGCCCTCCAGGAGGAGGACGCCACCCTGGACGCCGAACAGGCGGAGCTTGCAAGAGAGGAGGCGGAACTCCGCCACGCCCTGGAGGACGCCGGAGCCCCGGCACCTACCACAGCAGACCGCGCCCGGGAAAAGCTCGCGGCGATCCGCTCCCGCCGCGGCGAGATCGCTAATTTCGACGCCGAAACGAAGGTATCAAACAATTACGATATTGAGGAGGCGCGGCTAATCCAGGAGGAGCGGGACCTCTCCGCATACCTGGAGGGGCTCACTGCGGCGGAGGATGGTCCGACCGGGGAGGAGCCGCCCGCCGGGGAAAGCGAACAAACCACGCTTGACGCCCAGGAGGACGAGGAGGTCGGCTCCTTCACCTTTGGCAAGTGTAACTATTGCGGGCGAGAGTGGGGCGTTACCCTGGAGGGCGCAAAGGGCGGCGGTTATCCCACACAGCGGACGGCCAACGCCGCCGCGACCCGCGTTTGTGATTGCCCGGAGGCCGTGGAGAACCGAAAGCCGGAGGTCGGCGTCGCCTTTGCCGTCACGACGGGGGCGTGTAAGTATTGCGGCCAACTCCAGGAGGTGGGCCCCCATCCGTCCCAGGCGGCGGCGGACGAGACGGCGACGGAGGTTTGCTCCTGCCCGAGCGCCCGGACGGCCCGCCGCACGGCGGAACAGATCGAGGACGCCCGGGACCGTGTAAACCGCCTTTTCGGGGAGAGGGCCGAGGACCTCGGCTTTAAGCCGATCGCCGGGGACGGCGCGATCGAACTCCTGGAGCGTGTGGTCGAGCTGATCGCCCGGGGGCCGATTTCCTCGGCGTCCCTCAATATCCGGGGCCAGTGTAAAGCGAAATTCTCCATTACCAGCAAGGGCAAAATCAAGGTATCCAGGAGCGAAACCCGCTCTTGCGATCTTGAGGCCGGAGAGTGATCTCATGGAAAACCTCTCTATATTTGATTTGACGCCGGGAGGGGAGCAATTCAAGCCGGAAAAATCGACGGATTGGAAATGGAGATTTTCAGACTATCCGAGGGAAAAGAACGGGTTAAAAGTATTTTCGTGTTTCGCTTGTGGCGGCGGGTCGACTATGGGCTACAAGCTCGCCGGGTGCGACGTTCTCGGGTGTGTGGAAATTGATCCCCGTATGAATGAGGTCTATGTGAGGAACCACGCCCCAAAATACAACTACCTCATGGACATACGGGAGTTTAACCGGCTCCCGGCCGAGGAGATTCCCGGGGAGCTTTTTGAGCTGGACATTCTGGACGGCTCCCCGCCGTGTACCACATTCTCCGTCGCCGGGAAAAGGGCGGAAACATGGGGGAAAGCGAAAAAATTCCGGGAAGGACAAAAGGAACAGACCCTCGACGATCTCCCGTTTGTATTCATTGAGACGGTAGAAAAGCTCCGCCCGCGGTGCGTGATCCTGGAAAACGTCGAGGGGCTGATTATGGGCGAGGCGTGGGGGTATGTCCAGGAGATTTACAAGCGCCTCAAGAAAGCGGGGTACAAGGTCCACCATTGGCTCCTCAAGGGTGAAAACATGGGAGTCCCACAAACGAGACATAGAGTTTTTTTCGTGGGAATACGGAACGACCTAGGCGTCGATCCGGTCGATCTCGATATGTCATTTTATTATGAGCCGGTGCGTTTTCGGGAGATCAAGTCGGGAGAGGGCGGAGCGGTAGGACGGGAAAGTATGTCGTTTCGGGCCTTGCAAAAGGCGACACCGGAGGACAAAGACCTCGCCGCCGTATATAAGCGGATCGGGGAGCGGGAGCGTTGCTTTACGACCCGGATCGTATGGGAGGACGATATACCGCCAACGCTCACAGCGAGGACGGACCAATACCGGGGAGAGGAGAAAACACGGGTAAGCATTGAGGACTTGATCCATATACAGACATTCCCGGAGGATTTCGACTTTATCAGAAATACCTATTACCGGGCCCTCTATGTTTGCGCTATGTCCGTCCCGCCCGTAATGATAAAGCGGATCGTATCCAGGTTAATTGAGGCCGGGGTATTTGAGAAGGGAGCGACGCCGTGATTTGGGAATTGAGCTATAAAGCAGACCCGCGGGCCCGGGAAGTGGCGGACCGACACTATAACAGGCAAAAGCCGGGGACACCTCAATTTGTGCCACCGGGCCGCGCCCTTGTGCTTTACACGGAGACGGAGACCGGGAGGGCGTTTTGGGTAACGTCCTACCCATTCGCTCAATATGTGCGCCACGCATGGGCGGGCGCGTGGGTATGCTCGGCCTTTAGGAATGAGGGCGCGGGCGTGGCCTCCGAAATGATCCGGGACGCAGTAGCCGCGACGCGGGCTTATTTCGGAGAGCCGCCAGACCTCGGCCTCGTGACCTTTATCGACCGCCGAAAAGTGCGCCCGACAATGGTCCACGGCCTCAAGACATGGGGGTACACCTACAAGCTCGCCGGATTCCGGGAAGTCGGAGAAACAAAAGGCGGCCTTCTCGCCCTCCAGTTACTTCCGGGGGATATGCCGCCGCCGGAGGCGGCGAGGGAGACGCCGCCGTGAGAATTGGCTTAATCGACGTGGCCGTCCCTCCCGCTTATGAAAATATCCGCATACCACAAGGCGAAGGGCGACAAGGTCGAGCTGTGGTTTCCTATGAACCATTACGACAAGGTCTATATGAGTAAGGTTTTCCCAGGCTCGGCGGACGTGGACTCCGTCATATACGCCGGCGAGATCGAGCGGGGCGGGACGGGCTATTTCTATCCAGACGGCGGCCCGCCCCTACCGGAGGAGATCGAGCACATATTCCCGGACTATGGCCTATATCCAGAGGCCACGGCGGGGCGGGCTTATGGATTCCTGACCCGCGGCTGTCCCCGTCAATGCGGATTCTGCATTGTGGGAAAAAAGGAGGGGACAACCTCCCGGCAAATCGCCGATCTCTCCGAGTTTTGGAACGGACAACGGGAAATTAAGCTCCTCGACCCTAACATTTTAGCGTGTAAGGATCGGGAACGGCTTCTCCAAGAGCTCGCCGCCTCCGGCGCGTGGGTGGACTTCACCCAGGGGCTCGATATTCGCTTGATCGAGGGCGTCGAGGACCTCGTAACAGCTATAAAAATAAAACGGATTCATTTCGCGTGGGACAACCCGGAGCAGAATTTGAGGCCGTATTTTGAAAAATTCCGTAAAAAGTGCGATCTCAACTATTCAAAACTCGGCGTCTATGTTCTTGTAAATTTCAACTCAACACAGGAGCAGGATTTAGAGAGGGTCTATTTTCTCCGCGATCTCGGATATGACCCCTATGTCATGGTGTACGAAAAAGAAACCGCTCCGCGGGAGATAAAGCTCCTCCAGAGGTGGGTAAATAATCGGTTTATTTTCCGGTCGTGCCCGCGTTTTGAGGACTACGACCCGCGGCGGAGATAGGAGGGAACCGCTTGAAAATCAAGATTACAAAAGAACTCCCGACCGATCCCGAAAACCGCCCGGAGGTGGGCGGCGTGTACGAGGTTGTCCGGCAAGCACCGGGGCAGTATGGGCCGATCCTATTTATCAAGGTCGGCGGCGTGGAGGTCGGCGTTTTGGGCGGGGAGTATGAGCCCGCGGCGGAGGTGGAACCGTGAGCCGCTGGGTCTATCGCTGGAGGGTCTCCCCTCCTCCGGGCTCCGGCTTTGAGGCGGTCGAGGTCCTCGGGGCCTCCCGGTATGAGGCTATGATCGCCGCCGCGAAATTGTGGCGCGCTCCCTGGACGCAGATCGCCCGCGCTTGCACCTTTGAAAAGCTCGGGGAGGTGGTGGGGCCGTGAACATGACGCCCCTTTTGATTGTGAAGATCAACACAATCAAACCGTCGGACGCCCTCGCCCGGGACATGGAGACGATCGCGGAGGGGATAAAGAAAGGTTGTCTTGTGTTGAGCGGGGATTGTGAGGTTATCGCGTTCGACGGCGAGGGCCGCCTTGCCTATCCGATAAAGCGGGAGGAGGCGGCGCAGAAATGAGGGACAAGCCCACAACGCCAGAGCGGGACCTTCCTCCGCCGTGTTTGAATTGCCAGAGCCCACATAAACAATACGGCTCCAGCCTTTGCGAAAAACGCCGGACCTCATTTTTCCACCTGGAGCGCCTCCGGGCCCTCCCTCTCCTCGGGCGCTTTGTCCGGGCGTGGGAGTGCGATCTCCGCAAGTATGAGACCGTCGGGGACATAGAGAGGGAGGCGGAGACGTGAACAAAGGAAAGAACCGGGCCGCGGCGGCGGTCGAGCTGGCCGCCGTACTCCTGATAACCGCCGCCGCCTTTGTATGGGGGCAACGGGCTGCCCTGATCGAGCGGGGCTATACCGCCCACGGCGGGGAGTATCTCCTCCTCCTGATCCCGGCCATCTACTACACCGGAAAGCGGATCGCCGCGGACTGGATCGCGGAGCTCCGGGACAATGAAAGCATATGGAGGAAATGAAGTGAAAGCAGAATTAAAACTAAATGGGATCGCCGAACTGGAGGCGGCGATTAAAACAGCGGAGGAAAAAATGGGAGAGCTGAAAAAAGCGGTTTCGGCGGTCCACGTTGCGCTTGCGAATGTAGGTGTAGAAGTCAAGCAGCCGCCGGACAGGTCCGACGGCTGAAAAGAGGGTCATGTATCAAATGTGACTGTAATTTTTGCGTTATCCGGTATTCGACTGATCGACGCGGCCTTTTCCAGGCGATCGGAGTCTCCGATCGAGGATAATTCAATCGTAATCGGGCCGCAACAGCTCGGGCAAGAGACGAGCGGACGATCTATGTAGTTATCCGACAGAGTGAACAGACAACCGCATTTGCATTTGACCAACAGCATTTTTACACCTCCTTCCAACAAGATCATACCACGGACGAAAGAGAGGGACAAGAGGAAAGGAGCGGGAGAACATGGGGAGGAATTATAAAATTTGTCCCAGGTGCGGGGACCACCTGGACCACGGCGAGCGGTGCGAGTGCATGGACCGCCGCCCGGAGCTTGTGGAGACGGCAAAAGCCACGCCGCCCGAGCGGGCCCGGGGCTATGCGATTGGCGTCGATCCCGCCCAGGGGAAGGACCGCACGGCGAAAGCCTACATTTCCAGAGCGTAAAAAAAGAGCCCCGGACGCTTGACGAGAGCGTCCGGGGCGCAACCGCCCGGAGGGCTGATTGCTATACCGCTATTATATTACCACCTCCGGGGAGAAAAAGCAAGAGCCACAGGCCAAAAGAAAAGGCGGTTTTTGATATGCAAAGAGTCAAAAGGCGAATTTTTTCGGGGGCTGTATGCGAGCAAGTGGTTTTCAATGTCCCGGACAGAATAAAAAACCTGGACAAGGCGGAGCCGCGGCCCCGTTTCAAAACAGAGGAGGAGCGGGCCGCCCACAAGCTCGGAATTTCCCGCCGGAAACACGCCCGGATCGTAAATAACAATTTCGGGCCTACATCTAAATATAGCACCTTGACCATGGACGACGAGCACGAGGTCCACACCTTCCAGGAGGCGAGGCGGGTCCGGGATAATTTCTATAATCGCCTCATATACCACGCCCCAGGCGCTAAAATCATGCTTTACATGGGCCGGGGCAAAAACACTCACCGGATACACTTCCACATGATAAGCGAGGGCATACCGGAGGACCTGATCCGCCGACAATGGACCTCGGGCTCCGTCCTACGGATCGAAAACCTCCGGGAACATAACTATTACGACGGCGTGGACCGGGGGCGGGACTATACGGGCCTTGCCAACTACTTATTTAATCACTGGACGCCGGAGGTCGGCGGCCACAGGTGGAAGGGCTCCCGGAAAACCCTCCAAAAGCCGGACTATGAGGAACCGACCACCGTCAAACGCAACTACACAGAGGACAAGCCGCCCAGGCCACCGAAAGGCTATATTTTCGTAGAGGCCACGGCGACGAAATACGGATACCTATATTATAAGTATGTACTCAAACCGCCGCCGAGAAAGCGGCCCAAAAAGAAGCGGGAATAAACCCGCCTCGAAAGCCTTGTAAATGTGTAAAGTTTTGAACTCAAACCACAGCAGGAAGGAGATCGCAAAAAATGAACATCAACCAGTTAGCGAAAGAGGTCCACGACAACGCCGTCGCTCATGGATGGTGGGACAAGCCGCCCGTCCTCCCGGAGGCGCTTTGCCTGATCCATGCTGAACTCTCCGCCGCCCTCCGGGAATACCAGGACGGGGCCCCGCTCATTTATGGGACGTGCGCCCTCGCGGCGGAGGATTGCAAGTTTTCCGGCGTCTGCGACAGAGTAGGCCGCCCCGGGGAGGGCGAGGGGATCGACGGCCCTTGCAAACCGGAGGGGATCGCCGTCGAGCTGGCCGACGTGATCCTCCGCACTCTGGACCTTATGGCCGCCCTCGGCGTGGACGTGGACGCCGTTGTCATGGCGAAACACAAGTACAACCTCGCCGCCCAGGAGGTGGAGGACAGGAGGCGCGGCAACGCATGAGCATAGACATAGAAACCGCCCGGGCGATATGCGGGAGCCTGATCCCGGGAATTGAGGAGATAAGCCGACAATATGAGGCGGCCTTGACTGGCCTCGAATATGTGGCGGCCAGAACCGGAGAGGACGCGGAGCAACTCCTCCAGGAGGCCCGGTCCCTCGCTGCGGCCTCCACCATGACAACGGAGGCGGCTATATGGTGCGTCGCCGTACAGAAACAGCAAGAACGCGCCAAACGGGAAAGCGAGCACCTCCAGGCGGGGGGGGGGGGTAGCTGATCGCAACAGTGGAGGAGGTGGACACCGTGACAAGTGAATTTCCGAACCAGCTCCGCCGCCTACGGGAGCGCCGCCGGATAAGCCGCCGCGTCCTGGCCGAGCTATGCGGGATAAGCAAAAGCGCCCTCTCCAGGTACGAGCGGGGGGAGCGCGTCCCCACCCTCACGGACGCCGAGGCGCTGGCCGACTTTTTCGAGGTCTCACTTGACCGCCTTTGTGGCCGGGAAAAATAAATTTTCAGAGCGTCCCCGAACGGGGACACCGGAGGCCGTGGCCGTGGTTTAATTATCTTGTGGAGATATAGCCGCATGGAGCGGGGCCGCGCGCCGGGATATGAGGCCCGGGCCCCTCGGCTCCAGGTAGGGACAGGAGGGCGGCGGCGGTGCGTGATTTTGCGAAAGCGTTCTATCTCTCGAAAGAGTGGAGGAAAGCGAGGGCCTATATATTCGACCGTGACGAGGGCCTTTGCGTGAGGTGTGGGGAGCTCGGGGAGATTGTTCACCACAAGGAACACCTCACGCCGCAGAATATCAGCGATCCAGAGATTGCGCTCGGCGAGGACAATCTCGAATTGCTTTGTCGGGACTGTCACGCCCTCGCCCACGCCGGGGAGCTGGCAACAGACAGCGGGCTCACGTTCGACGACGAGGGAAATGTTGTCAAGCGTGAGTTACTGTCATAGCAAAAGCGGATCACAACGCAAGGGAAAATAAACCACAGGTGAAAGCAAGCCCAGCAGAAAACGCCCACCCATCCCGGCCCCGGGCCGCCCATCCGTCCGGCCACGCGGGGCCAGCGCCTCGGCGGCGGTCGAGCGGGAAAAGAAAAGCGAACAGCTGCGGCGAGTCCTCGGCGCTCATGCCTCCCCCCCACCTCGGACCCCCGGGGGTGGGCTTTTCCGAACCGCGTCCCATCCAGGTTTAGAACCCCCCGGGCGCACACATAAGGGGGGGTACAGCCCGCCGGAGAGGAGGTCTATACATCTTATGGCAAAACCAAAAATTCCCTATGAAAGCCTCCCAACTGCCGAAAAAACGGAGGTAAAAAAGCGGAAAATCGCTAAACTTTTCCGAGAATTGCCCGCCGAAAAGAAGCAATTCGCAGACGGTTTGATTTATCAACTGGCCGTGACAACCGTCACCCTGGAGCGCCTCGTGGAGGAGATCAATAACGGCGATTTGATCGAGGATTTTGTCCAAGGGACCCAAAAGCTCCGCCGTGAAAACCCGGCCCTCAAGAGCTACAACGCCACGATCAAGTCGTTTACTGCCCTCTCGAAAAGCCTCCTCGACCTCCTCCCGGAAAAGACCCAAAAACAGGCCGGGGAGGAGCTTATGAACTTTGCGACCAAGCCCCCGGGGGCGGGCAGAAAATGAACTATATCCTCGCCTATTGGGAGGCAATCGAGAGCGGGAAGGTTGTCACAAGCCGCCGCGTCCGGGCCGTTTACCAGCGCCTCGCCCGGGAGATACAAGAGCCGGACCCCGATTCCCCGTATTATTTCGACGAGGAGATCGGGGAGCGCCCGATTATATTCGCCGAACGGTTTTGCAAGCAGTCCCAGGGCGTGATCGGGGCCCCGCTCGTGCTGGAGCTTTTCCAAAAGGCATATATTCAAGCTCTTTTCGGATTCCTGGAGAAGGAGACCGGATTCCGCCGTTACCGGGAGACCATGTTCCTTGTGGGCCGGAAAAACGGCAAGTCGACCCTCCTCGCCGCAATCGCCTTGTATATGCTGATCGCAGACTATGAGGGCGCGGCGGAGATTTACAGCGTAGCCACGAAAAAGGACCAGGCGAAAAAGGTCCTCACCGAGGCTATCAACATGGTCAAGCAATCGCCGGAGCTCCGGGCCGTCCTCAAGAAGCGGCGGAACGACCTCTATTTTTCGGCCACGGCCTCCATTTTCGAGGCCCTCGCCTCGGATTCTAACACCCTGGACGGCCTCAACGCCCACGCCGTCATTATTGACGAACTCCACGCGATTAAGGACCGGAACCTCTACGAGGTTATGAAGCAATCCACCTCCAGCCGCCGCCAGCCCCTTGTCGTCATGATTACCACGGAGGGCATGGTCCGGGAGAGCGTGTTCGACGAAATGTATGAGCTCGCTTGTAAGATCGCGGACGGCGTTGAGGAGGACCCGACTTTCCTCCCGATCCTCTACGAGCTGGACAGCCGGGACGAGTGGACCGATCCGACGAAGTGGCAAAAGGCAAACCCGGGCCTCGGGACCATCAAGCAATACAAGACCCTCGCGGCCTTTGTCCAGAGGGCAAAGATCAAGCCGGAGGACCTCCCCGGCGTCCTCTGTAAGGATTTCAACATCCGCGAGGTATCCGCCGCCGTCTGGCTATCCTTTGAGGCGATACAAAGCGAACTCCGCTTTGAGCTCCAGGACGTTTATAACACCTACGCCCTCGGCGGGTGCGACCTCTCCGCGACAACGGACCTCACTTGTGCGACCCTTCTCATACGCAAGGCCGGGGACCCGATCGTCTACGTCCTCCAGCAATATTTCCTCCCGGAGAAACGAGTCGAGCACCTGGAGGACAAGAACACCAACGAGGCCCCGTATCGGAAATGGGCGGACCGCGGCCTCCTCACCATCTGCCCGGGGAACCGTGTCAATTATTCCGACGTGACCGCGTGGTTTTGTCAAATGCGGGACGAGTGGAAGATCGACGCGATCAAAATCGGTTATGACCGGGCCCTCGCCGGGTATTGGGTGGACGAAATGACGTCAAACGGCTTTGAAATGGAGGCCGTCGCCCAGGGGGCCTATACCTGGAGCCAACCAATGCGGGAAATGGGGGCCGCCCTGGAGGCGAAACAGGTCAACTATAACGGAAACCCGATCCTCGTCTGGTGCCTGACAAATACCGCCGTCAAAAAATCGGGCTTGAACAATATACAGCCCGTGAAAATTACGGATAAGAGGCGGATCGACGGCGCGGTCTCCCTCCTCAATGCGTGGGTGATTTACGTCAAATATTTTGAGGACTTTATGTATAACGTGGGGTGAAACAATGGCTTTTTTGAATTTGAGAGGGCTTTTTGAGAGCATATTCGGTAAACACTCCACGAGCGGGAGCAACCTCCCGGCGTTCCGGCTCCTATCGTCCTATGATTCCAGCTTTACGCCCTTCAATGGGCGGGCGTGGGACATTGGAACCGTCCGCGCCGCCGTGGACGCATGGGCCAGGAACGCGGCAAAGATACAGCCCCGGCACATCAGGCGGGCCGGGGGGCGGCGGGAGACCGTTTCCGACAGCGTGGAGCGGATTCTCCGGGTCCGGCCTAACCCCTATATGACCGCCTACGCCTTTTATTACCGCGTGGCCGCTCAATTCGTTGTGTATAATAACGCCTTTATCCTCCCCGTGTTCGACGGTGGAAAGCTGACCGCCCTCTATCCGATCAACGCCTCCCGAGTGGACCTTGTGGAGGATATGGGCGGTATGTATGCCCGCCTCACCTTTGCGACGGGGAACGTCTACACCGTCCCATATGAGCACCTTGTCCACCTCCGGCGTCACTACCTGGACAACGATATTTTCGGGGACGACAACCGCCCCCTCCTCCCCGTCCTGGAGACGGCGGACGCCTTTAATCAGAGCATGAGCAAGCTCGCCCGCCTCGTTTCCGTGATCCGGGGTATTCTGGAGGCCCCGACCGTCACAAAACAAGAGGACCTCGCGGCGCGGCGGGACGCCTTTGTCCGGGATAATTTCAGCATAGAGGCCAACGGCTCCGGCGTGATTATCACGGACAGCAAACACAAATATACCCCCATCCAGCAAAAGGAGACGCCGATCCCGACAGGACAGCTTGAATTTGTCCGGCGGGAGATTCACGACTATTTCGGGATGAATGAGGCCATTGTCCAGAACAAGGCCACACCGGAGGAAATGGACGCTTTTTATCGGGGCCAGCTCGTCCCGTTCTATATGCAACTCGCCCAGGGCCTCACAAATGCTATTTTCACGGAGCGGGAGCAGAGTTTCGGAAATGAGGTCCTTTGTGAAATGGATCGTATCCAGTTTGAGACCCTGGACAAGCGGGTCGAGGCCGCACAGTTTTTGACAAATATCGGCGCTTTGGAGCTGGACCAAGTGCTGGAGATTTTCGGATTCCCGCCGATCGGCGGCCCCGAGGGAAAGAGGCGCGTCCAGACATTGAACATGGTAAACGCCGCGATCGCCGACAAATACCAGCTCGAAAGCAACGGGACAAAGACGGAGGCGGACCCGCCGCCGCAAAAGCCCCAGGAGCCGCCCTCCCAGGCACAGCAGGACCCGCAGGAGGGCGAGGAGGGGCAGGAACCCGCAGACCCGAAAGACGGAAAGGAGGGCGCTTAAAATGCCCGTTAAGAAGGGGCGCGAGTATCGCGCATTACAGGGCTTTTCCCTCGTCCCCCGGGAAGGGGAGGCGGACGCCTACAAGGTGCGGGGGACGGCGATCGTCTTTGATACGCCGACCTGCCTCTTTGAGTGCGACGGCGTAAAGTATTACGAAGTGATCGACCGCCACGCCCTGGACGGGTGCGATCTCTCCGACGTGATTATGAACTACAACCACGGCGGGAAGGTCGTCGCCCGCCTCCGCAACAAGACCCTCGTCCTCACCATCACGGACCGGGGCCTGGATATGGAGGCCGACCTCTCCGGCACAGTAGCGGGCCGGGACCTTTACGAGGAGATCGACGGCGGCTATATCGACAAAATGAGTTTTTCCTTTGTGGTGCGGGCGGCGGAGTATGACGCCGCAACCCACACCCGGAGGATAACTAAAATCCGCAAACTATACGACGTTTCGGCGGTGGATATTCCCGCCTATGAGCAAACGTCGATTTCGGCGCGGAGCTTTTTCGCGGAGGAGCACGGGAAAGAGCTCGCGGCTTTGGAGCAAGCCCGGCGGCGGAAGAAACTTATAGCTTTGACGTACTAAAGACCGACCAACACAAAAATTTATGGAGGTACAGTTATGAACATCGAGAAAAGACGTGCAGAAATCGCCGCCCGGAAAGCTGAAATCCGGGCTTTCCTCGAGGCCGACGACGGCAAGGCCGATATGGACGCTCTCGAGAAAGAGCTCCGCGAGCTCAACGAGGAGGACGCGGCCCTCGAAAAGCGGCAGGCGGTCGAGCGTATGCTCAACTCCGGCGGGAGCGTGGGCTCCCCGGTCGCTAACCCCGTCCAGCGCCGCGCCGAGGAAAACGCCGAGGAAAACGAGCGGCTCTACCGCTCCGCGTGGCTCAAGAGCTTGCA
>OFGE01002159.1_pt1 | contig 15064 bp, 10 predicted proteins | sample 1521681 | NCBI WGS metagenome assembly OFGE01 (sample SAMEA3504093, study PRJEB24116) | mouse gut metagenome | biome: mouse gut; feature: mouse-associated habitat; material: faeces | place: Denmark | collected 2011 | reverse complement strand
CAAATTTAACACTTTTCCAAAAATTCATGCACCGGCATTTCGATTTGAGCCCAAATTTCAGTAATTTTGTCCTCGGTAATCATAGCGCAAAATTCTTGTAAATCTTGTAATTAGGCACTATAAATTTACGGATTTTCCGCGAGAATACCAAGAAAATCAGCCATTTAGTATAAGGCTAAATGGCTGATTGTTTTATTATTGATTTGGGTGATTACTTATATCGAACTCACGTTAATTATAGTGATATCCTTATTTACCTCTGCGAATCAAGCATATATAGTTCTAACAATGAACGCACAAAAAACATGTTCACTATTAGGCCGACCGGCAAAATGGTAAACTTCTAACCCAATACTACATCAAGTACCATCATAAGGGCAAAACCGACAGCAAAACCGATCGTCCCAAGATTGGAGTGTCCACCTTGGGCTGTTTCAGGTATAAGCTCTTCAACCACTACATACATCATTGCTCCCGCACCAAAAATTTAGAACTTTTTATTTCATACAGCAAATTTAGATTGAAGTAGAGTATCCCACAATACTTAAAAATTGGATAAATCAGGGCTGAGAGATTGTCTTAATGTATAATTATCTATGTGGGTTTACATCTTTTATATCAACTAAATTATTGAGTATCGCAAAAACCGCCAGTCCCACTGATGAATGGATTTGTAGTTTGGCAGAGATGTTTCTGCGATATGTTGTCACTGTATGTATAGAAATTAATAACTGTGACGCAATTTCTTTATTTGACAAGCCTTTGGCAACGCAGCATATTATATCCTTCTCGCGATCAGTCATAGAATCCAGCAAATCTGTTTTTTCATCGTCGCTGTTGCTGTTTTTTACTGATTCATGACGTGACAACTTCAATGACTTTTCGAGTTTCTCAACTGCCGGGATAAAGAGTTTATTCTCAATCTCACAATGGTTCTTTAACTCATTGCCACAATAAATTATGTCGAATAATGCTGATGTCAGTATTTCATTGTCCTTCACATGATAATGTCTTATAAACAGGTCTTTAATTTGAGAAAGCTTTTCTGTCATACTACTGTGATGTGAGGAGTAGTCAGTAATTCGGAACTGCTCATTAGTAACGCCGCTCAATAAGTTGGTCACATAGCAAAACACCTCATCGTTTTCATGTTCCATGTGATTGTGTACTTCCTTCACATAATCATCAAAGAATTTCAGAAGCAGAAACGCTACGTCATTTATATCGGAGCAATTAATAGCCTCTATGAGTTTCCTACGGATGGAAGGCAATAGAAAGTCAAGGAAGTGTGTATGGGCTTTCCTTAGATATCCCATTAAAGCAGGCAGCGATATTTCAAATTGTGAATAGTTTTGTCCGTATAGGAAATTGGAAACTGCAAGGAATGACTCCATATGAACATTGTCTTCCTTACATGCTTCGCCAACTGTCTTATCGCCGAATCCGAAAGACAGTCCAAACCGACTTAAAACACCTAATATATGAGGTTCATCCTCTATAATGGCTTTAAGGCGATCACCAGGAAATATTGATTGATTCTTTGACATAGTTTGATAGTTGAAACGGGGCTGTAAATCCCCATGCAAAATTACTATGAATATAATACCCACACCATACCTAAAAATGAGTGTTTTTCTCTGGGGAATTAAATCATGACTACCTTAATTGCTCTAATTTATCCGATTTTTGAGTATTGTTTCAGTTTCCGGATACAAGTAATTTTGCGCCCAAAATTTATCATCAACATGAAACCAAAGAAGCACAAAAAATGGAAATGGCTCCACAAATGGGCGGGACTATTGGTCTCCGTCTTCATGTTGTTATTCTGTGTATCTGGGATAATTCTCAATCACAGGGACGCGTTTTCACAATTTAATATTGACCGCTCCTGTTTACCTTCATCATACAAATTAAAGAACTATAACTATGGGATAATCCGAGGTACATTGCCACTTGACAAAGATAGAATACTTGCCTATGGCTCATGTGGGGTGTGGTTGACGGATTCGATATTCAGCAATTCTTATGATTTTAATGCCGGACTACCGACAGGTATAGATCGACGAAATGTCAGAAATATCATAAAGGATCAGAGTGGACAAATATGGTGTGCCACAACTTATGATTTATATAAATTAAAAGGTCATGAATGGAAGCTGGTTGATTTACCAAAAAATCACTCAAAGATATCTGATATTTCATCTACACCTGACAACTCAGGAATAATTGTCCTTACTCGTTCAAACATCTATAGAGTATCACATGATGATATTAAGGAGTTAACTTTACAGGCTCCATTTGATGAGGATAATAAAATAAGTCTATTTAAGTCAATATGGAATCTGCATAGTGGTGAGCTGTGGGGGCTACCAGGTAGGATTGTTGTTGACATTATAGCCATAGTATTGATAATCCTGTCTTTGACGGGTATTATCTTGTTTATCTTGCCATTTTCTATTCGTCACAGTCATAAGACAATCCTTCCAGCGAAGATTCTAAAATGGAATTTCAAATGGCATAATCTAATCGGCTATTTCACTATTGTCCTTACGATACTTGTAGTGTTTACAGGAATGTGTTTACGCCCACCATTGATGATACCTTTTGTCATGACAAAGACATCACCGCTTCCCGGATCGAGTCTTGATACTGATAACTATTGGCATGATAAACTCCGTGCTATACGCTGGGATGAAGATAATCAAGATTGGATGATTTCAACATCAAAAGGATTCGTGCAATTAAAGGATTTTTCATCAAATCCAGTCATTATCCCTTCGGATAAAAGCCCGGCAGTAAGTCCGATGGGAGTCAACGTATTTTATAGAGAAGCCCCGGGAGTATGGATCGTCGGGTCTTTTAGCGGAATCTATCGTTGGAAACCCAATGAGGGGAAATGCTATACTTTTCATGATAACACTATTGTTGACCCCAATAGACGAAATTCATTTGGATTGGCAAACGACATAGTGTGTGGCTATAGTACTGATACATATAAGCCTATCCTATTTGATTATGCCAAAGGTACAGAAGAACTGCATCCTATGGGCAGTGACATGAGAGACCAACCAATGTCTTTATGGAATTTTGCCTTGGAACTTCATGTCGGAAGATGTTATTCATCATTCCTTGGTCCGATATCAAATCTGTTCGTCTTTATGTCTGGCTTGATAATATTGTCTGTTCTGGCATCAGGCTATATCATAAGTCGTAAAATCAAAAAATCACCTAATATAAACCAATAAATTATTATATAACATGAACCAAATTAAGTTTCTTTTTGCCACAATCATGGCTGTTGTCTTCTTGACAACATTCTCGTCGTGCAACGACGAAAAAGACGAGCCTGCGGTTCCCGCAGCAAAAACAATTCAGGGTACATACGCCGGTAATCTGGAATGTACGGTGATGGGCAGTGCCTCGATATTCGAGGGCAAGACGTTCATTGTCAACGCCACGGATGAATCAACTGTTTCTGTTGTGCTCCCTGCTTTTGGCGAAGCGCCAATGGCATTGCCGTCAATCACTCTCACCGGAGTAAAAGTAACAGAAGCAAATGGCGTGGTCACTCTGGCTACTACAGAAGTAACCGGTCAGACCGATGCAGGAAAATCCTACACGTGTACCTTCTCCGGCACAGTTCAGGACAAGACCCTGAATCTGAAGTTCAATCTTCAATATGGCGCAATGCCTATGCCGATGATTTGTTCTTCAACAGCTCTGAAACAGTAACTCACTCCGGCAATGGAAAGAATTAAAATTTTCCTTGCCATCTACGGACTAACGCTCCCTTTCATCGGACTCGCCGATACCTTTAACGGCCGGGTGGTCGATGAAACGGGGAGTCCGTTGATAGGCGCAACGGTCAAGGCATCCAATGATAGGATTACGACGACTAACACCGATGGTGATTTCTGTATTAGTGTAGAAAGCTCCACTGCAAAGCTTCAAATATCATATATCGGATTCCTTACAGAGACGTTTATATTAAAAAGCAATACCGGCAAACATGAGTTACGGATGACTCCGGATATAGGTGCCTTAGAGGAAGTGGTAGTCACTGCAACCCGTACACCTAAGGCTCTGAAAGATGTTCCTGTTGTCACAAGATTGATAACTGCGGATGACATACGCAAGACTGACGCAACAAATATACAGGACTTGCTTACAGAAGAGCTTCCGGGGCTTGAATTTACATACGCAATGAGTCAGGAGACATCATTAAATATGAGTGGCTTTGGTGGAAAATCCGTTCTGTTTCTCGTTGACGGAGAACGGCTTGCCGGAGAGACAATGGACAACATTGATTTCAACCGACTCAATCTTGACAATGTCGGTCAGGTTGAAGTTGTGAAAGGTGCTTCATCTGCGTTATATGGAGCCAATGCCGTAGGTGGCGTTGTCAACCTTATCACCCGTGAGAATAAAGAACCATGGCGTATCAATCTCAATTCAAGATATAAAAGTCTCGGAAATGAATGGAGATCAGGCGCAGACCTTAACTTTCATTCCGGGAAATGGACATCAAACACAAACTTTCAGTACAATACTTCTGAAACTGTCAAGCTTACTGATGCATTTGATGCCGAATCGAATCTGCAAAACTTATATGGTGGACGAACATTCAACATCAAGGAACGACTGTCTTTCCAGCCATCGAATGCACTACGCCTGACAGCAAGAGGTGGATATTTCAATAGGACGAGCACTCGAATAAATTATGACGACCACTATATTGACTATACTGCGGGGCTCCGTGGAGTATGGAATATAGGAGTCGGAAAGACACTTGAATTATCATACAGCTACGACCAGTACGATAAGCAACGATATGTAAACGACCGACGCACCCACGACCATGACTATAGTAATCGTCAGCATATCGCTCACGCTTTATATACTCAGTTCTTTGGGAATAACGTATTAACGGCTGGAGCCGACTACATGAATGATTATCTTCTGACTTATCAGTTCGTAAGTGGAGAAACTCATTCACAGTCTTCAGTTGATGCTTTTGTTCAGTTTGACTATAACCCATTGTCTTGGCTGAATATTGTAGCAAGTGTACGTGAGGATTATTTTTCGGAATCAAAAAACAATTCGGTCACAGCCCGACTTGCCACTATGTTCAAATTCAACCGTTTTTCAGTGAGGGCTAACTATGCCGGAGGTTTCAGAGCTCCAACCCTCAAAGAAATGTATATGAATTTCGATATGGCAGGAATACAGATGATTTATGGCAATCCTAACCTTAAACCGGAGAAAAGCCACAACTTCAATCTTGCGCTTGAGCATAATGGTCAGATCCGTAACAGTATTTTTGCCGGTTCCTATAGCATGAATGCAATGGGCTATTTCAACTGGTATGACAGCCGAATCACCACCACTGACTATCCTGGGGATTCGACCAATGAACCGGGAGCCATCTATTGTAACGAGGATGGAGTAAAAGTAGCAGGCATAGATATTTCAGCACGTTACAGACTACAAATGGGATTGGGAATGACGTTGAATTACAATTACCTGCATACAATGGGAAGAACCGTTGACTCTCAGTTTTCCAATCCCCGTCCACACTCCATGACTTGGAGGCTGGATTATGAAAGACGCTTATGCAGTGCATATAAATTTTATGCCGGTATATCCGGAAGGTATCTTGCCAAGCCGGAATCAAAGTACGACACAGACAATGCTTATTCTGTTTGGAAATTCACGCTCCAACAGGAGGTATGGCGCGGGATAAATGTCAATTTTATAATTGACAATCTGTTGAACTATCGACCTAAAGTATATTACTGGAACTCACTTCCTACGCTTGGACGGACTTGGTCGATAGGAGTATCATTAGATATTGACACAATGTTTAGATGAAAATGACAAGAAAAAAAATAATTCTTGCATCAGTAGCAGTGGTGATTTTAATTACCGTTGCTATTGTTGCGTGGAGAAGCATGGCATCATCCACAAAAATAGCGTTCGTAAACTATCAGCCAATCACTCTCGGAGAAATCGGTAAAGCCAATGACAACTCTTTCATTAAGATAGAAAATCTTGATGTCGAAGATTTAGAAAATGCCTCTAAATTCGATATGGTATTTGTCAATGGAATGGGATTGAGAATCACCGAGGAGCAGCGTGAGTCATTGTCAAAGGCAGCGGAGTCCGGCACACCCGTAATAACGACAGCTGCCACAAATCCCGACAATTATATCGTATCAACCGATTCCGTTGACACGGAATTTCTGAAACAGTACCTTCAAGGCGGTGGTCGTACGAATTATAGAAGTATGCTCAACTATGTAAGAAAATATATAGATGGCAAAAAACTGTTTATTGGCGAAATCAGCGACCCCAAACAGGCACCAAGCGGAATGTTTTATCACCAAGACCCCAAGGATCCTGACAATGAAATGTTATATTTCGATTCATTGTCTGAATATAGGAACTTTCTAAATGAAAACAATTTGCTTAAATCCAACTCTCCTGAAATTATTCTGACCGGACAGATGGGGGTCCCCGATGAATTGATAGCCGAATTGGAATCAACAGGCAACATCGTTTACCCCATTTCAAATATCCAGCAGGCAATCAACAACGGAATAACAGACAGTATTTCCCCATCGGCAATGATAAACATGGCTCACGGAAGGATGGGCGATGTCGTCGTGGAGTATCTGAAAGAAAAGAATATACCTCTGTTTTCGCCATTGAATGTCAATCGCGATTATAATGAATGGATGGATGACAAGATGGGTATGAACGGTGGTTTCATGTCCCAGAGTATCGTGACTCCTGAGATTGATGGTGCTATAAGACCTTACGCCCTATTTGCTCAGTATGAAGGTACCGACGGAGTGCCGGTGATAAAAGCTATTCCTGAACGACTGACTGAATTCGTTGAGACTGTCAATAATTATGTGAGTCTAAGGCATAAGTACAATAGAGAGAAGAAAGTTGTAATTTTCTACTTCAAAGGTCCTGGACAAAATTCTCTTGTCGCCGAAGGATTGGAGGTCGCACCCTCTTTATACAATATGCTCAACCGGCTCAAACTGGAAGGATACAAAGTGGATAACCTTCCTTCATCACTCGCAGTGTTTGAAAAATTGATTAATGACCGTGGTCGGGTATTCGGAAATTACGCGACAGGGGCAATGTCTGATTTTGTCAAAAAAGCCAATCCTGAGATTATAACCCGCTCCGATTATGAAAAATGGGCTGTAAATGACCTCGGTCAAGAAATGTCGGAAGAGATAACAGCTGTTGACGGTGAGTTTCCCGGTCATGGTCTTAAGACAGACAACGGAGATCTTGCACTTGCCAGACTTCAATTCGGCAATATTGTCCTTATTCCTCAGACGGCAGCCGGACTTGGAGATGATGATTTCAAAATTGTCCATGGTACGGATATGGCACCCCCTCATGCTTACGTTGCCTCTTATTTATGGGCTCGTAACGGCTTTAATGCTGATGCCATCATCCATTTTGGAGCACACGGTTCGCTGGAGTTTACACCGAGAAAGCAGGTGGCACTCGGCAGCCGTGACTGGTCAGACAGGCTGGTCGGCACAATACCTCATTTTTATATCTATTCCACAAGTAATGTAGGTGAAGCGATGATGGCAAAACGCCGCAGCTATGCCGGAATCATAAATTATCTCACCCCACCATTTCTGGAAAGCAATGTGCGTGGTATTTACAAAAACCTGACTGATGCAATAGCATCCTATAATAAAGAAGTCGAATCAGATAATCCTGACAGCAGTCGTCTTGATGCGGCCTCACGACTCGTGAAGAAGTATGTTGTAGAGCTTGGAATACATAGAGAACTCCGATTGGACAGTCTTATTTCAAAACCCTACTCTGCAAGTGAAATTTCCAGAATAGAGAGTTTTGCAGAGGAACTTGCCAATGAGAAAATCACAGGCGCATTATATGTTATGGGAATACCATACGAAAAGGATAAACTGAAATCGACTGTACTGGCGATGACTGTTGACCCGATAGCGTACAGCCTTCTTACTCTTGACAAACAACGTGGCAAGATAAAGGACAATAAGTCTGAAGGATTGGCATTCACCGGTCGATATTTGACACCAGCGCGCACACTTGTAGCAAATATTCTTGCGGAGAACCGCTTAGCTACCGATGCCGAGATTTGTAAAATTGCCGGTATTTCTATGACTGATTTGCAGAGTGCCAGAGCTGTTACCGAAGACATTAATGGTTCAAAAGACTTATTCTCGAAGATGATGGTAATGGGGTCGTCCATGCCAATAGCCGCTCCTACGGCTAAATTATCCGAAAGGAAAGAAAGTTCTTCTGCCAAAATGAAAAAAATGATGAATGCCACCGGTATGTCACCGGAGAAAGCTCTTGAAATGGCAAAGAAAATGGGTGCGGATTCTGCTGCAATTGAAAAAATGAGATCCGCAATACAAAGAAAATCATTAAAGCCCCAAAAAGGAGGTGCGAATGCCTCGAATGCCATGGGTATGTCATCTTCGAAATATACTAAAGAAGAGATAGAAAAAGCGTCGGCAATAATGGAGATTGAACGTGCCATTAAAAATGTCAGTCTTTATGCTGCGGCATTGGCTGATAGCCCTGAATATGAATTTGTTTCAGTCATCAACGCTTTGAATGGCGGTTTTATCGCTCCGACCTCTGGCGGCGACCCGGTCCTCAATCCTCTGGTATTGCCGACCGGAAGAAATATGTTTGCTATAAATGCAGAAGAAACGCCTTCGGCTGTAGCATGGGAAAAGGGAAAAACTCTGGCAGATAATACTCTCAAAATGTATCGTGAGGCCCACAACGATTCACTGCCCCGAAAGGTCAGTTATACGTTATGGAGCAGTGAGTTCATTGAGACCGAGGGCGCTACAATAGCCCAGATTTTATATATGCTTGGTGTGGAGCCGCTTAGAGATCCTTTTGGACGTGTGACTGATTTGCGGTTGATCCCATCTGAAGAACTTGGACGTCCGAGAATTGATGTTGTAGTCCAGACCTCCGGACAATTACGGGATCTGGCAGCTTCCAGACTATTCTTGATTACAAGAGCCGTAGAAATGGCATCTCAGGCAAAAGATGATAAATATCCTAACTATGTTTCAGAAGGTGTCGTTGAATCTGAAAAGCATCTTGTAAATAAGGGAGTATCACCCAAAGAGGCTCGTGAGATGTCAACTGCAAGAGTGTTTGGCGGTGTAGATGGCAACTACGGAAGCGGAATACAGGAGATGGTTGAGGCTGGAGACAGATGGGATGACGAAAGTCAGATAGCCGAGACATATATCCATAATATGGGTGCGTCTTATGGCTCGGAGAAAGATTGGGAAAGAATGCGTGATTTCGCGTTTGAGGCAGCTTTGACACGCACTGATGTAGTAGTCCAGCCTCGACAGAGTAATACATGGGGAGCTCTGAGTCTCGACCATGTGTATGAGTTCATGGGTGGTATGAATCTCGCTGTACGTAACGTAACAGGTAAAGACCCGGATGCTTACCTTGCCGATTACCGAAATCGCAGTCATGCAAAAATGCAGGAAGTAAAAGAAGCTATCGGCGTAGAAAGCAGGACAACCATCCTCAATCCGACATACATCAAGGAAAAAATGAACGGCGGTGCCGGGGATGCCTCAGGAATTGCTGATGTCGTAAGGAACACATACGGCTGGAATGTGATGAAACCTGATGTCATTGACAACGAATTATGGAACGACATTTATGATACCTACATAAAGGACAGCCATAACCTCGGCACAAAAGATTTCTTCAAAAACACCAATCCGGCTGCCATAGAAGAAATCACGGCGGTAATGCTCGAAACAGCAAGGAAAGGTATGTGGAAAGCAACCGACGAGCAACTTGCCACGTTGGCTGAACTGCATACAGAAATCGTAAACGAGTATCAACCTTCGTGTTCCGGATTTGTATGCAACAATTCCAAACTTCGTGATTATATCGCGTCAAATGTTGACAAGGCTACTGCCGATGCATATAACAATTCCATCAGTAATATTCGTGCGGAAAATGCCGATGGCGATGATGGAGTAGTCATGAAGAAAGACGAACTGAACAACATTGATAAGGTCACAAGTCGCATTAATAGCGGTGTTGTGCTTGGAATAGTCGCGATATGCGCTCTTATAGTGTTCCTTGTCATAAGACGTCGCAGAAATTTGAATAAATAATGGAGACGGTTGTTATTCTCATCATGTTTATGGTCAGTTTGAGCTTCGTGCTCAAACTGACCTTCATGCGCCCATGGCAAATGTTAGCTGAAGCCATAATTCTGGCATTTGCTACCATATCAACTACAGATATTGCAATCAGCCAGTCGAAAATACAGATTTCAGAATGGCTACAGACTCCGGACCTGATGCTTGACCTGGCGGTAATCCTCACATTGGACGTGGCATTGCAGATAGCATTTTGCCTCTTTATGATTAATAATCCAATAAAAGTCAAAGACAGAATTGTAAAGAATCTGCTTTTGTTTATTCCCGGATTGCTTATATTCCCCGTTTCATTTTATATGCTCGTGCAGATTATATTCTCTAATGCGGGAATGGATTTTAACAATCTAAGCTACTGTCTGGGAATAGCGATAATAGTTTTGATTCCATTACTTGTATATGGTGTGAAATACTTACTTCCTGAAAACTCCGAACGGCTCGAACTGATTTTCTACATTAATTGTATCATTGGGCTTCTTGGAATTATAGCTACCGTAAATGGTCGGACAGCAACAACTGGTGTCAACGAAGTCAATGTTAACTCCTTACTGGCAATTATTGGAATCGCTGTAATCGGCAGTATTCTTGGGTATCTTCTTTTTCGCAAAAATCAAAATAAACACAATAATCAATCATGAATGTAATTTCAAATATCCTTTACTGGATTTCGACAGGACTGCTTGTACCTGTCATCGTATTGCTGATCTATTTCTTTATACGGTCAATAATCCTCATCGGCGGATTCTTCGGACAGTATATGACGGAAAAGAAGACCGCAACAATATTGGACAAAAAGGTTAAGGATCTCAATCCTTCAAACATCAATGACTTTCTTGCGTCTTTTTCAGACAGGAAAGGGATCTTGGTCATCGACTATCTGAATGAAATCTATAAATCAGCTGATAGCCCTGCGAGATTGGATATGCTCGTATCAGAATACGAGCTTGCCGCAGAGAAAAACATCGCGACATCTAAGATTCTTACTAAAATGGGCCCGATACTTGGTCTTATGGGGACACTGATTCCGATGGGACCGGCTCTCGTAGGTCTCGCTACAGGAGATATAGCTTCTATGGCATACAATATGCAAGTAGCTTTTGCTACAACTGTGGTGGGGCTTGTGGTAAGTGCTATAGGATTTGTAACACAGCAGGCTAAGGAACGCTGGGCGTTGCATAATCTCATGATTCTTGACTTCATTGTTCAAACACTCAAAGAGAAAAAATAATGGCACGAAGACGTTCTATACTCCGGCGCGGAGAGGATTCTGATCCTATGAGCGTCGTGAGCAATCTTTTTGATGTGGCAATGGTGTTTGCCGTAGCTCTGATGGTTGCTCTTGTAAGTCGCTACAATATGACGGAGATGTTTTCACAAGAGGACTTCACAATGGTCAAGAATCCCGGCAAAGAAAATATGGAAATCATAACAAAAGAGGGCGAAAAAATCAATCGCTACACTCCATCGGAAGAGCAGAACTCTTCCGGCAACAAAGGTAAAAGAGTAGGAACCGCCTACGAACTTGAAAACGGAGACATCATTTATGTACCCGAATAAATAGTTATAGCTGAGCGTTCGTATTACGAAGACACTTCACAGCGATGTAAGGTATTTCGTCGTAGCACCGGAATGTCTCCTATGGAATATCGTTTGAAAAACCGATAAATATTGCTTTAAAACGAAAGACAGCCGACAGCATAACATAAATTATGACTGCCGGCTGATCTTTTAGAGTTTGGGCCCGGCTGCACGGTTATCGGCTTGCCGCTTTGTCCCGACAAAGAATCCTCCGGGTGGAGTGGCTCCGCACCCTCCGATTACTATGCGGGAACTTAACGGCTCACGCTGGTACGGATTGGTAGGCTCCGCCACCATTGACTTTTTGGAATCGGTGGACTGGGCCGGTGGCTCGACGGTGTTGACCTGCTTGTTAACCTCGCCGTCCTGTTCCTCTTTCTTGGGAGCGAGGGTGGCGGTGATTTTGCGGTCGAGGGCGGCGAGGTCGGATTTGAGTTGCTTCAACTCGTCCTCCTTACCCCACGGTTTGGAGACGATGGCTTCGAGCTGGGGAACGTCGGCTTTGAGTCTGGCGGTTCGTTCCTCAAACTGGGCGATGATGCCGGGTATCTTTTCCAGTGCGTTGACGAAGTTCATGCAGGCGGCATGGGTGTCGCTCATGGCGATGAAGCCGTTGTTGTACTTGTATTTCAAGTTGCCTTCAACTACAAAACGGTTCTGCACACTCTCGTGACCGTCAACCACCGTCGGCTCGGATATGATGGAAATCGGGAATCCGTAAATCTCACCGATACGCTGGTAACGACGGTTGGTGTTGGTGTTAATCGCCAGACCTTGCAGGTGGATACCCATATTCTTTTCATCGGTAAGCCGGCAGGAGTCGATGGTGAGGTTGTTTATCGGGTTGCCGTCCTTGTCACGCTGTACCACAGCCTCGTAACGGGCATAATCGGCTTTCATCTGCGCAACCGTCGCCTCGTTGTTGGCTATGTCGTGGGTAATCATCTGCAACTTTGACCCGGAATCAGCGCGTCCCTTGCCGAATGATTTGCGCTCACTCTCCAGCGAGGCTATCTGCAAGTGGTATTTTGCAGAGTATGTCGCGAAAGGGAAATTGCCTTGACAACGCAGTTATGGAGAATTTCTTCGGGCATCTATAATCGCCAAAACGAAACGTGCAACTTTCTAAAACGAAACGAGCAAATCTTCTCTTTTTTCGCTTCCTTTTTTCTCTGACTCATTCGACCGCTTAAACACCAATTAAACGCTGATTAAAAGCCTTTGAAATTGGCTTAAAATCAGCGTTATTTTCATGCCTTTTATTTGGTCAAGTCAGCAGATTTTTGTAACTTTGAAGTAGTTAAATTGATCTCGTTTGCACTTGCTTTCACACGTTCAGATCAAACCTTACAGTTTCATTTCCGGCCAGAAGTTCGCGCGTTCTTTCTATGTTGTTGGCATAAATGTGAACATTTCCCAGATTCAGCGTTATAGACTTTAACGGCGCTTCGATTTGTCGCGCTATCAAATATAAATGGTAAATGTCAGCTGGCAAACCTAAGTTTGCGTCACTGCTTCTCTGATAGGCTGACAAAACGAGTTCTCCATCATCGAGCTGGAATTGAATGAGGCTTAAGCAAGGAGCTTGGTTGGTTTCCGCTCCTGTTGCTCCTAGGAACAGCACATAGTTTTTGCTGCTCCGTTTTTCCCGGTTGATTTGCTCAATCAAAGCCGGCAGTTTCTCAAAATAGGTCGGATAACTGTTAATGAGGATTTGCCCGCAATAATCCCACCAGTTTATCCCGGCTTCTCTGTACTTGGTCAGGTCTCTTTCTCCAGCCATAAACAGGGTTAATTCATTGCGCAGCTTCTTGCGCGCGATGTTGTGTCCCTCGAAAATCTCCAGCAGGTCACAAGGCGTTAAATGCAGCTGCTCATTGAGCAAATACATTATGTCACCTTTTTTATTGCTCTGTCGTTTGCCGTGCTGCAATATCTTGCCGAGCATGGCGTAATACTTGTTTGGTGTCATTCAATGCGAATATAGTCCATTTCTGTGAGTTCTGTGGCATATCTTCGGCCGTTCGTAGTGAAACGCTTTTGCAGTCGCCCCCAGACGCTTCACTATGTCATAAATATTGCGCTCGCTGACGTTGTAACGCTCGGCCAAGATTGCGACAATATAACTGACCTTTTCGCCTCGTTTCCGCGCATTCTGGTAGTCCTCAAACAGTCTTACATATTTGTGATCGCTCGGCTTTGCTCCGGCGTCCTCCAGCTTTTCAATTACTCCACCGCATAATTTTAATGCTTCGTACACTGTCATTCAGCATTTTTTCGTAATTTTGCAACTCCTACCACATATCAGCAGAAGCACCGAAGCACGAGTCAAAGGCTTTTAGCCCCCGGCTTATGTGCTTCGGTGCATTGTGTTTGTATGTGGTAGGATACTGCAAACTAAGCCGGGGGCTTTTTCTATGCCTCCGCTTTGTAGGCGAGTCAGAGTCGCGTTATCATCATATCGTTAAATTTAGCTTGATAGTTCAGCGTGTTTGTGCGCTGGCGTATTTCCGCGCCCCACATTGGTGCCGCTTCCCGGTACTCATCAGCGAGCCACTGGCAGAGCTCGACAATCTGCGACTTGTCGCTTGTGAAATAAACGTATTTCGTACCTTTAAGCAGCCGCAACACGTTCAGATAGTCGGTCAGCTTCCAATAATTCTCATACATTCCGCACTCTGTCGTAAGATACGGCGGGTCCATGAGGAACAACACACGTGGATTGTCACGGTGCAGGTCAAACAGATCCTGGTAATCAAGATGCACGACTTCCAGTCCGTCCAGATAGCCGTCGGTGCGGTAGTCACCGCTGTGGACGCGGTTATACATCGTGTGTCTGCGCAGTTCGTCCAGGCTCTTGGCCCACTTGCCGGAGAAAAGCACGGAGCGACCTATTGTAAGAATATCGGCATAGCCATTTTGTTTCTCATAGTCGTGCACTATATCCAGGACGTCGGCGCACTGCCGGTCTGAGAGGCGCTTGTTGGGTTCAACACCAGTTAAACACTCTTTAATTGCCCTTAAAATTCCATTGGTCTGCTCCACGGCCGCCAGTCTGTCGACATAGCGGTCGAAGTCGTTGTACACCACCCGGCACCCCGGGAGCACCCTTTTTGCCGTGTGCGACAGCAGCCCGGAACCGCCGAACAGGTCCACAAACACCTTCGCATCCTTAACCTCGCCAAGAACCTTGATATATTCTTTGGCGAACATGCGCTTCTGGCCGACAAACGGCAGGGGCG
>OFGE01002153.1_pt1 | contig 15100 bp, 22 predicted proteins | sample 1521681 | NCBI WGS metagenome assembly OFGE01 (sample SAMEA3504093, study PRJEB24116) | mouse gut metagenome | biome: mouse gut; feature: mouse-associated habitat; material: faeces | place: Denmark | collected 2011 | reverse complement strand
CCGCCAGCACCGCCAGACAAAACCCTCCGCACCTTCTCATTCCGCTCACTTTGCCTCCTTTCCCGCTCTGCATTGCCGCACCGTCTTTTTCAGAAGCTCCATAGCCAGGGGCTTGGGCACATGGGCGTCCATCCCGGCCTCCAGCGCGGCCTTCTTCTCATCCCGCTGCGCTTTCCGCACGGCCTGGGCCTTGGAGCACATCCGGTCGCAGGGAGCGTATTCGTTTTGCGCCCGTGGGCACTCCAGACAGCACGTCCGCCCGCCGCACATCTCGTAGGGATGCTCCAGGTCGTGCCGGAGGAAGCTGTCTCCCCGTTTGCAGGTTTTTCCGTCCGGGCACTGCATCTCTGGCTCCCACCGCCACCCATCGCCGCACTTTTTCAGGAGCATATCCGCCACATTACCGGGGATGTCCGTGGAGATCAGCGCCAAGCGCTGCTGCAAATCCTCCGGCAACCGTGCCAAGGCATACGCCGTCTGTTCCGGGAGCTTGTCCGTCTCGAACAGCAGAAGGAACTCCGGGGCTTTCAGCTTCTCCCGAATGACCTTCAGCCGGGCCAGTTTCGGCGCGGACACCTTACACGCCGCCGCCACCTGGTCCCGCATCCGGCCCGGGAACTCGTAACCCTCCTCCCGGAGCTGGTAGAGCAGGAGCTCCATTCGCTCCGCCTGCTTGGCGATCTCCGCGTTGGTCAGCACCCGGGCGGTGCTGTTGGCCAAAATGAGTTGGAGCTCCGCCATGGCCGGGCTCTCGTACCGCCGGACGGTGCAAGGCACCTGCCGCAGGTCCTCCCGGGGGTTCTCCGGGTCCTCCGCCAGCAGGCGCAGGGCGGCACAGCGCCGGTGGCCGCTGAGGAGCAGGTATTTCCCCGGCTGGTCCGGGTGGGGCGTGACCAGGGGGTACTGCTGGAGGCCGTCCATAGCGATGGAGTCCGCCAAGGGTTTCAGCTCCGCCGGGTCCACCCGGTAGAAATTGGCCTTGTTGTCCAGAATGTCCTCCAGGGGGATCAGCTGGACGCTGGGCGCGGCGGCAGTTGTGTCCAGATTGGACACGGTTTCCATCAGGCTGGACAGGTCGAATTTCCTACCCATTTCCCCGTCCCCTCTCCAGGTACTCCGCCGCTAAGCGCTGGTAGCCCTTCGTCGCGCCGCTGGTGGGGCTGAAGATATGCAGAGGCTTCCGTTCATGGGTGCTCTTGTCCACCACGTAGGTATGAGGGATGACCGTGGTGAAAACCGGCACATTCCCGCTGCGGAGGATCGCCTCCGGCTGTGTCACCACGTCCACATTGTGCCACATGGTGATGAGTACTCCCGCTAACGTCAGCCCCGGATTCACCTTCCGCATGGAGGCGATCTGCCGCAGGAGCTCCGCCATGCCGTCCACAGAAAAGGCGTCCAGCTTGATCGGCACGATCACCTCATCCGCTGCCGCCAGGGACGCGCGGGCCGCCAGGCTGAACGCCGGGGGCATGTCGATGATGGCAAAATCGTAGGTATCGTCCTCCGCGACGGCCAGCAGGAACTCCCGCAGACGCCACAGGCACTGGGCGTACTCAGGCTTAGGCGCGGCGTCCAGCTCCGCAAGAGACATACTAGCTGGGAGGATGTCCAGATTTTCGTACGCCGTCCGCTGGACGCTCTCCGGCCAACACGGCTCCGCCTCCCCCAGCAGCACCTCCCGGAGGGTGGTCCCGTCCTGGTCCGCGCCGAAAAAGGTGCTGGTGTTGCCCTGATGGTCCGCGTCGATGAGCAGGACCCGCTTCCCGTGCTGGGCGGCCAGGACCGCCGCCAGGTTGATGGCGGTGACGGTCTTCCCGACGCCGCCCTTCAGGTTCATGATGCAGATGGTCTTCAAAATCAGTTCTCCTCCTTCCCGTCAAAGGGCGTCCTCCCGCCCTCCGGCAGGGCGTGGAAAATGTTCTGCTGAGGGTCCGGCTCCCGCTTGGAGGGCGGTATGTAGGGCCCGTTAGTCCAAGAAAATTTCTGTTTGTCCCCGTCAAAGTCCAGCATCAGGTGCCGCCCCGATTCCCCGTCCTTGTTTTTCACCACGTCCAGCACCCGCTGAGACAGCGGCGCGTCCGGGACCGCCTTGTACAGGAGCAGGACCACGTCCGCGTCCTGCTCGATCTGCCCGGACTGCCGGAGCGAGGCCATTGTGGGCGGCAGGATGCTCCCGTCCTTTCGCCGCTCCATGCGGCTGAGCTGGCTGAGGGCGATAATGACCTTCCCTGTGGAGCGTCCCAGCTGTTGGAGGCCGCTGGAGACCTGGCTGACCCGCTCGAAGTCGTTCAGGGGCCGTCCGCCCCGGGCCGCAGGGATCTTTTGCAGATAGTCCACCAGGATCACATCGTAGTGATGGGCCATGGCGTAGGACCCGATGGCGGAGACGGTCATGCCGCTGGCCTCGATGAGCTCCAGGCCCGGGGCCGTCAGGCGGGAGCGGAGCTCGTAGACCCGCTGGAAATCGGCCTCCTCCAGTTTTCCGGTCATGATCTGCCGAAAGCTCAACTGCGCCTGACAGGCCACGGTCCGGTCGTGGAGCTTGTCCGCCGCAGTCTCGTAGGAGAAAAAGCCCACCCGCCGTGTTTTGGCCCCGGCAAAGGCGATCTGGAGCGCAAATGCTGTCTTCCCCGCGGAGGGATACCCACCGATGACCACCATGTCCCCACCGGCGACATGGACCTCCTCGTCCAGGCCGCCAAAGCGCCATTTGAAGTACTCCGGGGGCTTTTTCGGGTCGTGGCGGATGAAGAACTCCCGGAACCCCTGCTCCATGGTGAGCCGCCGCACCCCGGGACGCTCGCACAGGAGCAGGTTCCCCCGGTCGATGAGGGCCCGGCAGGCCTCCTCGTCCGCCGCCCGGTTCAGTTCCTCTCCCAACTGCCGCAGGCGGTACAGGCGGCTGGTCCGCTTGAGGGTCTGGGCGTAGGCGTCCGCATTGGCGGAGGTGAAGGTCCAGTCAATGTACTCAGCGATCCGGGGCCGGTAGGCGTCCCCCAGGTCCGCCGCGACCAGCAGCGGGTCCACCGCTTCGCCCCGGTTGTAGCGGTCCCGGATGACTTGGAAGACCCGCTTCCCCTCCGGCGACAGGAAGTCTTCCTCTGTCAGCGCCAGCATCATGGGGCCCACCGCCTTTTCGTCGATCAGCATCGAGCCCAGCACCCCGGCCTCCGCGCTGAGGGCCTCACTGCTCAGGGCCAGCTGGTTGTTGTTTTCGTTCATATCCATGTTCCTCCTTCTGGAAGCACGGCGGCGTTTTCCCCGGGCTTGCCCTGCTGGGACTGCCCGTCCTCCTTCAGCGGGTAGACGCTCTCCCAGCCGTGGAGGATCGAGGTCTCCAGCAGGGCCAGCTTCAGTCCCCGGTCGCCGCCGGACAGTCTGTCAAGTTTGTTCAGCAGTATTTTCGCCGCCCGCTGGGTGTGGAGCGGCTTTTTGATGTTTACCCGGCTCTCCTGGAAGTCCGCCAGGAGCTGCCGGAGCTCCCCGTCCTCCCCCGCGTACCCGTCGAAGACCGCCGCCACGCCCTCCGGCGTGTTGGGCTTTCCCGGCGGAGACGGTTTAGGGGGTAGGGGGTTCTCCATGTTAGTTTCTACATGGTTATTACATGTACTATATATACATTTGCCGTTTTGGGCACTCTCACCTGCCCGTTCTGACAATTGCATTTGACGGTCTTGACAAATGCAATTATCGTTTTCGGTCATGCCGTAGAGCGTCAGGAGCTCATCACCGGGGGTATACCAGGCCGTGCGGTCCCGGTGGTCGTTGTTGAAGCTCCCGGCGAGGATTGCGCCCTGCTCCTTGCAGCTGTCGATGATCCGCCGGATCTGACGCACGCTCCACCAGGGGAAGAGTTCCTGAAACGCCTTCACGGAGTTGAAGGTCCACCAGCGCCCATCCTGGTAGTTCCGCTGGTTCGCCCGGTTTTCCTTGTACCAGTACATGAGGGAATCCAGGAAGAGCGCCCCCTCCAGCCCGTAGCGCAGGGCCACATGGGCGTAGCCGGTGATCCTGTCAAGAGGCTTCATACACTGCCCCCCTCCCTCTGCCCGGCGGCCCCCTGCGTTTGGGGCCGAATCGTTCTCTTCTGCATGGCCGCGTTCCTCCTTGTTCAGATGGGCGCAAGGGCCCTTACATAGGGCAGGAGATGGGGAAAAGTTGCGTATGCGTGTGCAACGCTCTTCCATTTTTCATACAGGGATTTGGGACCTGCCTCTGATTTTTGTCAAAAAGTGCGCAAAATCCGGGATTTTTTATAGAAGTTGCCCTATTGAAATTCCGTGGGGCTTTTGGTACACTTTTGTTGTCATTTGGTGTGTACCATTTGCCACCCGCCCCTTGTGGATGTTCCCGCATCCGCAGGGGGCGTTTTTTGCGCGCTTCGTCACGTGCGCTCACTCCTTCCTCTGGTTTGCATAAATTGTGTCCAACTTGGACACATCGTGTTCTTTCAGCTCTCCCTCCCCTTTGCGAACCTGATCTCGTAATAGGCCTTGTTCGCCCGGGCCGCGAGGTCCATCAGGGCCTCGAACACCGGCAGCTCCACCTGGTCGATTTGTCCATCCGCCACCATCCGCAGCAGCGCACGGTCCACCCGGCTGTCCACCAGCTCCAGGATGCAGCTGACGTACTCCGCCGCGGCCTCCGCCAAGGGCCGGTCCACCTCGAAATCCGGCAGGAGGTCGTTGAGTGCTGTGCTCTGCTCCCGCAGGTACACCCCCGGAAGCCACGGCGCATCCAGGACCTCGCCCAGGATGCCCAGGGCCTCCAGCGACGCCATCCGCGCCCCGGATTCCCACGCCCGGACGCTGTCCGCAGAGTACCCGGACCGCTCCGCCAGGGCTTCCTGGGTCAGACCGCTGCTCAGCCGCGCCCTTTGCAGGGCGTTCCGTTTGTTTTTGTCCATGGACCCGCCTCCTTTTTGAGGGTATCATGGTGGTGGGCTACCTGCGCCTGGTCAGGTACAGGCCGCCGTCCTCCGTCAGGTAGGCATTGCACAAGCTGCCGTCCTGCAAGAAGACCCAGCACTCATCGTCAATGGCTTTTATGGCCGTTACCTCCTCCGTGTCGAACCGGGCACGCAGCTGCTCGATGATCTGAACGACACGCTGCGCATTGGCAACCGCCTGGTCACAGGGGTCCTCGATGTACTCCTGGAGCTTGGGGGCAAAGGGTTCACTGCCGGTATTGCGGAGCGGCGCTTTGTGGGGTTTATCCTTGGGCATCGCACTGCACATGGCGGCGATGGCCTGCTCGCAGCAGCCGTCCTGCTGGTCTACATACGCCCGCTCCTCCGGCGTGAGCTCATTCCGCCACTCCTGGGTCTCCGGGGCGTTGGTCTCGTTGTTCAGGCACCAGTCGATCTGGGCCTTGCGTTCTTTATCCATGTCTGTCCTCCCTCCCTTGTCATCACGGCGTCACTCTGCGCCGCCGGTAGGTTTCAACTCCACTTTTCCTCTCCGACCGGGCCTGATGGGTCACCCGGGCCAAGTACTCAGTGAGTGCGTCCTCTGTGATCCAGACCTTTCCTCCGGGCTTGCGCTGGATATAGGCCAAGTGGCCCGCGCTGCGCTTCATATCCAGGGTGTTCACGGACACACCCAGACGCTCTGCCACCTCCCGGCGGGTCAATAAAACTCTCGCCATGCGGGTTCCTCCTTTCTTAGCTAGCCGTGTCCCGGCCAAAGAGCTGATCAATGGTGCAGTTGAGCAGATCGGCGAGCTTGGGCAGCTTAGCCGCCTGGGGGGTCTTTTTCCCGGACTCCCACTGACACACCATAACGCTAGTCACGCCTACGCCTTTGGCAAGCTCTGCCTGCGTATAACCTGCGGCTTCCCGCAGTTCCCGGATATGTAGATTTGCCATGGGCACACTCCTTTCACTTCTTGTATGCTGGTAGTTGATTTTTGCTTAAACATATGGTAGGATATAATAGCTTGTGGCTAACATATCCAATGGGCGGTGCCCCCTTTCTTTTGCTTTTGCGGATTGCTTGTGGTTAGCTTGTCCGTAGTTACATGATAAATCCGTAATCCTGTGTTGCCAAGGGATAAGTACAGGTTTCTGTATTTATGCCGAAATCAACAATTCATAATATAGGAGTGATATGTTATAGATGCGGAGAAATTTGTGCAAAACGTCAAGATGTTATGCGTAATGCTCGACTTGAAACCAACAAACGTTTGCAAAGATAGTGGTGTTGGGGGAAGTTTTATATCGGACATAAAGCGCGGTCAGACTCCGTCTGTAGCAAAAGTCCAGATGCTCGCGAACTATCTGGGCGTCACCACCAGCGAATTACTAGGCGAAGTTCCTATGGGCGGTATTCCGCAAGCAAGAGCGGCCCCCACTCTTCCAGACAGCGGCTTGTCCGATTTGGAGCAAGCCATGCTCCATTCCTTCCGGCAACTGAACGACGAAGGTCAAAAGCGGGGTATAGAGTACCTAGGCGACCTTTTGGCCTCCGGGCGTTATTCATCGGAAGGCGGAGGCGAAAGGCTGGCGTAATGCCTTAGGAGGTGACTAACACCTTTGGATAGGGAGTTTTTTGTGCAGAATATAAAAAAACTCTGTGCTGTGAAGGGAGTGAAACCTACAATTACATGCCGTGAAAGCGGTGCAGGCAAAGACTTAGTCAACAGAATTGAAAGCGGCGGGAGCGTCCCTTCTGTCGAGAAAGTTCAAATGCTTGCAAACTATCTGGGTGTCACCACCAGCGAGTTACTGGGGGAGGTACCAATCGGAACTTGTACAACCATTCCCGACACACCGCAGGTTTCGTTGCCCACTTTGGAGGTGGCCTCTGCTTATGACAAAACCACTCCGGAGTTACAGGCCGCCGTTCGCCGGGTGCTGGGCTTGACTTGATGGCTTCATGGATGTACACTGCGTTCATCCCCTTTCTTTTGCCTTTGCGGATTGCCTGGGGCTATCTTGCCTGTAGCTATATGATAAATCCGAAATTGCGTAGTGTCAAGCCTTTATTTTTGAAGTTGCTAATTTTATGCGAAGCTTCCAATTTTTTATAAGGAGTGATGCCTGCTGGATGCCGAGAGATTTGTGCAAAATGTCAAAATTCTATGTCTGCAACGCAAGGTAAAGCCCACTAATGCCTGCAAAGAAAGTGGCGTCGGAGGAAGTTTTATCAACGATATAGAGCGTGGGCGTCGTCCACTTGTCACTAAAGTTCAAATGCTCGCAGATTACCTTGGTGTCACGACCAGTGAGCTATTGGGAGAGGTGCCTATGGGGACTTACACCAAGGAAATTGTCGCTATGTCGCCATCAGACTTGACGCTGTCTGATGCAGAGCGAGCCCTGGTTTCTGCGTATCGCATTGCTACACCGGCTGATCGGGCTATCATAGACAATATCATCAATCGATACGCACCTGCGGACAAAGCAGAAAACCTCGCGTAGAGTTATACAATTTTCAGAAATAGAAAAAACTAAGAGAAAAAAATAAACGTGTCCAAGTTGGACACGCAAGGGAGGATATTCCAATGGCTTTGATTCAGTGCCCGGAATGTGGGAAGGAAGTTTCTGACAAGGTAAAAGCGTGCCCTCATTGTGGTTATCCGATGGAAGAAACTTCTCAGTAGTTAAATACTCCGCAACCTGTTGAGGTCACGGCGATCAACCTATCGTCCAAAGATCCCGGCAAGACAAAAAAGATTGTTATTGGCATTGTTGCTGCTATCTGTGTTGCTTTGATTGTTGTGATCGGTGTGTTTGTCAATAAGGCACACACAGAGAGGCAGGCCGCGCTGGATGCACTGAACGCCCGGAATGCGTACATCGACAACTTGGTGTCCATTCGTGAGGTCATGATTATGGGTGCTATGGATGCGGAAGAAATCTGCATCCTTACCCATGATGTCTGGTACAACACGATCTATGAGGAGTACAGTTTTGACACAGCTCCATATACCAGAGATGAAAATGGCTCATATCACGATGATTTTAATGACTCCATCAGCGCCTTATATGCGGACGAAGAGATCAAATCTACTGTTTCTGATATCAAAAGCAATCGGGATTCGGTCGATGAACTGATGAAACAGCTTCAGAATCCCACAGATGAGTTTTCGGCCTGCTATGCTACATTGGACTCAATGTACGATGCTTACTGCGGGCTGACAAACCTTGCTACCTCACCCACCGGAAGTCTCAGCTCTTATACAGAGTCCTATCGGTCATTCGATGGAGACTTTGCAATGTACTTTGAAAAATTGGCAACTCAAATACCAGAAAAGCAGGAACAATAGACAGAGGATGCGTCCAAGTTCGGCACACAAAGGAACATCAAAAAAGGGAGGGATTTAAGGATGAGCAATGAAGAGAAAATCTTAGAACTGCTGGAAAAGCACGGAGAAATGCTGAAAAGGCTTCAGGAGGACCAGTCCGAAATACGGGAGACCCTGACGCGCGTGGCCATCACCCAGGAGAATGTTGTCCTGCCCCGGCTGAGCCTTCTTGCTGAAGGGCATAAAACCTTGTTGGAGACCTTGGCCCCGAGGAACCGGGTGGAGGCTCTGGAGGATGATGTTGCCCTCTTGAAGTCCGTCATCAAGTCTATGTCCCAGCGCCTGAACGATCTGGAAAAGGCGCAGTAATGCCCCAACCCAGCTTTTATACAAAAAATGTGTCCAAGTTGGACACACCGCAATTAAAATACATACACTATGAGAGATGAAAAAGCAAGGTCGTTCGTATTAACCCAGGGCTTTGAAAAGTCATGGGCTGCGATGGATCTCGGCGATGATGAGTTGAGATTACTTCAAAATCTGCTAATACTTAATCCTGAAGCTGGTGATGTCATCCAAGACACTGGCGGGGCTAGGAAGGTCCGTATTCCCTTGACTGGGAGAGGTAAATCGGGCGGTGGGCGTGTGATTTACGTTGATGTTGTTGTAAAGGAACAGATATACTTGCTGTTGGCCTATCCCAAAAATATACAGTCCGATCTGACCCCACAGCAGAGAGATATGGTACGCAAGATGATTGAGGCAATTAAGGAGGAGTAGTAGTGGATAAGAAATATTTCGATGTGCTAATGGAAAGCCTTGAAGACGCTGCGGCGTTTTCCAAAGGCGACGCGTCTCGGGCCAGGGTGGTTAAGTTTGCCCCCCCCCCCCATAAGGCATCACTCCCCAGATCCTTAGGCGTACAGAAGTGCAAGGTATATCCTGCTCATGTGATAAAAAAGACTAACAGGGCCTATAGCATTGTTGCATCTTCTTCTAAAAGGAAAAAGCGGCTCTCGAAATAGGCCCGCCTGATGCCTGCCGGAAAAGGAACGTGTCCAACTTGGACACATCTCCGGCGATTGGAGGGAAGTGCAGTGCCACGCCCTAAAAAGCCAACTTATGAATATGTCGAGCGTCTGAAGCTCTATCGCAAGTGCATCAAAGACGCTGACGGGAAATATGTTGCCATCTACGGCAAGACGCCCGACGAGCTCACCCAAAAATTGTCCGCCGCAGTCGAGGCCATCAAAGATCGGCAGGCCCGGCGAGATGATCCGCTTGTGTCCGAATACGCTACGGACTGGCTTCGACTGGTCACGGCGGACATGAAGCCCAAAAACCGGGAGGTCTACGAGGGGGCCATCAACCTCCATGTGGTCCCAATCATCGGGCAGAAGCGCATGCGGGATGTCCAGCCGGATGATGCCCGGCTGGTGATGATTGCGTTGGCAGACAAGTCAGCATCCCTTCAAGGCAAAGTCCTGCGTACTATGCGGAAAATGTTTGAGAATGCGATAGACAATGAGCTTATCGATCGGAATCCATGCGCCAAGCTGAAAAGCGGCGGGTACAAGTCCAAAAAGAAGACCGCCCTGACGCAGAGCAGGTGGAAGTACTTCTGCAAGCCGTCAAAGGCACCAGAGCTGAGCCCTTTATCATGCTGGGGATCTACACGGGGTTACGGCGCGAGGAGATCCTTGGCCTTCAGTGGGACTGTGTAAAGCTGGATGAGCAAACGCCTCATATCATCGTCAAAAGAGCACTCCGATGGGACCACTGCCGCCCGGTCGTGGACCAGATTCTCAAGAGTGACGCTGCTTTTCGGAGCATCCCCCTCCCTGTTCAGCTCACCAGCTATTTGCGTGATATCCAGCAACCTTCCGGGCATGTGGTCGGTGGCGATCCGCTCTCCCAAACCCAATTCAAAAATTTGTGGCGAATCGTCGAGAATCGCTGTGTAGGGGAAAAACATATACTATTCCATATTCTGCGACAAAAGAGACATCTACCTTCATGCGGGAAAAAGGCGCAAAAAGCAGGGGTGGAAATTTCTATTATACGATCGATTTTCCAGTGACGCCTCACATTTTGAGGCACACGTATATTACAAATTTGATTTTATCGGGAGCGAACCTAAAAAAGGTGCAGTACTTGGCAGGCCATGCAGATATCAAAGTCACTTTGGACATTTATACTCACCTTGTAGATCAGCACCCTAACAATTTTGTAGATGAGGTTAACAAAGCGTTTGAGGTTAAAAGCAAGGTTAAAACGGAATAATGGATTTAAAATTTATTGTGGCGCAACGTTTAATCGGTTATAGGTAAAGCCTTCACACGCAGGAGGTCACTGGTTCGAGTCCAGCAGTCTCCACCAAGAAAATCCCTTAGAACCGCAAGGTTTTGAGGGATTTTTTCTTACTTCTGAGGTGTTTTTTCACTTGTTTTCCCTTATCCAGCAGCAACGCCCCGGATAAAGTTCTCCATCCGCTGTGCGCTTTCCCGCTTCATCTGATCGGTGACATGACCGTAGACATCCAGTGTAAAGGCGGCGGTGGCATGGCCCAGGTTGCCCTGCACCGTTTTGATGTCGTCCCCGCTTTTTATCGCTGCCACGGCATAAGAATGGCGCAGGTCATGGAAGCGGGTATCTGAACAGCCAATCGAGGCGGCGACCTTCTTAAACGCCTTATATACCACATGGGGCATGAGATGTCTGTCCATTTCGTTGGTGAACACAAGGCCGCTATCCTCCCAGGCGGAGCCAATCGCTAGTTTCCATTCCGCCTGCCGTCTCCGCTGGGCCTGTAACAGCTCCATCACAAAGGGGGCTGGGGTGATTGTCCTGCCCTTGCCGTTCTTCGGCGTGAGAAGCCGGTATTCTCCTGTGCTGTCCGTGGCCTTTTGGAGCTGTCTGCGAATAGAGATGGTTCCCCGGTCAAAGTCTACGCAGTCCCAGGCAAGGCCAAGGACTTCCCCTTGACGCATTCCGGTGAACAGCGTGACCAGAAAGACCAATTCAAAGCGGTGGCCTTTTATGGCCTCCATAAAGCGGGTAATGGCCTCCTCGTCCAGCGGGTTCAGTTCCTTGCGTACCACCTTGGGCAAGGTGCATTTGTCAGCGGGATTGGATTGCAGATAGCCCAGCGCGACAGCCTGTCCCATAACCTTGTGCAGCACACCATGAACAATCTTGATGGACTTTGGAGACAGTCCGGGTTTGCCGTCCTTCTCTTCCCCCAGGCCGTTGTAAAACCGTTGTATCGTATGCGGATTTAGGGTATCCAGACGGATAGCTCCCAACTCGGGGCGAATATGGTTTTTAATCTGACAGAGATAGGACTCAACTGTCCGGGGCTTCACGCCGCCCAGGTAGTCAGCCGTCCAGATGTCCAACCATTGCCCCACGGTCATTTTGTTGGGGGCGGTGTAGGTGCCAGCGTCAATAGCGGCGGTGGCTTTCCGTAATTTCTCCGCTACCTCACTCTTTTTCTTGCCGGTGATGGAGCGTTGAATCTGCTTTCCAGTGCTGGGGTCATAGCCCTCGGTGTAGCGGCCCTCCCAATAGATATATTTTTTGCCATTTCGGATAACGGTTTTCTTATGGACGGCTCCGCTGCCGTTGGCGTTGCGACTTCTTTTTTCTTTCGTGCGTGGCATATTTATATCCTCCTTTTCGCCGCCACGCAGATGCACTATGGGTATATAGTACATCATGCGTGGCGGCAGGTCAATAGGTTTTAGGCGGTTAGATAGACTTCCAACGCATCCTTCGGGATTTTGTACTGCCTCCCGATACGGACGCTTCGGATACTGCTGCTTCTGACAAGCTGGTAGGCGTTGTTAAGCCCAATTCCCAGCACGTCGGCAAGCTGCTCCACCGAGAGGACGAGGGGGAGCTGTTCAATATTGGTGTACTTTTTGTTCTCCATGACTTCCTCCTTAGTTTGCGCCATCCGGCAGGATGTAGGACTTGAATACGGTTGCGCTGGTATCCCTGCCGCTGCTGTCGTTGAGCATAAACAGGCCCTTGGCGTTCTTGGGGATGAGTTCGGCGGCGGCAGTGCTGTCAATGATGATGGACGAGAGGATACTGTCCGCCCTGCCGCACACACGGTAGTCGATGTTGGAGCGCACCTGGGCAGGCATGACGTTCGCGTCCGGCCTCTGTGTCGCCAGAATGAGGTGGAGGCCGAAGCTGCGCCCCTGACAGGCCAGGAGAGAGAGGGCCGCGCTGGCCTTGTCGATCTTCTCCTTCTGCTCCTTGCTCTGCCCGGTCTTGTCCAGCATCATGGCGATCTCGTCACAAGCAAACGCCCAGCGGTGTAGCTTTGTTTCGGTAAACATGGCGTTGTACTCGTCAATGTTGGAGCAGTTGGAATCCCGCAAAAGCGTCTTGCGGCGCTCCAGCTCATTCTCCCATTCAGCCAGAGTTTCCAGCGTTGTGTCCATATCATAGCTCATGCAGCAGTTCTCCCGGAACCACGATTTGAAGTCCACGCCGCCTTTGAAGTCAGCGATATACACCCTTGCTCCCTTATCAATGGCCTGCCGGAGCAGCACCTTGAGCAGTACTGTCTTGCCTGAACCTGTTACGCCGCCCAGGAGAATATGGGCATTGGTTCTCAGGTCCACGGTCACAGGACCGAGCTGACTTTCTCCCAGCGTCAGGACAAAGTTCTCCAGAGAGACATTGCGGTCATACCACACGATACGCTCAGGCCACTTTGTCGCAGGCGGGGCGAGAGACAGTGTAACAGTTTGATTGTCCTCTCCATAGCTGATGTCAGCAATAGAGCCATTCAATGCGGATTGGATTTTATCGGCGCAGTCCAGCCATGCAGAAACCGGGATGCCGCAGGTGTAGAAGGTGTAATCTCTGACTTTTGGATTGCCGGGATTTACGGTGACGGACAGCAGCGTGGGCGGCTCTCCGACGGCGTTGACCAGCCCAATACGGAGCAGATTGTCCTGCACCTGTCCAGCCTGCCAGGGCCCTCCCCAGGCCCATAGGAGGGCCAGGGAGAGGGCCGCTGTCAGGAGCAGCAGCACAATCACCGTCAGAGCGTCCAGCACCGGAGCAAGCGGCGTATCCGGACCATAACCCATCATGGGATGCCGGGTCAGCCAGATAATGCCCGCCATAATCCAGAGACTTGCCAGAATTATCAGCTTTGCCCGGCTGTTGCGGACTGCGCCGATGCCTCGCCGTATGCGCCGGAAGGTCTGAACCGTCTGGGTCTGCCGTGCCAATTCCTGGCGTTTATCAAAATTGCTGTACATAAGCAAATCACTCCATTTCCTGTAATAATTTATGTTTCCTCTGGTTGCAGAGGCGGAAATTCTTCCGTTATGATACAAAGTCCGTCATCGAAGCTCTCGTAGATTTTGGCTTCATATTGGACGTTAGTTTTCAATTTTTCAGGGTCTCGAAATTCGTCATAGCGTATCGGGTCCAGTGGGATTATCTCCGGATGCTTGACCAAATTCCGGCTGGATAAATACCATTTGCCGAAGATTTTTTCCTCGGTTTTGGTGACTTACTTCACGACATAGTTGACAGCACGCTCATAATTCTGGTCCAGGGGCACGCAGGTGGAGTATCCCCACGTCCAGGAGGTCATATTGTAAATGGGCCTGCCGCTCCTGTCGGAGAGAGGTCTACCCGCTTTGCTGCGTGCTCGGGTGATTGGCACCTCTCCCAGAATACAAAGGCCGTGCATGTGGATGGCACGAATATCCTCGCCTTCCTTTAAGGTGTGGTATTCGGGAACCAACACATAGGCGAAGCCCTTGCGCTTGACGGCGTTGTTGAGGAAATTACGGACCTTGGGGTAAATGGTTTCCGGGTCATAGCGGTCTATCAATGCGCCGTCCAGCGTCCAGGTGAAAAAATACTCGAACTGGTTGCAGAGGGCAATATCCCTTACCCGCGCCGCCGCTCTCCGCTGACTTTCTTCTTTGGCTCTGTCCGGGTCCTCCGCCATTCCAGGAGGCGAGACATCGTAGCCGCGCGGCTGGCTGAGGCCGGGGATGTATTGGAAAATTGGCTTGCTGGCAACTTGAACAACGGCTTTGCCGGGGTAGGATTTGATGCGTGCGTTGGTGTAAACAGCAGGGGTTGTGTTCTCTGTCAAAGGATGAAATCCCCCTTTCCTGTAGGGTGGGTGACTTCAATTTGTTGTCTTATCGAGTAGCCCCCCTCCCCTTCGGGGAGGGGGGACCGCTTGGCGGCGCTACTTTACAACCGTGATGCTCTCAGGCTTGCCGTAGCGATTGTACGAGATATTCACCTCGTCATTCACATGGAGCTTGTAACCGCTCCGGACCAGCTTGGTATCAGAGAAATAGATCCGCTCACAAATCACGCCGTATGCATCTGCCCCGGTAGCGGGATAAGCAAGGTAGACGTTGTAACCAGTAACTGCGACTCCATCCTTCGAGGTAAAGTCCCCGCGTTTGAACCCAATGATTTTCATAGCTATCAAGTCCTTTCGTATAAAAAATTTGATTGGGATTGGGTATTGCCTACCCGTGCGCCCCTGGCGTATCAGCTCGCTAAGGTTGGCTGCTGGGACACTCTGGGCGGTTCCAGCCCCGCCAGTCGATACCGAAGGAAAAACCCGTCGGTTCGCGTCGACCGGGGGATACTATGCTGTCAAGCGGAAAAATATCAAGAAAATTTTCAAAAAATTATGAATAATTTATAAATATTTGATATTGACAAAGGTGCTGCCCTCCGCGAGAGGGGGTAGCACAGCCTCCGCAGACCGTCAAGGCCGAAAAAAAGTTCCCGGTTCCGAAGAACCAGGAATTTTTTTCGCGAGTGGGCTTCGCCCAGCCTTGAC
>OFGE01002148.1_pt1 | contig 15144 bp, 18 predicted proteins | sample 1521681 | NCBI WGS metagenome assembly OFGE01 (sample SAMEA3504093, study PRJEB24116) | mouse gut metagenome | biome: mouse gut; feature: mouse-associated habitat; material: faeces | place: Denmark | collected 2011 | reverse complement strand
GAAGGTAGCGTTACCATGAAGAAGGACAGGAGATTCCCCGGAAAACTGAATACCGCGAGGATGGCCCTGTCCTTCCTCATGGCCCTGGCCCTCTTCGTCCATGCTCCGCTGGAAGTGAGGGCTGGGGTGCATAGCGGTGGTGTGAGACTGGTTCCTGTCAATTCCTCTTACGCCATTATCTTGAATGCGGCCGCTAATCTAAATGGCACTAGCTCCTATGGCTCTTATGAGGGCGACTTCACGCTCTTTTTTGACTTGTCCTCGAGCTCGCCCTATATGTCTGGCTTGATCGTCCTGCCTATTGATGTGCGCATTAGCGGCAAGATAAGCTCTTATAACGTTTCCGTGGCCAGCACGACACTTCCTCCGGAATTTACAGTTTCGCCTTTAGGTCAGATGTCAGGCACGACGGCTGTTGTTGGGCCAGCTTCATTTTCCTTTAGTCTGTATCTTAAGACGCAGCAGTATTATGTTCCCCAAAACATGTATGGTTCGGTCACGTTCCATGTTACGGCTACGGTCATTCCTGGGACTGCTTCGCTCCCCGCGGCAACGCATGGCTCAATGAACGTCGGTAAAAATATTGTGTACTATATGACAACTTATGATTCACTTGCTGACATGCCGTCATCTCCTCTCGGGAGCATATACAGCGCGATAGGCCTCTGCTCCTCCTATATCTCCAACGTCTTCACTGCGGTCCAGAACAACACGTCCTCCACGGCCACCTGGCTGCAGACCTTGGTGAACCACGTTGACGCGAACCATAATGCCCTGGTCAAGAACGACAACGCCAATACCACGAAGGTGACCGATAAGATCCAGGCGCAGATCAACAACGACAACACGAACCGTGACAAGATAATCTCTGCCCTCAACGCCAACAGCAAGGCGGAAATAGCGGATGCGGACAGGAACGCCGCCAGCATAATCTCCACCCTCGACGCCAACCACAAGGCCCAGACGGAGAACGACGACAAGAACGCTGACGATATCATGAACTCCTATGACAAGTCGGATCAGGACTCGGATAACAAGCGCTTTGAGGACTCCCGCAAGGAGCTCCAGGAGCAGGAGGATTCCCTGTTCTCCTCCGCCATGGAGGGCTTCGGCTCCCTGGACATGTCGGACTACTCGCTCGGCAGGTTCTCGGCCATGCAGGGCGCCTTTTCATTTGTCTCCGGCTTCATTCAGTCCTGTTACGTGAAGATGGGCGACTTCGGCGCTGTGGTGACCGTAGGCCTCGTGCTCCTGATTGCCACGAAGGTGATAGGCCTCTTTCGTTTCCAAGTCGTTGAGCATTAAGGGGGTGCAGCATGTTTCAGTTTTTCGACGGGATAGTTTCGTTCCTCTCGTCCATTATAAGCTTCATAGTCAATTTCTTCACCGGCCTGCTGTCCATGTTCAGGATGATTGCCTCTTCTGTGGTCTATATCACGGAGTGCATCGGCTATCTGCCGCCTTTCCTCATCGTCTTCGTGACCGCGCTGGTGGCCTACTCGGTCATCCTGATGATCATAAACCACGGAGGTTGACGCCATGTTGGATTATATCAATGCCCTTTTGGATCTGTTCGGTGACTTTTGCCTTTTCTTCCTTGACGCCCCTTTCTATGGTAGCGTCAAGGTGGGCTATGTCATCATAGCCATAGCCATAATGGGCATAATGTTCAATTTCTTCATAAGGAGGATGTAGATGTTTGGAGCTGCTGAAGATGGTACTCTTATATATGATGGAGATACTGACCCTGGCGTTCCCGCCCCTGATGGCGATGGCGGCCTTTTTGCTCCTCCTGCGGAGCCTGAAGAGGCCCTTCCGGAGGCTCCTGTGGAGGGCGCGTCGCTGGATGGGGAGGCTCCTGCGGATGCTGGTGAGGATATTTCTCTTCCGGAGCTGATGCCTCCCTCCGCGGACGGCCTGACAGGGTCCGGGAACTCCGCCTCCCTCCCCACCGGATCCGGTAACACGGTCTACGTCCCCGTGGCCGTCCCCTCTGAGGACGCCGACGTCTCCCTGACCACCTCCGGGGACGTGTACATCTATCCGGAGCTGCCCGATGCGGAGCCCCTGGCTGATGCCCGTTCCGCCACTGCGGCCAACGTGGACGGGCTGCCCAACGCCACTTCCCTTGCCTACCTGGAGGACGTGGCCGCTGGCTATCCGTCCTGGTACAAATATATGGCATTCAAGACGGATGCTAACTATTCCCAGTCCATGGTCCTTTGGATAGCACCGCAGGGTGTGAAGCACCCGTCCCAGAACCGTCTGGAGTTCTCTGGCGGCGTGGACTGCATAGAGGTGCGCTATATACGCTCCAGCTCCACCAGCTACTACCAGTATTATAAGACCCACTATGACAGCTACTCCATCCCTTATGACACTGACGTGTTCTTATATACGGACGTTGTTGACGGCTATGCCCGGCTTGACCTGCAGCCTGGCCTGCCGCTCCCTGGCATATTGCTGGGGGCTGCCGTGCTGGCGGTGGTGCTGATGATATTCAGGGGAGGTGCAAAGTCATGAATAAAGCGATTATTATTGGCTATTTCCCTCTTGTATTGCATTTATTGATAGAATGGTGGTGATTGCATGTTTCAGCAGATATTGCAGCTTTTAGGCATCGAGCAGCTCTCTGGCGTGCCCCCTGACGTACAGTTCGTCCTCTCGGCCCTCATGGCCTTGTGGGTGCTGTCAGAGGCCTTCCGGCTGCTCCGGATAGTCCTCTACCGCATCTTTGGGGGAGACCGATGAGCCCCGCCGTCCTCACTGAGGTCGGCTCCTGGCTGCTGCAGACCGCCACGGCCCTTTGGACGGCCCTGGGCGGATGGGGGTTCCTCGGCTTCGCGGTCATCTGTTTCCCGATCATAAAGCGTTTGGTCAGGCTCTTCCGGAGCCTTGTCCATACAATCAACTAAAAGGAGGTAACTTTATGGAGATGCTTTTAATGACTTTCCTTCCGCAGGTGTTTCTGTCCGCTGGTGGCGGTGGTGGCGGTGGAAACGGCTCACTGTCCACTATCCTGAGCGCGGCAACGGAGTTCGTGACGTGGGTCATCACCACTATGACCAGCTACCTGACTTTCGTCACTGGCAACTCTGTCATCCTGGTGTTCTTCATCATCACCATCGCGGGCGCCGGCATCGGGTTCCTGTTCCGTATCTGGCACAGTGCATAGTGCATTGTGCACAAAGATTCTGTCTTCAGCGGCTCCTGATGCGCTGTCTGAAGATGGATTTTTTTGGTGATTGTGCACAAAGGAGGTTTTTATGGATCTGCTGAAGTCCTGCATCCAGCTCATCGTCTCCGGAGCCGAGCGCATAGATGTGGAAATCGTCCATGCGCTGCTCCTCATGTACCTGGCTGTGGTGGCCGCGCTCTTTTTGGTGCGCATTATCAAGGGGGTGCGCGGATGATTTTTGTGTTCCTTGCCCTGGTGGCTTTCTGCGTCGTCATGGCCAGGAAGTACCGCAACCCCTATAAGCTTACCTTGGTCTTTGGGAAGAAGGGCTCTGGGAAGACCACCTTTTTGGTCAAGAAGGCCATACAGTACATGCGGCAGGGGAAGACGGTCTATTCCACCGTCTACGTCCCTGGCGCCCATATCTTCAACGTCCAGGACATCGGCATCAGGACGTTCCCTCCGGAGTCGGTGGTCTTCGTCGATGAGGTCGGGATGATATGGGACAACCGCAACTTCAAGGCCTTCCGGCCCGACGTGCGCGACTGGTTCAAGCTCCAGCGCCACTACCATGTCACCGTCTGGCTCTTTTCCCAGGCGGCCGACATAGACATCAAGCTGCGGATGCTCATGGACGAGATGTACCTGTGCACCTGCCACATGAACTTCCTCTCCGTCGCCAGGAAGATAAGGCGCTCCATCACCATCGTGCACCCTTCCGGCGATGCGGAGGCCCGCATTGCGGACGACATAGACTTCGTGCCTATCTGGTATTCGCTCTTTGGGGCGAAGTCTGCCGTCTTCACCTACATACCCAACTGGGTGCGGTTCTTTGATTCCTTCGATGCCCCGGAGCTTCCGTTGGTGGCCTCGGAGTACCAGCAGATACCGGATGCCGTCCGTGGGCACTATGACAGATCCCCTCTTCGCCGCAGGGCGTTCCAGCTCCTGCTCCTGGTGAGGTTTCTGAAGGCGCGGCGGCCCGCGGCTTTAGCCCGGGCTCGCCGTGCCAAAAGGCATAGACGGAATTCCGATGATTCTGTGACGCCATGAACGTAATTTTGTTAAAATGGGAGGTGCCGCAAGGGTTCCTTCCTATACTTGACTATAGCAACACTTAACACTCAAAAGCTTTTCACATCATCTGGAGGATATATGTACAATGCCCGCATCATACAGTATCCGTCCGGATGGCAGGTGAGGGTCTACAACCAGCTGGTGGGCTTCCATGACCACCGCCCTGACGACTGGTTCTTGACGGACTCCGGAGGCGCGTTCTATCCCCTCTGGGACGAGGGCCAGCAGGAATACGTCTATGAGCGCGTCCCTTGGAAGGACACCTGGTTCAATCCCTTCACACAACGAGAGGAGAAAGCTCCTGTGCCATATGATGAAGAAGAGATAGCAGCCAGGAAGAAGCGTTCCATCGCCAGCAGCATGGGCAGGACAGTCAATGCAGTGTACCATAAGGCACGTTCCAACACATGGGATTGGTTCATCACGCTGACATTCAATCCTGACCTGGTCGATTCCTTTGACTACTGCCTGTGCGTGGCAAAGCTCTCTAAATGGCTCAACAACCTCCGCAGGCTCTCTCCCGATATCGGCTATATCATCGTCCCTGAGAAGCATAAGTCCGGCCGCTACCACTTCCATGGCCTCTTCCGCGACTGCGACGGCATCGATTTTGTTGCATCCGGAAAGACGGACCATAAGGGGAATCCGATATATAACGTCGGCAGCTATAGGCTCGGCTGGTCCACCGCTACCAGGATATCCGACCAGTCCAAGGTGACGAAGTACATAGCCAAATACATATCCAAAGACCTCTGCCAGGTGGCGTCCGGCAGGAAGCGCTACTGGTGCTCCCGCAACCTCGAGGATGCCCCGGTGCAGGAGGTCGTCCTGGATAAGGACAAGCTGCAGCAGCTCGTCAGCCGTCTGGACGATACGGCTGCCTACATCAAGAAGATAGACTGCGGTGAGGTGGCCGTGACCTATTATGAACTGACAAAGGAGGCAAGCGAAGATGTGGAAGGATCCCTATGACGAATACGCGCAGTACGAACGCAACCGTACCCTCTCCTTCGCCCTGGCCTCCATGATGTACGATCCCTGGACCCATGCCGTCCTGTACCATCGGGTCCCCGGCTCCGGCCTGGAGCTGCTGGGCGGCGGCACCCCCTTCCGGCTCATCCGCGAGTTCGGCGCCTGGACGGTGGAGCACAGCAACATAAGCCCCGACGGCATCCTGCGGATCGTGGTGGAGCCTCCTGCCAGTTGACGGGAGGCCCCGCCTTTTTTCATGGCCGCTCCGCTGGCTGCCAGGAAGCGCCCTTCCCGCTACCGGAGCTTTAGGCCCGCCCCCCGGAGCCGATGATGGGCCGCCCTTGCCCGTCATCGGCTCCGGGGGGGGCAAGGACAGGCGCCATGGCCGACACATTAAATCTCCTGGAAGAAACATATCCGCAGAAATTCAACAAAAAGACAGTGTACGCCACCATATCCGATAACGATTCCGTGGGAAAGACAGAGCCGAAAGAAGATTCCGCAATCTTTACCACCTACGACAGCAGCAAAGGTCTGGAAAGGAAAATCTGCGTCGTCTTTGACTTTACGGAAAGCTATTGGGGCGTAAGGATATCAAAACCACAGCAATCCTATCTGGTTCTGCGGAATATCTTCTGCGTCGCCGCCAGCAGAGGGAAAAACCATATCATTTTCGTAAAATCCGATGAGGCAATGCTGTCCGAAAAAACGCTCTCAACATTTCTGGAAACCAACCATAAATTCGAGGATGTGGACATAAGCGAAATGTTCGACTTCAAATACAAAGAAGATGTGGAGAAGTGCTTCGCACAGCTAAAGACCAGACAGCTTGTACCCACAGACCTTTCGCCCATCCAGATAAAGAGCGCAGATGATCTGATAGATTTATCGCCCTGTATCGGAATATACCAGGAGGCAGTTTATTTTGACAACTACGAAATAGATGCGGCCATAAAGCTAAAGATGCTGCTGAATCCGGAATACCACGCACTGTATACAAAAGAGATACAGAACAGTTCCCTGGATCGGAAAATCTTATTTCTGGTTTCCCTTGAAACGAAGCAGAAGAGATACCGCACACAAGTGTCCACCCCCTTTGTCGATAAAGAACAGAGCGCCCTCATAAAAGCCCGGCTGAAGACGCGGTTGAACAGAGAGGAAGCGGCACAGGTGGCGTGCCAGATTGACTTTTATGAGCAGGGCAATGAAAATATCCGATTTTCGGCGAAGGGATTTGCCGATGTGGTCAAGGACGATGTGGTATACGAATTAAAATTCGTATCCGCATTGACCCACGAACATTTCCTCCAGTGCGCCAGCTATCTAGTTGCGATGAACCTGCAAAAAGGGATTCTGTGGAACACCAGGGATAATACATCCTATGAGATAGAAGTGCCGGACAGAAAGGCATTTCTGAACGCCGTCACAAGGACGGTCACCAAAGGGATGATAGAAAGCTACGCCGAACCGGATTTAAGCGGGAACAGAGGGAAGCAGCCAGGCCATGAGGGAAACGAATATGATAACGCCCTCATCCCGCCCAGCGAAACCCCGGTCAAGGGACAGGACAAAAGAGACATGCCTGTCACCCAGGATACTGCGGGAAAGCCCAGGAAGAAAAAGGGGATGCTGGCTAAGATTTTTGGAAGAAGATAAGAGTGATGGTCATAATGTAAATGAATGTGTATGGCGCTACGCTATGCCTTAGACGATTTGACGTTTGCCCCGGAAGCCGGAGAACAGGTTTTGGCGTTGGCATGACGCCTGCCCGACTTCCAGGTCTCGATTCGGGCATGGGAAAAAGTGGGTATAAAGAACACATAGACAGAAAACAGGATAATCGATAAAGTCCACCAGACTGAGGAATACCATAAAGCAAAAAAGAAGAGACCAAAGCATATGACCTGCTGATAAGTGGCTTGCCCCCCAGCAGAAACAGCGCCTTGACAAATTTCTTACAATGCAACATGGAGCACAGCAAAATTCCCAGGAAAATTGACAGCTATAATGGAACATGCTATGATAAGCCTGCCAACAGTAAGTCCTAAGTCAGGGCCGCTATCTAGGTAAGCGTCATGTATTGGCGCCACTATTAGGCAATTGCTGAGTTATGGAAAGCAGGCCGGCCCAGTGATTGGTCTGCTTCCATAACTTCCTGTGCAGTGATAAAAGAAGCGATAAAGCAGATACAGTCCAATGACGAATTGCCCTCACTGCCACTTAAGGAACAATCCCTGTATGCGACAGAGGTATTTCAAAAGATTGCTGGCAGAAGAAATATCAAATTGAAGTTTATGAAAAAGAGCAGCAACATTAATCCGCCGCAGACAGCCAAACATAAATAATGAGGAGCAAAAATGCACATAGAAACCCCGCGAATGACAATCCGCAGCTTCACCCCGGAGGATGCCCCCGACCTGTATGAAATCTTCGGCGATGAAGAAACCATGGAGAACTGTGAACCGGCCTACGACCTCGGGAAGACCCTGAGCTTCCTCTCTTCCTTCTGCATCGCCCGAAAAGGCGCTGTAGCAGCGGTTCACAGAAAAACCAACAAAATGATAGGCTATATCCTGTTCAACGAGTACGAAGAGGACGTCTATGAAATAGGCTGGTTTTTTAACCGCAGCTTCTGGCGGCAGGGCTATGCCTTTGAGGCCTGTAAGGCCGTGATCGACCATGCTTTCCGTGAACGCAAAGCCCACAAGATTTTTGCGGAAGCCATCGATGCCGTAAAATCCGTCAGCCTGATGGAGAAACTGGGAATGCGGCCCGAGGGCATACAGCGGAGCCAGACCAGGGATAACCACGGCAACTGGGCAGACCTGTACTTCTACGGACTGCTGGAAGAGGACTGGAGGAAACAGCAGGATAAAATTATGATAAAATCTTAACGCAGCTGGCCATCTTGGCGTAGGTTCCCTTTATGATAAGCGATTCCCTGGTAGGCCAGCAGCACCGCGGACAAGTGGAGAAGGGCAGATTCCCCCAACCGCTTGCTTTTTCGGAGAAAATGCGTAAAAACAGTATCAATTTACAAATAATATGATATAATGTAAAAAAATACATTACTGCATCAAAATAGAAAGGAAGGTATTGCCATGCTATACATCGGAAAAGAAGTACAGGATAGAATGGATTTATTAGGCTTGACAGTAAAAGAAGTAGCCGACAAGACCTTTTTAGAAGAGGATGTAGTTGCGGCGATTATCAATAATGAAATTTCATTGGAAAATATAGAAGAATTTGATTTTTCATTGCTCTGCAGCGTACTGCACTGTCAGGAGGATTTCTTTACAGATTCAGAAGCGCGTGAGAGGGATTTGTTGTCAGCATCCATGAACCGAGGATTAGACGATAAAAAGTCGATGAACGTAAAAGCAAAGCTTCAGGATTTTATGAATGATTTTGCTTTTGTGACAGATATTTTGTCAGAAGTAAAATAGGGGGAATCTTATGACACAAAGCGTGATTGGGGCAGTGAATAACGCCAGGGAACTCTTTCAAATCGAAGACTTTCCTGGCAATTTGTTTTCTTTGCTTGAAAGCCAGAGATACATAGAGAGGTTTAGCCTTCTTTTGTTCAGGGAAGACATCTCAAAACTGTCAGGTTTTATAGGATATGGAGAAAATGGTTTGTCCTTGATATGCATCAATTATAAACGCCCTATTGGCCACCAGAATTTTACTTTGGCCCATGAACTGGGACATTGGCTCTTGCACAATGGCCAAAGCATTTCTGATAATGTCACAAATTATACATGGTCTAAAGACACGAAAGAGCAGGAGGCGAATATGTTCGCGGGTGAACTGCTCTACCCCGAAAAGCTTTTTGTGCAGGATTATTTTGAAGCAGTGGAAAAAGGTTTTTTGCAGGCTGATAAGAGAGAAGAATTAGCAGTATATATAGACAAATTATGTCATAAGTATTGCCTTAGCTTCGATGCGGTTTTTAGAAAGATATTATACAGAAGCAGGCAGGCGGCACAGTACAAACAGATAAAAGGACAGATAGAGAAGGCTATAGGATGTAGAATTTCAGAATATTTCGAGAAGGATTTTTACATTCCAAACGAAGCATTGCCGGAGTATCAGGTTCTGCGGGATGCTTATATTGAATTGGAAAAAAGGGTCAATAAATTAATCGAGAGCGGAAAAATCAGTAAAGCCACTGCTGAAGCCATTAAATATAGAAATGGAATAGGTGTAGTATAATGTATTATCTGGTGGATACAAATGTGTTTCTCCATGTCATCGATTCAAATATATATGGAGTCGCTGATTTGTGTAAGCGCAGTGGCAATGATATAACGATTACACAGACCATTTTAAATGAATTGGATCCTGGCTATTACAGAGAGAATGAAGATATATCCAGCAAGGAAATATATACCGCTGTACATAATTTGGCAACGGGAGCACGGGGAATGAAAGTCATAAGGCTGATTAAGCTGGAGGATATTGATGGAGCAACACAGGAATTAAAGAAAATCAGAAAAAGATACTATAGCTGGATGAGAGACCCAGGCTATTTGAATATGTTGATACAGAGAGGGGACATTACCCGGGAGGATATAAAGAGACCGAGCTTCAGGAACAAAGACATGGGAGAATGTGAACTGTTGGCAATTGCGAAAGCATCCTGTGGGGAATACATAATTATTACAAATGACAGAGGCCGGGTTTTCCTCCATCCGGATCAGAATCTATTTGATTTGTATGCGGAAGATTCAAGTATCAGGATGTTGACGGGCGAGGATTGGAAAAAGGAACTGGGCTTGGAGTAACGGTTTAGATGGGCTGGCCATTTTATCAATGGACTGCTTAAGCATCATGGAAAAAGATGCGTTTGCTGGAAGAGCAGCAGAAATGTCTAAGAAAATAACGCTATAAATAAAAAAGGGAAAACAAACCATGGGATTCTTCAACAGAATATCAAGCTATATTAAACAAATGAAAATACCGAAAAAGAGTCCCGCATTCTCCCAAAACGAAAATGTCCTAAAACTCCTGGATTTAAAAAAATACATAGATTCCCTGTTAGCCTCAGACAAATACATCGCAAAAAGCGACTACCTTGCCCCCATAAAACAATACAGGCCCACCATAGATTTTTTTGACATCCTGAAAAACAGCGGCATGCTGGCCGACTTCTGCCAAAGAAACGGAATCTCCCTGCCCGAAGTCCAAAATACAACAGCAGCATATACCGAAATAGAAAAAAGGATAGACCAGCACAACGAAGAATTCATCACCAAATCCCTGACCACCGAAAAAGAATACCTCGACAACATCCTAAAGCCGGTTGACCCCGCAGTCTCCCTGGACGAAGACCAGCGGAGAGTCGTCCTGACCGATGAAGACTACTGCCTCGTAATCGCCGGAGCAGGCGCCGGAAAGACCACGACCGTAGCCGCCAAGGTAAAATACCTTGTGGACAGGCAGGGCATAAAACCCTCCCAGATACTGGTAGTCTCCTTCACGAACAAAGCAGTAAACGAACTAAAGGAAAAAATTCAAAGCGCCCTGGGGATACCATGCCCCATAGCCACATTCCATTCCACCGGAAACGCCATAATCCATGTGAACGCCCCGGAGGAGAAGCTGAATATCGTAGACAATTCCAGGCTGTACTTTGTCATCCGCGATTACTTCCGCGGCTCCGTGATGCAGAACGAAAGCATAGTGAACAAGCTCATCATGTTCTTCGCGTCCTATTTCGACGCGCCATACGAAGGAGACGACTTCAACGCGTTCTTCAACAATATCGCCAAAGCGAACTACTCCACCATGAGAAGCGACCTGGAGGACTTCAAGTGCCAGGTAATAGACGCAAGGACGAAAAAGTCCGTCACGATCCAGAACGAAGTGCTGCGCTCCCACCAGGAGGTGGAAATCGCCAATTTCCTCTACCTGAACAACATAGACTATGACTATGAACCCGTCTACCCCTACAACATAGCATACGCAAGGAAGCCATACACCCCGGACTTCATCATCTGCCAGGATGGAAGGACCGCATACATAGAACATTTCGGCATCTCCCAGAGCGGTGAAAACGACAGATACAGCCCCGAAGAATTAGACTGTTACAAAAAAGCGGTAAACAACAAAGTCCGCCTGCACAAACAGCACGGAACCACGTTGATATACACTTTTTCCTCCTACAACGACAGAAAGCCATTGCTGGCCCACCTGCGGGAGGAGCTGGAGGCCAAAGGCTTCGAGCTAAGGCCGCGCTCCAACAAAGAAGTCATGGAATCGCTGGTGGCGGGAGAGGAGAATCGCTACGTCCGCAAGCTGATCAACCTCATCTGCCGCTTCATCTCCAATTTCAAGGTCAACGGCTACACAGAGGACGAATTCGGCCGCATGTACCATTCCACCCAGAATGTCAGGAGCAGACTGTTCCTGGACATCTGCAACGACTGCTATCTGGAGTATGCAAGGTGGCTCAGGGAAAACAAAGCAGTGGACTTTGAGGACATGATAAACGAGTCCGCCAGAATCCTCACAGAAGTAAAGGAGATGAAGCAGAAGCTGGACTTCAAATACATCATCGTGGACGAGTACCAGGATATCTCCAGACAGAGGTTCGACCTCACCAAAGCCCTGTCCGAGGTGACAGATGCCAAAATAATCGCGGTTGGGGACGACTGGCAGTCCATCTACGCATTCAGCGGCTCCGATATCACCCTGTTCACCAAATTCGCGGAGAAAATGGGATACGCCAAAATGCTGAAGATTGTCAGAACCTATCGGAACTCCCAGGAGGTCATCGACATCGCCGGAAACTTTATCCAGCGCAATTCGCAGCAGATTCCCAAGCAGCTCGTCTCCCCCAAGCGGATAGAAGACCCCGTCGTCATCTATACCTACGACAGCACCTTCAAGGGCAGGGACGGCAACCGCAGAAGCGGGGCAAATTATGCCCTGGCATCCGCCGTAGAGACCGCCATCGGACAGCTCCTGGAATACAAGAAAAAGGAAAACAAAGAGCCCGGGCCAATCCTGTTCCTGGGCCGATTTGGATTTGACGGCGACCATCTGGAGCGGTCAGGCCTGTTCGAATACAGCAGCCGCGGAAGCAAAATCAAAAGCGTCAAGTATCCGAAGCTGGACATCACCTTCATGACGGCTCATTCCTCAAAGGGCCTGGGATACGACGATGTCATCATCGTAAACGGCAAAAACGAAACCTACGGATTTCCCTCCAAAATCGAGGACGACCCCGTCCTGGCATTCGTCATCAAGGGCGACAAATCCATCGATTACGCGGAGGAAAGAAGACTATTCTACGTAGCTATGACAAGGACGAAAAACCGTGTATTCTTTATCGCACCGGAGCAGAACCCCTCCGAGTTTTTGCTGGAGCTGAAGCGGGATTATAAAAACGTCGTTCTACATGGCGACTGGAACGAAGACGAAGCCGCCAGCAAGCCGAAGAAAGCCTGCCCCCTGTGCGGATATCCCATGCAGCTCAAGTACAAAAAGGCATACGGCCTGCGGCTCTATATCTGCACCAACGAGCCGGAGGTCTGCAGTTTCATGACCAACGATGTGCGCGGCGGCAAGCTGTCCATCCAGAAGTGCGATAAATGCAGGGATGGCTACCTGATTGTGAAGCAGGCCAGGGACTCCGGATTTTTGCTGGGATGCACGAATTATAATCGGAATGGGACCGGCTGCAATAATGTGGTCAATAAAAAGCTTTTCTACGACCAGATGGGATATGAGATGGAGGAAGCGGAAGCCGTGCGCACAGAGAAGGCTGCTGTATTCTGGAAAAGCCCGAATCAACAGGCAGCTTCCACGCTTTCCGCCAGCCAATCCGCTCCGCAATCAACTGCTGACAGAAGGCTGGAAGACGATTCCATAGAAATCGTCTTGGCGGACATCCCGCCGGTGATGCATGGAAACTATGAGCTGAATCACCTGATATTTACCGTAGTCAAAGCGCTCCAGAACATAAGCAGGGTAAGGTACTATGGGGCGACCGTGCTTGCCGAAGTCCTGAAAGGGACGGACAGCAAAAAGATATTCGACAGCAAGCTGGACAAGCTGCCGGAGTTCGGGGCCCTGCGGGACATGCCCTATGATACGATAAAATCGGTTATCGACTGGATGATTGCGGAGCATTTGATTTTGAAGACGAAGGGGAAGTACCCGGTGCTGCATTCCACGCATGAGGGACTCCATTATTCGGAGGTCATGACGGAGGGGAAGCTTAAGGGGTTGAAAAAATATCTGGAGGGAGAGGCGATCGTTTAAGATTTCCTGAAACGGATATAACTGCTGGAAGGGATATGCGGGACTCATGAAAAATAGTGGATGGATTATGGCTATTTCAACCAGGTTATGATAAAATGTTATTCGAAAATAGAGAAGGCCTGTCAGGGAGGTGCCAGCGAGAATGCTCAATGTTTATTATGGGAAAATGCCGGAGGCGGTTTTTAATACAGCAGTGTATTTTAAAAATGCCTATGAGGATGAGTGGATCACGGATTCTGTTGCCAGGGATATGATCCTTGATATCGATAAATCGATTGTGCTGGATAGCGCAGTAATCGACAGCCCGGTTATGGGAAAAATCCCTCCGCTTGCGCTTTCCGGCGGAGTGAAGACGCTCATCCTTATGAAAAATGAGCGCACAAAGATATTCAATGCCTCTACCTGCGGGGACAACTGTGCCAAGTGGATTTTACGGCTCGCGGAAACAGAAGACCTTACAATCAATCTTCGACATCTGATGGATTTTGGGGAAGGGACATTTGATATCCGTATTTTGAATACAAATCAGATTGTCCACAGCATGAAGGAGCTTGTCCCGATTGCCGGCCTGTATGTGTGAGAGGTGCTGCTATGAGAGGTACACATAGAATCAGCCTGCAGAATAAACGTATTCGGTATGACTTTGAAATCAAGAGAAATATCACTGTGATCAGGGGAGACAGCGCGACTGGAAAAACAGCGCTGGTAGACATGATACGCGAACATTACGAAAACGGAACTGCCAGCGCCGTCGAGCTTACCTGCGATAAGGAATGTACGGTTCTGGAAGGCCGTACATGGGCCGGGCAGCTCTCTATGATGAAGGACAGCATTGTTTTCATTGATGAAGGCAATGAGTTTGTATTGAGCGATGATTTTGCTTCGGCAATTCGGAATACCGATAATTATTATGTCATCGTCACCAGAGAAGGCATTCCTTCCCTGCCATACAGTGTAGAAGAAATTTACGGTATTCGCGATTCTGGTAAATATGGAACCTTGAAACGTACTTACAATGAGTTTTATCATTTGTATCCGACTATAGACAATCGCCATGCGGTCAGGCCGGAAAATGTAATTGCGGAGGATTCTAATGCCGGTTATCAGTTCCTTCAGGATGTTTGTGAAAAAAATGGCGGAATGACCTGCATCAGCGCACACGGTAAATCGAATATCTTTTCGGCGGTCATAAGGCATTTAAGCGAGAAGGTATTAGTGGTAGCAGATGGAGCAGCGTTTGGTTCGGAGATGGAGAAGCTGATGCGGGTCATAAAGAATTATCCGAATGTGACACTGTATCTGCCGGAATCTTTTGAATGGCTGATTTTGCGGTCTGGTGTGATAGAGGACAGCGGCCTTGGGGAAATATTGAAGAATCCTGAGAACTATATTGAGAGTGGGGATTACTTTAGCTGGGAACGATATTTTACGTCACAGTTGATACGGATTACCCGGGACAGCTATTTGAGATATGCCAAGAGAAAATTAAATCCTGCTTATCTGCAGGAAAAGATTTCAGACAGGATTCTTGCAGTTATGCATGGAATAAAATTTAAAAGGTGATGATTTTATGTTAAATTAGAAAGGAATGGCAAATTAAGTCTTTGCCCAGTGTAGATTTATTTTCAGTTCAACACATAAATCCA